>Ga0310690_10009303_pt1 | contig 12328 bp, 10 predicted proteins | sample AusTroGonzalo_MG_2_FD_207661 | JGI IMG/M metagenome (GOLD analysis project Ga0310690, IMG submission 207661) | Bovine rumen microbial communities from tropical cattle in Woodstock, Queensland, Australia - Gonzalo_04 (v2) (version 2) | ecosystem: Host-associated > Mammals > Digestive system >...
TGCGAAAATATCATCCTCTGCCAGGACGCCACCATGCAGCTCCGCATGTGCGCCACCCTCCGAAAGTACCGCCCCGACCTCAGGATCATCAATTTCGCGGCCTACGAGGCCCGTTTAGGCCCTGATATGACTTATGCCGACTCCATACCGGGGATGTGGCCGATAGAGCGCTTCGTGAGTCTCCTGCTTGGCGAAATAAGAAGGCTTACTGACAATGCGGACGGCTACGGCCCCAAAGGCAGGGATTTCATATCTCACGTCGACATTCCCAAAAAAGTCGAGGAGGCCTATGAAGACCTCCTCGCTCATGACTGCCGTCCCAGATAATGGTCAAACAGCCTTGAATCCGGCTTTCTCAACGGCCGCCTTCAGAGCCGCTTTGTTCGGTGCGGTTTCTCCGTAATAGAAGACTTCCGCCGAATTGTTTTCCAAGGACACTTTGACCTCGGCGACTGAATCGACTGCGGACAGTGCGGCTGTCACTTTGTTGACGCACATCTCGCAGCCCATGCCTTCGATTTTTAAAGTGATTTTGTTCATATAAACTCCTTGTTTTTGTTTGCTTCATTATATCAAACCCAGTTAAGACAATGGAATTCCTTGAAGAAAAAGAGTAAAATTAATGTGAATTTAACAGCACAGGAGGTGGCTATGAGAGATATTGAGGTTTCCTGGGTGGAACTGGCCGGACCGAAGGCCAAGGATCCAGATCAATTGATGCTTTTGGGCGGAACTTACGGCGGCAGGGAATGGAGCATGCGTCCCGAGGCCATGGCCATGGCGATCGACAGGGGACTGTACGCTTTCCATGCGGTGGTTTTCGAAGAGGTGCTGCCGGTCGTTCTGGCAAGGAACGCCGCCGGGAAGGTCTGCGGGTTGGGGACGCCCAAGGACATAGGCCCTCTGAAGCTTCTGCTGACGCTTCCAGGGCGTTCTTCCTCCAAAGGCGATGAGAAGACCGTGACGGTGACGAAAGCGCGTAATTTGGGCGCTGGGGCGAAAAAAACGGTAGCCGTGAAGAAGACTGTGAAGTAGATCCATGGTCGAAGAGAAAAAGAGATTGATCTCGCTGGATATCGCCAGGGGCTTCGACATGATCTGGATCATGGGTCTGGAGGATGTTGTCGTCGCTCTGGCGGGATTGCTGGGCTGGGATTGGCTGGCTAAACAGATGCATCATCCCGCCTGGCACGGGCTGACTTTTATCGATACGGTCTTCCCGACGTTTTTGTTCTTGGCGGGCTTGTCCTTTCCTTTCTCGTTAGCCAGTTCTAGGGAAAAGGGGAAAAGCACCTGGAGGATCGTATTGCGTATCGTGCGGCGGGCTCTGGTCCTGGTCTTTTTGGGCATGGTCTATAACGGACTGTTGGAAGAAGGATTTTCCAATCTTCGCTATGCCAGCGTTCTGGGAAGGATCGGCCTGGGCTGGGGGCTGGCGGCGATAGTTTATATGTTCGTCGGTCTCAAGGGGCGTATTGGCGTTTTTGCTGGCGCGCTGGCCGGGTATTTCTTCGCCATGAAATATCTGCCTGGCGTGCTCGGCTTAGGAGACCCCATGAGTTTGAAGGGGAATCTGTGCGGATATATCGACAGGCTTTTGCTGCCCGGTGTTTTCGTGCCGGCTCCGGGAGTGTTCGACGTGGAGGGGCTTTTGGGTGTCGTGCCTTCCGCCTGCACAGCGTTGCTGGGAACTTTTGTGGGGGATATCGTTAGATGTGAGCGTTGGCCAGGAAAGAAGAAAAGTCTTTGGCTTTTGGGAATGGGATCGGCGCTAGTCGTTTTTGGATTATTGGTGGCTCTTGTGTTCCCAATCAATAAGAAACTGTGGTCGCCCTCCTTCGTGCTTTTGATGGGCGGGTATTCCACCTGCATGTTCCTTGTGTTTTATTACTTTGCGGATGTGCGGGGTTCTGCTAAGCCTTTCTTTTTGTTTCGCGTGATCGGATTGAACGCCATAACGATCTACATGCTGCAAAGAATGGTGAATCTTCACGGAACGAACAAGTTCCTCTTTGGAGCGATCGCGGGGATGTTCGGAAGTTTCGAAGAACTGTTCCTGGCTCTTACTTACACATTCCTATGCTGGGTGATCTTGTGGCTTTTGTACAAGGGTAAGATATTCCTGAAGGTATAAAAAAAGGCCTCCAGTTGGGAGGCCTTCTTTCTTGCTTTCGTTTCCTGCTTTACTTCTTAAGCAGTGTGGTGGAGAAGGATTTTCCTTCTTTGTATTTTTTGGAAACTGAGATGGGGAAGCTTATGACTTCTCCGTTGCTTATCAGCGTCAGATCGACGACTTGTTGGCCGTTTTCCAAAGGTTCGAAGGCTTTCCAGAGGTCGAGCGTTTCATCCAGTTTCAGCCTGAACTTGGCTTCGCCTTTCTTGTCGTTCCTCTTTATCTGGAATGTGCCGATGGTGAAGAAACTGTAATCGTGAATGTAATAGGTCATGTTGGTCCGGTTCTTGTTAAATTTAAAGTCCTGACCGGTCTGACCTAAGACGACTGGGTAGCTATTGATCCATAAAGTGGCGCTAAAGTCTTGCACTTTTTCTTTAATGCCGGGAGAGAACTTGTAGGTAAAGGCAAGATCGTATTTCGTGGGGAACAGGGGATCAAAATCATAGCGCTTAAAGTTGACTTTAAGGGATTGCTTGGTGACGGTACAATTCGGTTTTTCTTTGATAGCGCCGTCGTTGACCGTTATCTTAAGATCCTGGCTGACGTTCGGGAAAGAATAGCTGAAGTAACCGTCTTCAAGAAACAGATATCCGTAGGATTCTTTCTGAGGGATCGGCGAAGCGAAGAGCGAGTCGCCAAGCGAAGGATTGCTGATATAAGGTTCCTGCCAGCCAATGGGGGCTACGAAGGCGTAAGCCCTGTTGAAGAGCTCGGTGAAGGAGATGAGGCCGTCGTTATCGCTGTCAGTGAGGGAATCAAAAGCAAAAACCAAGCCCGAGGTGAAAAGACTGTAGAACTCTGAGGTGTAGGAATACTCGTCGCTTTGGCTGGCGGTGATGAAGAGAGAGTCGTTCTTAAGGTCGGCGGCAATTTGAGCGGCGGAGATGCCGCATTTTTGGGCCTTGATATTCGCCATTTCTGTTTGGATGGCTTCGGCCATAGCTTCTGGTGGGATCATTCCGGCGGAGAAGCAGGAGTCAAGGATGACGATGATTATGACGCCGTCCTTGAATTTGGCGAGGTCTTCGGCTAACTCGGTGGCGAAATATACCTCGTCGTAGGCGCAAAGGCAGAAGGGATCGTCTCCGCCGTGGCTGGAATGGTAGTAGAGGAAGATGTCGCCAGGGTTAAGAGACTCGGAGGCTGCGGAGATCTTTTTCCTGATGGCGTCCTTGGTGGCGTTTTCATTGTTCAATATGGTGGCGTTTTTCTCGTTGAAATAGCCAAGGCCGGTAAAACCTTCCGCCATGCCCTGTGAATCGTTCACGCAGGTGTCGAGGTCTCCGGGATCGAATTCTGGATCGTATTCGTCAATGCCGACGAAGAGGGAGATGTTGTGGCGGTCTGCTTGGGGGATCTTGCCTTCCCAAAAGGCTTGATGGATATATCTGCCGGAAGGAACGTCTCCGCTGCCTACGAAGAGTCCGCCTGGGGATACGGAGGCGGTATAGTTCGTGGAGTAGCCGTCAACAGAGTAGTAGGTGAAGGTTACCTGATAGGCGAGAAGGGTGCTCGCCGCGAAAGCGACTGAGAGCGCGATTACTGAAAGTTTTTTCATTTACTTTGTATTTAAGGTTGTTATTATTTTCGGGGGAATTTGGCGGTGAGGGATTTTCCGGTCTTGTAGACTTTCTGGAAAGTGGCGGAGCCTTGGAAGAGGTTAAAGAAGTTGCGGTACTGCATGCTGAGGGTCTCGACATCGCCATCCGAGGAAAAGATCTTGGAGAAGACCTTCCGGTTCTTCGTCTGGAAGGAGTAGCGGCAGATCCAGACGTTGCCTTTCTTCTTGGCCTGAAGTTTGCCGGTCTGGTCGAACCAATAGTCAAAGATGGCGGTGGTGAAGCCGGTATTGGTGAGCTTTTGGTTGTACCAGGCATAGAAGACTTTGTTGTTGAAGTTTAGTCCTATGCGGTCTTCCGGGAAGATGGGGATGCCGTTGTCGGAGATGTTGAATGTTAGGTCGAACTTTTCGGAATAGGTAGTTTCGCCGTTCTTTTCCTTGATGGAGAGCTTGTAGGTGCCCTTGGTGATATCGATTGGGTCGGGATATTTGTCGTCATATACATCTACGGAGACAGTTCCCCGAATGTTGGGGACGGCGAGACCGTATTTCCCGTCTTCCTGGACAATAAGGCCGTCGGTGGAGCCTTCGTCGATGACGGTGAAGACGAGGGTCTCGCCGAGGACGTCGTTCTCCAGTTCGCAGGTGCCGTTGGGGTGTGCTTTTTTGTAGTACGCTTCGGCGCGCTGGAAGATCTCGTTGAAGGTGAGGGTGAAGTCGAGGTCCTGGTCGGTCAAGGGCTCTACGGAGGCGAGAAGGGCTTCAGTGAAGGGGCTCAGGGGATATTTGTATTTCTTCTTGGTGATCTGTTTGTCGGCGACGATGAGAAGGATGTCGCTCAGGTTGTCGGGGGCGGCGATCTCCTTGATGCTCTTTTTGGGAGGAACAGCGCCGGAGAAGTTGAGGTCTCTTATGACGGCGATGTGGACGCCTTTCTGGAATTCGCCCAGGTCGGAGATCAGAGTGTCATCCGAGTAGATGCCGTCGTAGGCGGCGATTTTCATGCCCATGGCCTGGCCGGAGTGGTAGTAGATGAAGGTGTCGCCGGGCTTGAGTTCGCCGGCGTATTTGCTGATGGCGGCGCGGATGTTGCCTTTCGTGGCCTCCTCGTCGAAGAGGTATTCCTGCTCGTAGTAGAGAGCGAGCTGGCTCCCTACTTGATCCGCGTCAGTCTTGCAGCAGGGAAGCGGGGCTATATTGGAATCGGAGCGGTACTTGCTGATGCCTACGGCCAAGAGGACGCACCTGTTGTTGAACTGATGGGGGAAGCGGTAGACGTTGAAGGATTTTATGGTGCAGCCCGAGGATAGGGGGCCCGAGTGGACGAAGTTCTCGCCGGGAGTAAGGGTGGCCATGAAGTTGGTGGTGTAATCCTTTCCGATGAATGAAAAGTCTACGTAGGCGAAGTCGTCAGCCTGGCAGAAGAGGGCTGTTAGGGCGAGGGCAAAAAGGAGTTTTTTCATTTTTCTTTGAGGACTTTGGCGGTGAAAGTTTTTCCGGGCTTGTAGGTCTTCTGGAAGGGGACCATGGGGTGGAAGAGGATAGAGAAGTCCCTAAGGGATACCTGGATCTCTTCGGGGCTGGAGTCGAGGGTGAAGGCGTCGGCCAGGAAGCTCTTTTCGCTGAAGGTGAGTTTGCCAACAAGGGTCTTCTTGTTTATGGTGAGTTTGCCGACGGTCTTGAACTCGTAATTCTCTATCGTGTAAGTGACGGAGGACTTGGATTCCTTTATTTTTCTGCCTATGGGGATGCAGATCCGGTCAAGGTATAGGGCCGGGGAGACGAAGTCGTAGTAGGGGAAGAGGGCCTCAAGGGAGAACTTGGTGGGGTACGAGGGGCCGCCGTCTTTCAGTTTGGCCTGGAGGGAGCCTTTTCGGACTTCGAGAAGATTATCCCAGGTGCCTTTCCAGCTGCCTTCCTCTATGTAAAGCTCCAGGTCGGAGTCCACCGCGGGGACCCAGGCGGTGAAGTCGTTTTTACTTACCCGGATCCAGCCGTCGCATCCGACTTCGGGAGCCAGGGCCCAGTAAAGGGGCGAGGAGATCTCGCCGTATCCGTAATAGGGCGAGAGTTTCGATTTGATGGCGATGAGGTAATTCCTGGCGCGGTAGTACATTTCCGTGAAGGAAAGCAGTCCGTTGCCGTCGCCGTCGGTGACATTGTCGAAGGAGCGGTCGAGGGCGAGAGTGAAGGGGCTCATCTGCTCCTTGTACTTCTTGGGAATGTTCTTATCGCAGTATATGTAGACGCGTTCATTTTTAAGAACGTAAGGGACGAAATCCCTGGCGTTGTCGGCATCTATTATGACGACGATCCTGACGTTGGTGTCGAAGAGTGATAGGTCCGAGACGAACTCGTCCGTGGTGTAGACTTCGTCGTTATAGAGGAGCAGTCCGCCGTCTTTAACCGTGCCGGTGAAGTAGAAGAGGAGGGTATCCTTGATGGCGAGCTGGGAGGCCTGGCCCTTTATGAAGCCTCGGACGGTGTCCTTGGTCGCCAGGGAGCCGTAGAAGGAGTACTTGGTGAAGATGGTGTTGCAGATCTTATCTATGCACTCCATGTCGTGGTAGGCGAGCTGAGACCCTTCACTTGTTTCCTGTCCTACGATGAGGGCGACGTTCTTGTCGTACTGCTGGGGGGAGATCCTGTGGATCCTGAAGTTCTTGACGCCATCCTGGCCCGATGAGATCTGGTTCACATAGTAGAAGTCCTCGCCGGGGGGGACGGTGGTGAAGAAGTTCGTGCCGTAGTCTTTGCTTTCATATTCTACGTGGATCTGATAGGCGCTTGCGGTCAAGCAGGCGGCTGTCAGAAGAAGTACGGAGAGCCGATGCATAGTTATCTCCTCTTGTCAAGTTTGGCGGAGAAAGTCTTTACGGGCTTGTAGGTTTTTATGAAGGAGAGTCCGGCTCCAGAAAGTATTCCGCGGCAGTTGATCATCAGGGGAACGATCTCTTCGCCGTCCTCGAACTTGAGTTCGTTGGCTATCTTGGACGTGCTCTTGAGGTTGATATTGCATTGGCAATATCCTTTTTTTATGCTGAATTTAAACTTGGACGTGATATTGAAATCGTAGTCAACCGTGGCCATGGTGAGGCTGCGCTCGGTCTCTTTCAAGAAAGTGTCGAAGGGCATGAAGTAGTTCCCGAAGCTAATGGATAAATAGTCGATCTCCGGAATATCTTCAACGTTGAAAGTGAGGGAGAGCTTGGTGGGATAATTGGGGCCGGCTTCCTTTAAGTTAGCGTTCAGGGAGGCTTTCTGAGGAGTGATGACATAGTCCGACCTCGTTTCGCCTTCCTCAAGGTAGACTATGGCGTCGCTCTGGATGTTGGGAAGCATGAACTTGAAAGTGTCGTCCTCGTGATTGACATAGACTCTTCCGTTGCTGGAAACGTAGGGGACGGGGGAGAGGTATATCTTGGAGGCGAGCTCCTGGTTGTTCATGCTCGGCTGGTTGGTAAGCTTTTTGGAAGCGAGCCAGGCCTTGGCCCTGAGGAAATATTCGTCGCAGGAGAGGAGTCCGTCTTCGTTCAGGTCGGTCACATTGGCGCGCGACAACCACATTCCCATTGTGAAGGGGCTGACTTCTTCCTGCCATTTGCCGACGATCTTTCTCCATTTTTTATGCTTGGCGGGAAGGTTTTTGTCGGAGGCGATCATGAGGAAGTTCTTGTTGTCTTTCTGGATCCCCTTGTTGGCAAGCAGGTGGGCATTGTCGGCGTCCAGGACGACGATTATTATGACGCCGTCCTTGAAGAGCGAGAGATCCTCGGCGAATTCAGTGGAGGTGTAGTTGTCGTCGTAGAGGGCCATGCTCGCGTCGGAATTGATTATGCCGGAGTAATAGAAGAGGAAAGTGTCGCCCGTGTCGAAACTGGCGGAGCATCCCTGGAAGATCTCCCGGATGCGGTCTTTTTTGACGTTTGGGCCTGTCATAATTTCCCGATTTGAGAAAAATTCGGAGACATACTCTCCCATGACCCAGGCGTCGTCTCCGAACATTTCATCATAAAGGGGAAGATCCGTTGTCGACTCCGTGAGACCGATGAAGAGCCCGGCGTTGTAATGGGCGGTCTGGTCGGGCAGGCGGGAGACCGTCATCTTGGTCAGACTTTGCTCAAAGGTCAGTTTTCCATTGTAGGTGAAGTCTTCTCCGGGAGAGACCACGGCGGTGAAGTTCGTTCCGTATTCATCCCCGGCGAAAGTGAAGTCGATCTCATAGGCTAGCGCTGCCTGGACAAGGAGAAGTACGGCTAAGACGAAAAGATTTTTCATTTCTTGTAAGTGGCGGTTAAGGTTTTGCCATCTTTAAAGACGACGTTGTAAACGATAGAGGGGGTATGGACGCTGTCGATGAAATATCTTGTGGCTATGTGGGCGGTGCAGGGGGAGGACGATTCGGGGAAGATGTTGTTAAGGCCGCCGTCGGATTTGACGGTAAGCTTGCAAGTGTAGCCGCCTTTCTTCAAGTCTTCCTTGATTTGGCAGCTGCCGATCTTCCTGAACCAGTAGTCCTCGATCACGTAGTTGTGGGAGCCGCTTTTGCTTGTCTTGTATTCCGGGCCTATGAAGATCTTCGCGCCATTTATCTCGAAACCGGGAGTGGAGACGGAATAGTTTTTCGCCGAATAGTCGATGGTGAACTTCGATTCGTCCTTCTTGATGTTCTTGTTGTAGGTGCTTTTCTTGACCTCAACGGTGGGGTCGGAGCTGTCACCGGTCTCCTCGATGTAGATGAAGGTGTAGGAATTGACGCAGTCTATGAAGGCAGTGACTTCGTTGTAGGTGACGCTTAAGCTGCCGTCGTTGGTGCGATCCTGGTAGTCGCAGAAATAGACTTCCTGTTCGATGTCGCAGTTGATCCTTACGACCACGGTCTGGTCCTGTTTGACGCTCCTGGTGTACTGGTGGGCCCTTTGGTACATTTCCATAAATGACAGGAGGCCGTCTTTGTTATCGTCGGTCTGGGCGCTCACGCATCTTTTGAGGGCGTAGGTGAAGGGACTCAGCTCGGTTTTCCATTTTTTCTTTATGGGCTTGTTGCCGGTCATGACGCAGGTGGTCTCGGCGAACATGTCGGTCATCTTGGAGGCGTACTCGGCGTCCAGCACGACGATGATCTTAACGCCGTCCTTGAAATGCTGGAAAAGGGTGTCGAGATTTTCTATGAAGAGGAAGCCGTCGTAGCAGGCAATGCCCGGTATCTCGTCGTAGCCGCGGGAGGAATGGTAGTAGAAGAAGGTGTCTCCAGCCTCAAGCTTGTTAGCGGCTGATAGGATCTCGCTTTCTATTTTTTCCCTGGTGGCCGCGTCGTTTTTCAAAACGACCTGGTGGTTGCAGAAAACATCGGTCAACCCCTGAATGAAGGTCGCGTCGGCCACGCAGGTCGCAAGCTTCGGCAGGTAGTCGCCGTTGTATTCGTCCACGCCGACTATCAAGGAAACGTTTTTGGAGTAGCGCTTGAACTGCTCCGGCTGGCGGGTGACCAAAAAGCGGCTGATCCTTTTCGAGGCATCCCTTGGGAGGGTCACCTGAAAAGGTTTGCCCGGCTCAACGTCCGTGTAGTAGTTGGTGCCGTAAAACTCGCTTTCAAATTGGACATGCACGTCGAATTTGTTGGCGAAAAGCGTCAGCGCGCCGAAACACAAAACAAAGCTCAGCAATTTAGCGTTCATGTTTTCTCCTTATTAAATTCGTAAGGCTTATTAATAGTGTTATTTTAGCATTTTTGATAAAATAGGTGCGTGCTAATCAACCCCAGGAAGGATGCTTCCGAAGGAGTTAATATGAAAAAAAGCGTAGTTTTCGCTTTGCTCGCGCTCTGCTTTTCCATCGGCGCTTTCGCCGCCAACAAACCCGTAACTCCACCGGGCGACGGCAGTAAGGAATCGCCTTATCTTATCAGCAAGATGGAGCATTTGGTCTGGATGCAGCAGGACGTGGAGAATTCCTACCGCAGATACTACAAATTGACCTGCGACTTGGACGCTTCCGAAACGAAGAGCTGGAACAACGGCAAGGGCTTCATCCCGATCGGCATGGAGATGCCCTCCAACAAGCGCTTCCGGGAGAGGGGCAAGAAGTATCCGCCCTTCCTGGGCAACTTCGACGGGGGAGGGCACTCCATCTCGAATCTTTGCATTAGACGTCCGGAAGAAGATCTGGCGGCCTTTTTTGGAAAAGTCGGGACGGGCTCGATCCCTCTCCCGGAAGAAAGTATGAGCGTAGACTTAAACTCGGCCATAGAAAGCTCCAAGAGCGTAAAAAATCGGGAGGACGTCCAGGTCATAAAGGATCTGGCCCTTTTAAACGTTGATTTCAACGGCGGCGTTTACTGCGCCGGATTGGCGGGCAAGATGACGGACTGCTACGTTTCCGGCTGCTATGTTTCGGGAACGATGACAGCGAACAAATCCATCGCGGGGCTGGTCATAGCGACGCAGAAGTGCTACTTTTCCGAATGCGCCTCGAACGTGAACTATGAGAACCGCGTCTGCGGAATGTCCGGATTCGCGTTCTTCTCGCACCTTTCCTATTTTTGCGACTGCTACAACACTGGCAAATGCAAGCTTCCTGAAAGCTTTTCAGATCCAAAACACATAGGGGAAACGAAGACCAAAGAAGGCTGGTCTTTCAAAGGTTATTGGATCTCTTCCTTGTCCGGTATGGGAAACGGCCTCGCTTTCTTCGAAAACTGCTACAGCAATATGAAACTCCAGGGCAGTCGAAGGACCTGGAGCGTCTATCCTATCCCGGTAAAGTCGCATATAAAAAGCTGCTACAGCAGCGCCGACAACTTCAACGTTTCCAAGGAGCCGGGGGACGGCATCGTCTCAAACGAGAACATGCGCAAGAAAGAGACCTTCAAGGACTGGGACTTCGAGAACATCTGGGAGATGAAGTCGGGCAGAAAAGCCCCGAGCCTCCGCAAACTGGAGAAGTGGATGTAGCGGTTGTTTTTGGAGGCCTGATTTCGTATAATAATGTGATTATTATTTTTAACCAATAGAGGTGTGTTCATGAAAAAACTTCTCTTAATCGCGGCGGTCATATATGCCGCCAGCTTCGCTTTCTCCTTCGAGCAAGTTCTTTGGGAAAGCGATTTCGAAAACTTCACCGAAGGTGAGATCATCGGCCAAGTTGATACTTACGGCAACGAAGTCAAAGTGATGAACAACGGCGACAAGTGCAACGGCACCGCTCCTGAAGCCGGCGACGTCATCATAACCGAACTTGACGGCAGCAAAGTTTTGAAGGTCAAGAGGACCGAAGCAGGCAACGGCGACAAAGGCATCAACTGCAAGCTGAATTGGAACGGCGTCACCTATAATCCCCTGGTGGGCTGCATCAAGATCACCGGCCGCGTTTACACAGTTGACACTGGCTACGAGGAGATCCGTCTCGGCAACGTCAACTCCGCCACGATGTTCACCTACTGCCCGGCGGCTTCCGACTTCCACAATGGTTATCTTAACCACTATGATCAGGAAAAGCCGAAATGCGGCGTCAACCAGGACAGCGATGATTGGAAGTACCCCAACGACTACGGCTGCGGCGTTCGTCTGCGTCCCAGGAAGAGCCAGTCTCTTAACACTTGGTACAACTTTGAGATCGTTTGCGGCGCTGCTAAAGGTCTGGTGACTTTCAAGTACTGGAATGATGACAACACCGATACTTACGAAGAGACCCGTACCGCCAACCCGCTGCGTTACGGCGGCTATGTTCCGAGCTTCGTCTCCTTCACCGCCACTGGCAATGGTTACGGCTCCGGCCGCGCTGGCGGCTACTGGGATGACATTTGCGTTTCTTACGTTGAGGAAGACGGCAACTGGGTCACGACCTTCGAGGATGATATGCAGTCCTACGGCGCCGGCGAATCTCTCTTCGACAACGGCTACGTTGCCGTCGGTGATGTCGCTACGACTCCCAATGTGGAAGCCACCATCGTTGATACCTTCAGAACGCTTAGCCTGCCTTTCGGCAAGTGCGCTTATATCACGCTGCACAACGAAAACGGCGGTTATCCGAGAACCGGCGCCGGCGTTCCGCTGCCCGCCGAATTCATTGGCAAGCCCAACGCCAAGGTCCGCATCACCAGTAGAGTGTATCGTCCCGACAACGGCATCTGGGGCGCTGCTGTGTACAATTCTTCCGCCGACGTTAAGGCCAGCTTCGGCTACTATGCCGCTTACTGCTCCGTTATGGACGTCAACGGCACCCAGTACCAGGCCGCCACTCCCACCTGGCTGGTCAATATGTGGGCTGACACCGTCATGGTGATCGCCAACGACGAGGAAGGCACTCCCTACGTCGAATACGCCGGCTCCTACAAGTCCACGCTGGATCACCAGAACGAAGCCTTCAATTTCAGCAAGGTTTTCCCCGATGTCAAGATCGATGACGATCTGGCTTACACCGGCGTTCAGGTCCAGGCCTGGGGCAGCGACTACGAACAGGAAGAACCTGGCCGCTACGCCCTTTTGAACTACCTGAAGATCGAATACCAGGCTCCGGAACCGGGCTTCATCGCTCTGGCTCTGCTTCTTGGCCTTGCTTTCGTTCGCAAGATGAGATAAGGCTGAAAGCCT
>Ga0310690_10009304_pt1 | contig 12328 bp, 11 predicted proteins | sample AusTroGonzalo_MG_2_FD_207661 | JGI IMG/M metagenome (GOLD analysis project Ga0310690, IMG submission 207661) | Bovine rumen microbial communities from tropical cattle in Woodstock, Queensland, Australia - Gonzalo_04 (v2) (version 2) | ecosystem: Host-associated > Mammals > Digestive system >...
CTTAAAAGGGGTAATAGATGTGGCTTTTGGAGATTTCAGCGAACCTAAACAAACGGAGCAAAAATTCTCAGGTGTTTATTTCCTCAGCGAAGAAACAAAGGACATTCTTCCAATAATTCAGAACGCAGACAAGTTCCCTGAAATTGTTAGGGCTGAAGTAACAGACAATACCTTAAGAAGAATTGAAAAAAGTTCAGATAGGAGCGGTTATTTCATTTACCAAAGTGATAAAAAAATAGTGTTTAATTAAAATATAAAAAAATGAATTTACTAGGAAAACGACTTCTTGTTCTTGGCGGTACTTATACAGCCAAAGATATTAGGGAATATGCAGATAAAAATGGCATAACAATAATTGCAAGTGGCGATAAAGAAAACCATCCATTATGGAAGATTGCAGATGAAACTTATAAAGCAAATATTAAAGATAGAGATGCTTTAGTAAAACTTATAAGGGAACACAATATTGATGGTGTTTTCCCCGGAGGGAATGAGGATATTATTTCTATGACAATAGATTTGTCGGAGATTACAGGAATTCCATTCTATGCCACTCGTCAACAATGGGATATTACAAACAACAAAAGGAAGTTCAAAGATGCTTGTATAAAGGCCGGAGTTCCTGCAGTTCCAGAATATTATATTTCAGATAATCCGACAAGAGAGGAACTGGATAAAGTGGATTATCCTGTAGTAGTTAAACCGATTGACGGTTCTGGAAGCCGTGGTGTTTATTATTGCAAGAATGAGGTTGAGCTTTTGAACGCCATTGTTAATGCTAAATCTTTTTCTAATAGCAAGACAATCATGGTTGAGAAATTCATGACCGGCTATATCACCGTTTTTTATACTACTATTATTGATGGAAAGTTTTATCCTGCTTCAATGTGCGACAAGTATACAAATCCAAATAGTGTAATGCCAACTATTTCTCAGCTTTATTTGTATCCTTCACGTAATCTTAAAATGCTAATGGATAAGTATTTTGATTCTATAAAAAGACTTTATGAAAACCTTGGTATAAAGAATGGAGTTGTTGGCATTCAGGGTTTTTGTAATGACAAGGAAATTATATTTACTGAGATGGGGTATCGTCTTGGGGGTACAAGTCAACAAAACTACACAAAAGCATTATATGGATATAGCAACCAAGATTTATTGATTAATTATGCGTTGACAGGGAGGATGTGTGATTCAAATGAACTTTGTTTAGAAAATCCTTATTTTTCAAAGAAATGTGTTACACTTTCTCTCATCAGCACAGGAGGTGTTGTCAAGTCTGTTGAAGGCGCGGAAGAAGTTAAAGCTATGCCTGAAGTAATATCTTGTGAACAACATTATCAAGTAGGAGACATAATCAAAAAAGCTGATAATGTTAATATGGTATTTTTCCGCATATTCCTCGTATGTAATGATATTAATCATGTAAAGGATGTGGTACGAAAAATACAGAGCACCATCAAGGTTCAAGGTATAGAGGGGGAGAGTATTTTACAGGACAATTTTGATGTTAATAGAATAGATAAAAGCCCTTTGTGGTTATAATTTGTGAAAATTTAAATGTAATGTTATGAAATACTACACAATGAAAGAAACCCGTGAGTTTCTCGAAAGCATAGGTATGCCGGGTGGCGACCTGTATGATTTGCCAACTTCTGAAAAGCGTTTCCCTGATGGCGGACAATACCGCTTTGAGGTTCCGGGCATACAAGGTCCCGGGCCGATGAAAGCCTTGTTGGAAGCCTTGGACGAATACGGTATCAAGATTCACCGAGTAACCCAAACCAAGGGCATCATGTTCCTCACGGATGATGAAATACGACAGATGGTGGAATATGCTAAGAAATGGGATGTGCAGCTGGTTTTGGCTTGTGGTCCTCGCGCCACTACCGATACTTCTGCTTCGGTAAAAACGGAGGAAGGTCAACGTATGGGCTACCGCCTCCGTGGTGAAGAACAAATTGCAAGAGGTATTGAAGAGATCAAACGTGGCGCACGCTTGGGTGTCCGTGGCTTCTTGATTTATGACGAAGGTTTGCTTTGGGCTTTGGGCGAAGCCCGCAAGAAAGGCTATATCCCTGCAGACTGTCACTTCAAAGTAAGTGCCCACAGCGGTCATGGCAATCCTTGCTCGGCTCACGTGTTGGAAACTTTGGGTGCCGACAGCATCAATCCTGTGCGTGACATTCAGGTGCAGATGCTGGCCTCCATGCGTGCTGCTATTGATGTGCCTATTGACTTGCACACAGAGAATCCGAAATCCAGTGGTGGCTTCATCCGTCACTATGAGGTGCCTGACTTTATCCGTGTGGCTGCCCCTGTTTATTTGAAGACGGGTGGTAGTGTGGCTGCCAACCATAGCTACGACACCACTGAGAAAGAAGCCAAGCAACGTGCCAAGCAGGTGATGCTGGTGAAGAGAGTGATTGACACTTACTATCCTGAGGCAATTGTCTCTCCCAAATAAAAATATCGTGAGACACCATAGTTACAATAAAGAATTTAATTTTGTCAGGCCCCCGATGGACTTTGACAAATACACCGAGCGTGATTTACTTCAATATTGCTTAGGTGCTACACTTTATATGCCCGGAACAAAGGATATCAAAGAAAAGGTGCTAAACCATAAGTTGGATGTCACCTCATTGGTAATGTGCTGCGAAGATGCCATTAAGGAGGAAGATTTGCCCATTGCCGAACAGAACATCCTCGACCACATGGACTTCTTTGCCGACCGCATTGCCGCAGGCGAGCTTACCTACAAGGATATTCCGCTTATCTTTGTGCGTGTGCGTAATCCTGAGCATTTTGAGCGTTTTGCCGAGCGTATCACCCCAAAGCAAGCTTCGGTGCTTACGGGATTCAATTTCCCGAAGTTCAACAGCCGAAATGCCTTGCAGGTGCTTCAGACGTTGGTGAAAGTAAACAGCCGCTTGGGTGTGGTGCTTTATGGTATGCCCATCCTTGAAGGTCAGGAAGTTGCCTTCCGTGAACAGCGCAATCAGGAGCTGTTATTGTTGCGTAACATTCTGGAGCCTTACAAGAAGCTCATCCTCAATATCCGTGTGGGCGGTACCGATATGTCGTCTCTATTTGGCGTGCGTCGTGGCATTAACTCAACGGTGTATGACATTATGCCTGTGCGTGATGCTCTGAGCGATGTTCTCAATTTCTTCAATCGCTACAACGACTATTGTGTGTCGGCTGCTGTTTGGGAATATTTCCGTGCCTATAAAAACGACGATATTGATGATGTGATTAAGCGCAACTTTCATAATGCGCTTCTGAAAGGGCAGGATATTGTGAATCCCGCTATCGATGGTTTGTTGAAGGAGGTTTTGATTGACCGTGCCAACGGCTTTGTGGGCAAAACAATTATCCATCCTACTCACGCCAAATTTGTCAATGCCATGTTTACGGTGGTGGAAGAAGAGTACAATGATGCTATCCAAATTCTGAACACCTCTGGTGGCGTAATCAAGAGCGAAGGTGGCGGCAAAATGAATGAGATTGGCCCTCATCACCGTTGGGCAGAAAAAATTGTGCGTCGTGCGGAAGTGTATGGAGTAGTAAAGAATGAAGACTCGGTGCTTGCGCTGGTTCTTGGTCACAATGAATAAAAGCTTATGAAAATAGTACTTGGTACCATGAATTTTGGCCCCCAGCTTGATTTGGAGGCCAGCCGTCAGATGACGGAATCGTTCCTAAAAACCGATAATAAGGAACTCGACACCGCCTACGTGTATAACAACGGTGATACCGAACGTTATTTAGGTGAAATCCTGCCCGCCTTGGATGGCTACTATTTGGCTACCAAGGTGCACCCACGTATCACAGGCAAGCTGGATAGGGAAACCATCCTGATGGAGTTTGGAGAGTCACTATCACGAATGAAGTGCGACAAGGTTGACTTACTCTATTTCCATTTCCCTGATGGTAAAACGCCTATTGAAGAGGCATTGGAAACCGTGGCTGAACTCTATGAGCAAGGCAAAGTGAAGGAATTGGGGCTGAGCAACTATCCTGCTTGGCAGGTGGTTGATATTTGGCATAAATGTGAGAAGTATGGCTGCCCGAAACCCACTGTTTACCAAGGAATGTATAACGCTTTATGCCGCAATGTGGAGCCTGAATTGTTCCCGGCTATTCGTGCGTTGGATATGCGTTTCTATGCTTTCAATCCACTGGCTGGTGGTATGCTTACCGGTAAACATCATAATTTTGAGGATGCTCCTGAACCTGGACGCTTTGCTCGCCTGAAGAGCTATCGTGACCGTTACTGGAAGCAGAGCTATTTTGATGCTGTGGATGAAATTCGCAAAGCATGTGATGCCGAAGGTGTTCCCATGGTGGAAGCCGCTTACCGTTGGCTGTGTAACCACTCGATGATGGATGCTTCAAAAGACGACGGAATCCTTCTTGGCGCTTCCAAAATATCGCAAATGGCGCAGAATATGGAAGCCGTTCAGAAAGGTGTGCTGCCACAGTCGATACTCGATGCTATGGATGCCGCTTGGGAAATAGCAAAGCCCGATAGTCCGGCTTATTTCAAATTTATATGATATGAATCTGACAGACAGATTTCTAGCTAATATAATTGCATTGAGGCACCAGGCGGTGAGTAAGGAGAATGAAGCATTAATTCGTTCCTACTTGCTTGATACTGTAGGTGTTTCATTGGCAGGTGCGGCAGACTTGAAAGACAAGGAGGGAAATCTGTTGAACCTCCTTGGAGGAAAAGGAGACATGAAATCTATAGGTCGCAACGAAGGTTGCACTATGGCTGATGCTATCTTTCTGAATGGTTTGAGTTCTCATTTTCTGGAGCTAGACGACGGTGTTCGTTATGGGGTAATACATCCAAGTGCGCCATTATTCTCAGCACTTATTCCGTTGGCTATAGCAAATAATATTTCTTGGCAGGGTTTTATGCTAGGAGCCGTTTGCGGTTATGAAACTAGCATCCGTTTGGCTAGTGCCATGCAGCCAACCCATTACAGTATGGGTTATCATCCTACGGCTACATGTTGCACCATTGGCACTGCTGTTGGTATTGCTGTGATGATGGGTTGGGATGATGGTATTGTAAAGGATGCTTTCTCTGCCGCTTGTGTTTCAGCCAGTGGTTCATTGAAAGTGTTGGAGGATGTCTCCCAGATTAAACCATATAATTGTGCTAAGGCTGCTTTGAATGGTTATATGTCTGCTATGTTGGCTAAGGCTGGTTTCGCAGGACCTTCTGATGCATTGGATGGTGATACTGGGTTCTTGAAAATGAATTCCACGTCTTATAGTGAAGAAATTCTTACAGGCAAACGTGACTTCCTTTGCTTGGAAAAGATTTATCAAAAACCTTACGCTTCTTGCCGTCATACTCATCCTGAAATTGAAGCTTGCTTTAAAATAAGGAAGACGGAGGGTTTTGATGTAAATGATGTGGCGAAAGTGGAGATTACAACCTATAAGGGAGTTATGGGTAAACATGACTTCAAAGATATTCACGGTGAATCGTCAGCACGTATGAGTATTCCATATAGTACAGCTATTGCATTGTGGACGGGTAAAGCTGGTATTGCAGAGTTTGCAGAACCGTATGTGAGCAATCGAGATATTTTAGATTTAACTCAACGGATAGGCATTATCCCGGATGAAGAACTTAGCCGACTGGTGCCAGATAAACGTGTCGCCATTGTGAATGTTCATATGCGCAATGGTGATGTTCTTACAGAACGTGTCGATTATCCTAAAGGCGAACCAGAAAATCCACTTACGCCAGAGGAGAATATGGCAAAGTTTCTTTCTATGACTGAACATGCTGGTATATCGTACGAAAAAGCGCAAAGTATATTCCAAGAAATAACAAATAAAAATAATCCTGATTTACAAATAATATGGTAGACCAGAAACAACTATTTAATGCATTACAAAAGATGGGGGTGGACTTCTTCACTGGGGTTCCTGACTCCTTATTAAATGATTTTTGCCTCTATATGACCAATAATATGCCGGCAGAGCAACATGTGATGGCGGCAAACGAAGGTAACGCCATTGCCATTGCAGCCGGTCATTATATGGCCACTGGCAAATTGCCGCTGGTGTATATGCAAAACTCAGGTATTGGTAATGCCACTAATCCGCTGCTGTCGTTGACGCATGATTGTGTCTACGGTATACCAATGTTATTGGTCATTGGTTGGCGTGGTGACCCCTCTATCAACGACCATGCACAGCATAAGAAGCAAGGTGAACTGACTCCTGTGTTGATGGCTGATATGGACATCCCATACGAGATACTGGATGATGAGAACACAGTAATAGAGAAGTTCCGTTGGGCTGCTGACAAAGCCCGTGAGATTTCTTCACCGGTGGCTCTGATTGCAAAGAAAGCCATTCTTACCCAGAAGGAGAAGAAACAGGTGTATGCAGAAAGCCTGTTGATGAACCGCGAGGAAGCAGTAGCTGCTGTAGTGGAAATATTTGGTGATGATGCCATCTATTTGGGCACTACAGGCCGTGCCACCCGTGAGGTTCATGAACAGTTAAAGCAACATGGAGTAGATGTAGGTCACGAATGGCAGAATGTGGGCTCTATGGGACATGTTTCATCTGTAGGATTGGGGTTGGCCCTTGCATGCCCCGAAAAGAAGATTGTGGTATTTGATGGTGATGCTGCCGCTGTGATGCACATGGGTGCTTTGGCCACCAACTGCCGCTATAAGGCTGGCAATATGATTCATATTGTACTGAACAACGGTGTGAACGAATCCGTAGGTGGGCAACCCTCTGCTGGTTATGTAATTAACCTTACTGGTGTGGCAGATGCTTGTGGTTACCGCACTATTGGACATGCTGTCGAGACTAAGGAAGAACTGCAAAGTATTATACGAGAATACAAGATTGCTGATATGCCTCTGTTCATTGATGTGCATGTGCGTCAAGGTATTCGTCCAGATATGCCTAAGCTGGGTATTAACCACAAGGCAGTGAAAAGAGAATTGATGGAGAATCTAAAGGAGAATCTAAAGAAGTAAACATGATAGAATTAACAACACCCTTTAGTGAAGAAGACATTAGTCAACTGAAAGTTGGTGATGTGGTCTCTATTTCAGGCTACATCTTTTGTGGTCGTGATGCGGTATTGCCACGAATCTGCAAAGAGCTTGAGGATGGTACATGGAGTAAGAGAGGAATAGATTTGAAAGGTGGCGTGATATTTCATACGGCTGTCAGTCCTGCTGGTGTTGGACCCACATCCAGCAACAAATTGGAGATTGAAAGCAGTTTCGAAACCCTTTCTAAACTTGGTGGCATCAAGATGCATTTGGGCAAGGGTGCTATCAAGTTGGAAACCGTAAAGAAACTTATGGATACAAATGCTGTTTTCGCCATCATTCCTCCCGTGACTGCTCTTTTGGAAAGCCAGACATTGGAGCGTGAATGTGTGGCTTGGCCAGAGTTGGGTATGGAAGCGCTATATAGAATTAAGGTTAAAAATTATCAGGCCATTATTGCCGCGGCTCAAGGCAGATCAATTTATATCAAATTAGATTAAGGTTATGACTACAATAGAGAAAGTTGCAGATTGCCTGGTTAGGGCCGGTTCCACCTTCCGTGAAGACCAAAAAGAAGCCTACCGCAAAGCCATAGCAGATGAAAAGAACGAGCAGAGCTGCTGGGTTATGCGTCAGGTGCTTGACAATGCCTTGGTGGCCGAAGAACGTCGTAGTCCGTTGTGCGATGACACCGGCATTCCACACCTGTTTTTAGAGGTTGGAAAAAATCGTGTAGTAACAGGTGAATTATTGGAAGAAATAAAAGAAGGTGTTCGACAAGGTTTGAGACAACTTCCAGGCCGTCCAATGGCCATCAATGGAGATGATTACGCTCGTATTGACCAGAGTGGAGGTTTGAATGAGGATAGTGGAGCATTAGATGCTTCGCCTATTTTGATCAAGCCCGTTGATGAAGACGTGTTGCGCCTTACTGTGTTGATGTTGGGTGGTGGTCCTGCCATTCGTGGAATCACGCAGAGGGTTTTCCACAAGCATAGTGTTGATGTAGTGATTAATGAGATTGTTGAGCGAGCTATCCCAGCCGTCACTCAGTTAGGTTGCTCACCATGTGTGTTGGCGGTTGGTATTGGCCGTAGCCAATTTGAGGCCACATCGATGATGATGGAAGCCATGGCCAAAGGTAACTTTAACGAGCAAAGCGACTTCGAGAAAAAGATTACCGAAAAAGTAAACAAAGCAGACGTCGGTCCTCTCGGATTGGGCGGCAAGCAAAGTGTATTAGCTACCTTCGCCAAAATCGGCCCACAACGTGCCAGTGGAGTACGTATTGTCGCTTTGAGGCCTTGCTGTTGTTTTGAGCCAAGAAAAGCATACATAGAATTGTAAAAACAAAAAAATCAAGTAATATGAATAATATACCATTTAACAAGCCTTTTCTTACAGGGAAAGAGGCCCATTACATGTATCAGGCAGTATATTCTATGAAATTGTCAGGAAACGGTATGTACACTAAGAAATGTCAACAATTCTTTGAAGAAAAATATGGCTTCAAAAAAGCTATTATGACCACATCGGGCACGGATGCATTAGAGATGGCTGCTATACTCTGTGATGTGAAGCCGGGTGATGAGGTGATTGTACCTTCATATACTTTTGTGTCATCTGCGCTCGCTTTTGTGCGTCAAGGTGCAAGAATCATCTTTGCGGATAGCTGTGAGCATAATCCCAACATTGATCCTGACAAGATTGAGGCTTTAATTACTGACAAGACTAAGGTGATTGTTCCTGTTCATTATGCCGGTGTGGCATGCGACATGGACAAGATCATGGATATTGCTAAACGTCATAACCTGTTTGTGGTGGAGGATGCTGCTCAAGCTATAGACTCTTACTACAAGGGCAATCCTCTTGGTGGTATAGGTCATTTGGGTTGTTTCTCTTTCCACGAAACAAAGAATGTAACTGCAGGAGGTGAAGGTGGTTTGCTGTGCATCAACGACGAACGTTTCATTCGTCGTGCTGAAATCATTTGGGAGAAGGGTACCAACCGTGCAGAGTTTTTCCGTGGCATGGTTAATAAATATGGTTGGGTGGATACGGGTTCCAGCTTCCTACCTTCTGAGATTAACACAGCTTTCCTTTGGGCACAGTTGGAAAGCCTTGATGCCATTCAGGCTCGCCGCAAAGCCATCTGGAATTTATATTATGAAGGATTGAAGGATTTGGCTGCAAAAGGCTGTTTCACCATGCCTGATATACCCGAGTATGCAACAAATAACGGTCATATGTTCTATTTGGTGTGCCATAGTCTGGAAGAACGTACCAAACTGATTGCTTTCCTGAAAGAACAGGGAGTGGGGGCTGTTTTCCACTATCTCAGCCTTCACCTGAGCGACTACTATAAGGACCATCACGTAGGAGAGATTCCTAACCTGCCCAATTGTGACCGCTTTGCTGATTGTCTGGTTCGTTTGCCCATGTATTTTGAGTTGACCGATGAAGAAGCCTTGCAAATCGTAAGTTCAATCCGTGAATTCTTCAAGTAATGGCCATTGATTCTAAGCGCATAGCTAAAAATACTATTTTCCTTTATGTTAGACTAATTTTAGTCTTCGGCGTAACGCTATATTCGTCACGTGTGGTTTTGGATAAACTGGGCGTGGATGATTATGGATTGTACAATGTTGTTTTTAGTGTGATAGGTCTGCTCTCCTTCCTGAACGGAACGTTGAGTGCTGGAACATCACGCTTTATCACTTTTGATCTGGGACGAAAGGATAAAGATAAACTAAAATACACATTTAGCACGGCATTATGTACACACTTTTTGCTCGCAGGCCTCATCCTCTTGTTGGGAGAAACTATAGGCATTTGGTATGTGTACAATGTGATGGTATGCCCACCAGAACGGTTTCAGGCTGCATTCATCGTATATGAGATATCAATATTTGTGACGATGGTTTCCATCATTCAGGTGCCTTTCACTTCTGAGATTATGGCACATGAGGAAATGGATATATATGCCTATATTGGTATATACGAAGCGGTGGCGAAATTGGGAATCGTGTTCCTGTTAATTCGCAGTCCATTTGATAAGCTGATTTACTATTCATCATTGGTTGCGATAGTATCTGTTTCAGTTTTTTTGATACAGGTCTATTTTAGTCGCAAAAGGTTTGAGGAAGTTCGTTTTAAGATACGTTTTGACAAGAAGACATTCAAGGAAATTTTGAATTTTTCAGGTTGGAACATTATTGCGAATCTCAGTAACACACTGATGAAGCAGGGTGTGATCATGCTGTTCAACCTGTTTTTCTTGCCTGTTGTTGTGGCAGCACAAGCTATATCCAATCAGATTTCTAACGCATTGATGCAATTTGTCGCGAATGTCAGGCAGGCGGTTAGCCCGCAGGTTATAAAGCTTTATGCTGACGGGAAATATGATGATTCAAAGAAGTTGACTTTTGCTTCTGCTGAATATATCTTTGATTTGCTTTTATTGCTTGGTGTACCATGCATTATGATTATGCCCACTTTGCTTGACTTGTGGTTGGTTGAAGTGCCTGATTATGCCGTGGCTTTCGCTCGTTTGATTGTGCTTCAAGATATATTGGGGAATTTTAGTGCTGCGTTCTACACTCCGATGGTGGCAGCGAACAAGATAAAGAAGAATTCTGTTGCTGCTGTGTTTCTGTGCCTGTTCCAATTTGTACTGTTGTATGTGTTGTTCAAATTCGGGTGCGGGCCGTTGTGGGCGAGATACTTGGCCTTACTTTCCACATCAATATTCAGTTTTGTTGTGAAACCTTATATCCTTTGGAAGGATGTGAACTATGGGCTTAAAGAGCTGTATGCCTGCATTGGTCACTGTTTGTTAATTATGTTCACTATCGTTGCCCTGTGTGTTCCTGTGTATTTGTTCATTCCGCAAAGTAATGTATATTATGCTATATTGTCCGGATTCTTGTCTGCAATTATTGTTGTTGGAGTGGCGTTACTGTTTATGAAGGCCAATACTCGCAAAAGACTTATAGCTTTTGCTAAAGCTAAATTACATATAAAATGAAGAATAAGTTGATTGTTATCACTTCCACCATAGGTCGAATGGGTGGAGCGCAGATGTATGTGGAAAACAAGGTGAAATACTTCCAGTCGAAGGGGTGGGATGTATTTGTGTTTTATTATCTATGGGCAGAAAATATACTTCTCCCCGGGATGGTACAGTTTAAGGATAATTATATACCTGACTTGCGTTATCCAATCCAGTTTGTCCCCAAATATTGTAAAAAAAAGATTCTTGCACAAATCAGGGATGTGGTTCAGCCAGGGGAGGGGCGAATAGTCATTGAAACCCAATTGGTATTAGCTGCTTATTGGGGAGAGCTGATAGCGAAGGATTTAAAGGCCAGGCATGTAATCAATATTATTGAGGAGCAGTTCCCAGACTTCGATGAAAAAGAAAACGCGTTTTTCGAATTTAAGCTACTGGCTGGTGATAATATGAACGCTACTCCGAAACGTTTGCGAAAAATGTTCAAGGACCGATTCAAGGAGGAGTATGAAAAACAAATTCGCAAAGTGGCAATTCCGTGTGCGAATGTTGTGTCTTCTGAGGTTAAGGATAATTATCAGTTTGAAGATTGCGACTACACCATTTTGAGTATCGGACGTCTTGATAAGCCATATATTCCAAAGATGAATGAAGAAATAAAGAAGTTTGCTGTATCAGCCGGAGGAAAGAAGTTGAATGTCGTTTATGTCGGCGGTTCATACGATGGCAGTATGGAAGTGACTATCCCTAGGTTTTTCAAAGAGGTTGATAATGTTAGGTGTTATATTTTGGGTTATGTGTTCCCGATTTCACGTGAACTTATTAAGAAAGCGGATGTTGCCATAGCATGCGCCAATTCAGTGTTGGTTTCAGCTAGCGAAGGAGTACCTACTATTGTTGTGGATGTGAACGACTATAGTGCGATTGGAGTGTATGGTTATACAACAAAGAATTTATTTAAGAGGGAGGATGAGAAACAAGAGACCGTATCTGGTTTGTTGCAACAAATTCTTTTGGACAAAGCATTTGAAAATGCAGGCAATGTAATTGTAGATATTCCTGACCAGAACGAAGTGTTTGAAAGAGAATTGTCATATTTTATTGAAAGACAAAAAGTGGAGTATTTTGATGTAAACTCAATTTATTCTATCCCAATCCAGTTGTTGTCAAAAACCAAATATTTAATTAGGAAAATCATAAACAAATAAACAAAACGAATAGATATTATTCTTACATTTTTATTCTGATTATTTATGTGGCCATA
>Ga0310690_10009305_pt1 | contig 12327 bp, 22 predicted proteins | sample AusTroGonzalo_MG_2_FD_207661 | JGI IMG/M metagenome (GOLD analysis project Ga0310690, IMG submission 207661) | Bovine rumen microbial communities from tropical cattle in Woodstock, Queensland, Australia - Gonzalo_04 (v2) (version 2) | ecosystem: Host-associated > Mammals > Digestive system >...
AGCCATTACTTGAAGAATAGTCATTGCCTGTCTATGTAGATGGATTAGCAACACTATGACCTACTGTACTTTGATAACGAGTACCATTTACACTACCAGATACTACTGTATAAGATGCTGGATAGCGTTCTATCGTACCACCAGAAGGTGGAAGATGCTATACTAATGATTCAGTGACATCAGTTCCGTTATCTGTTAGTTTTATATCTGCTAATGCGTTACTACCTAATTCAATGGTAAATTCTTGACTGCCACCCTATATAACATCAGCGGTTATAGGAGTGATTGTAGCGCCATTTATTTCACTAGTGGCAGTAAGTGAATACTACATACCAGTAAGAGAGTAATTTATAGTAACAGAAGCACCATAGAAGCGGATGTTATATGCGCTAGTTGTATTACTGGTGCCGCGCTTTACATACATTCTTATACCAAGATTTTGAACTTCATTATAAGTCCAAGAACTACCTGGCGTAAGTGTCAGTGCGGTAGTTGAGTTACTAAATGTAGTCGCACTACCTTTTACAGTCGTGCCAGTACATAGTTGTACTGTACGAGTAGTAATACGGCTTGAGTTTGTTGTATTTATATAGCATTTTGCTGTCGCTGAGAGGCTTGTTATAGTTGCGCCAGATGGAATATCTGACGTATCAAATTTATAATAAATATATGTTTCTGCCCCACTACCCGTAGTAATGTTCCACTAAGCATAAGTAGTACTTGATGATTCAGTGAGACCATTACCAGAGGGGTATGAGGTATTAGCAGAAGCATATGATGAATTAGTATCATCAAATGAAGTAGGATGAACTGATATACTATCATTTATATTAACTTGCTGAGCCATACATCATCCTCCTCATTCTTGTAAATAAATATCGCCATTGCTACCTAAGGACGCGGCCGGAGCATTACTGCCCGTGTAGTATTTATTGATTACTACACTGCCCTACACGCCGAATATATTTGCGGTGCTAATAATGTTAGAAGCAACTAAATCAGCATCTCCCGCAATAGTTTGCGTGCCTGTGATATAGGTGCCGGCAGCGATTGTTTGATTTGAAGTGCCTGGGGTTATTGTTGCCGTAGCTTTAGTAGTTACGGAGGCAGTAAGAGAAACGGACGCGTTAGTTGCTGTACCGCTACTTACATAACCCGCACTAACTGTTGGAGTAATTGAAACTGTTTTTGTCAGGGTTAGTGTATTAGTCCCTGTTGATACTGTCGCGGAAGTGCCACTAACTGTACTTGGTCCAGATGCGCTACCATTTGGTACAGCATTTATAGTATAATATATTCCAGAAGAATTATATCCTGTTGGAATATTTATATACTATGCTGCGGTACTACGATTAATAACTGCTTTTGAAGTATAACCTGATGTAGCACTTGACGCAGCAGAAGTTGGTAATGTCATTGTTGGTATTGCATTAATTTGAACTGAAGTCAAACCATCATACCCAGTATCAGGCTATACTGTTATAGCCGTTGCTCCTGGTTCAATTCCAATTTTTTCTTGTAAAAAAATTGGATCAGAAGAAGTAGTTATATTACGGATAATACCTTCATTAACATCAATGGTATCTGTAACGGTAACTGTATTATTTTCACAAGTACCTGTAACTCCAAATATAGTGATATTTTTTCTTATATTCTGTGGTACTAAATAAGAATCACCAGAAATAGTAACTTGTGATAGTCCATCATATGAGTTGGCATCAGCAGTAATAATTTGTGTAGTCGCATTTGGTGTTACAGTTTTAGTTTGTAAATTCAAACTATCGACACTAATACTAACATTATCTTCCATCCATTTTGCTTGTGTATTTAAAGTAGCAGTATTTCCATTAGCTATTGTGGCTATTGTATTATTTTTATATGTTATAGTTGCCCCCATTATGAAACACCACCATCATAGACAGGAAGAGTAATAGAACCAAGTATATCATTACCATATTTTAAAGTAATAACATTATTATTTAAAGATAAATTTAAACCAGAAATATCTACTTTTTCATCTAATGCGTCTTCTATTGCATTAATAACTACTCCTAATACTTCATTATTAGGGTAATTATTTAATAATTGAGCAAAATAAGTCAAGCCGTTCGCATCTAAATATTTTTTTGTTGCAGGCATTTAAATCACTCCTTATACAAAAATAAATGGGGGTGCATTACTACACCCCCCCACAATATTACGAACCACTTGTCGCATTACTAATTGCAGTATCAATTTCGGTTGTAGTAAGAGCAGTAATTGCTTCATATACAGCAGTAGCATCCCCAGCCGCATCAAAAGCACTGGTATTAGCATAAGCTGCACTTCCTAAACCATAAACAGAAACCTATTTAGTACCTACTGTAATTTGTCCGTTAGCAGATCCAGTAGTAATATCACTTTCTTGTAACGCGCTCGCCGCTAATGCTCCTTGCGCAGCAGTGGCATAAGCTGTTGAAGCAGTATATGCTGCACTACCAAGACCATGAACAGCAACATTTGTCCCCTTTACAGAAATAGTGCCATTAGCACTACCTTCTTCTACATCTGCTGCTTGTACTGCGCTATCTGCTAATCCTAATGATGTTTGTACCGCAGTAGCTAATTTAGTTTTTGTAATACTACCAGTTTTGATAGTGGCAGAAATTTGATGATTTGTATTACTAAAATCTAATTCATCACTATCTGCAACATCATTATATTCAATTAAACTCGCTACGTTGATATAAATAGGATCTCCATTAGCAATTGTTAATTTTAAGAAAGTACCGCTATTATTACTGGCATCTTGATATACAATTTCACCAGCAGTAGCAGTCAAATCTTTTGGTATATTAATTTGACCAATAGTTTGTCCATTTTGAGTTAAAGTATATACTTTTAATGTACTGCCGCTTTCTGGGGATGTTTCAGTCATCGTAACTGCGCCAGCAGTAGCAATAGCAGTACCAATTTCTTGTAATGCACCTTCTACATCTGTTGCAGTAAAATGTCCCCCGGCATCTGTAATACTAACATCTGCCGCCGCACCGCTAGTAGCTACTGTGCTTAAATCTGAGGTATTAGCTTTATCATCTAAAGCTTCTAAAATACGCTACCATAAATGAGTAGTACCAGCCTAATCTAAGAATTTTTTAGTTACTAAAGGCATAATTAGCCACCACCATTATCATCATTATTTGCTGGCGGGACATACCCAGTAATTGCATCAATTTCTGCATTTGTCATTGATTCAATAGCTACTACGCCAGCCGCAGTTAATTCATCAGTGTCAATAAATTTGGCATTAATGGCATCCCAAAGGCGTTGTACGCCATCCTCATCTAAATATTTTTTATTAGCCATTCGCGTCGCCTCCTATAATATCTAAGAGTTCTTCTGCTGAAATAGGAGTCATGTTATCTCTGTCGCTCAGCATTAATAAAATATCATTTATTTTATTGGTTAATAAATTATTATTATCTATTAAATCGCGCATTTTAGAATCTAATTCAATAAGTAAATTAGACGGACTTTCGATATGATTTGGATCATATGGATTAGGGTCCTCTAAAGCCCAATAATGCGCTAAACCGTTGTGATTGGTGTAATACCATAATGTATCTGAGTTCAAATTATTAGTCAGCCCATTTTGTAAAGAATAATTTTTCATAAATAAAAAAAAAGCAGCCATTAAAATATAATGGCTGCTTGTAAATTATCTGAATTGAATTAAAATAACAGGGCTTTGATCAGTACTATTTAAAGAATGAGTATAATTACTAACAACTGAAAAACGATCATATGTAAGACGAGTTTCATTATTAATAATTAATTCAATATTTTCTATAACACAATTATGATCTAATACTCGATTCTCGAATAATACTTCTTGCTCATGATTAAAATAAAACCATAGTGTACAATTTAAAGAATTAGAAGATTGATCCGCAGTTAAATAATAATCTTTAAGAGCAAATTCTGTACTCTTCTATTGATCTTCACTATTTAAAATAGATAGATCTTTCCATGTAATTTTACAAAGCATTTTTACATTTTCTCCAATTTCTCAAGAGCCATACGAATCGTTTCACGACTTTGTCTATCTGTCGCCATATTCATCGCATCCTCAAGTTTATAAATTAATTGTTCAGTATTATTATGACCACTTATTCCATTATTATTGTTATAGCTATAACGATTAGAATTATTCATCATGTCATTATCCCATGAATTATTATATCTATTAGTATAGCTACGATTGGAACGCTCATAACGCTAATTTGAGTCATTATCTTCATAATTCTACATTGCTTTTAATGTTTCTAAATCTTTTTGTACATCTATTGCTTCTCCGATAAGGCAGAGTGTCTCTTTATCAATATTGCCTTTATCTACGAGTTTTTTTATTTCTCTCGTAATCAATTCTGTAGCCTGTTCATATACCATAATAGGATCCATAGACATCCCTCCTTATCTGCTTAATAACAAGTCTGGGCGACTAAAAATAATATTAGCATTCTGAATCAAAATTGGTTGGTCAGATGTATTACGGACCGATACAGTTTCACAACAACCACGCCACACATCTACATTAATTGCTCTACTTACATTAAAATATTGTTCTACTGCGGTTGGAGTAACAATCATTGTTGATGCAGGAATTGTAGCTCCATCAATAGAAAGAGCTAATGAAATCGCGCCGACAGTTCCTCCTGTCGGAATTGCGATATTGGCTCCAAAATCACATAAATATGTTGCAGTATTAATACAATTACAACAATAAGGAACAGAGCCACTTAATAAAAAATTACCAGTATCATCACGATGCCTTACAAAATTTCTGCGGCAAGGATTAGGAGATGCAGTAAATACAACTGTTTCACCAGGATTCACTGTTTGTACTGCATTATTGGTATACTCAGCCATTCAGCATACCTCCTTATTAGAAGTTGCCGCAGCTGCTATTTCTACCGCAACAATTTGGATTGGCTACTTGATAAGCCGGAATTGGAACAGGATTTAAATACTGCTCTAACATTGCTGTCTAACGAGCACTGTCAGCAAGAATTTGAGCAGTTTGAGCCGTCTGACTTTGCTGTAAATTAAGCATATTAAGTTGAGTCCGGAGATTAGCAATAATCTCATCTTTTGCATCAATTTTATCTTGACACATTTGATCAAGAATACGTTGAGTACTTGCGTTATTTGCTGCAAGAACATCACGAAGAGCATCATTTACTGCTTGACGATCTGCGCATGCTTCTGTAGCAACATTATAACGTAAGTCAGCAATTGCCGCGCGATTCTCACAGCAACAATTCTAATTGGCCATAGCCATAGAATTTAATTGGCCAGTTACATTCATTAAACCAGTATTCATCGCTTGAAGAATATTTGCCTATTGATTGCAACGAGAAACTTCAGCATTTGCAAGACTTGTAGAAAGACCATTGATACCATTCATAATAGCATTTTGATCAAATCCACGCTAAACATCATTAACAATATAAGGAGTACCATTAGAGCCAACATTATTTCCCCATCCATTATTACCCCATCCAAGAATAATAATAAGGAAAAGAATTAAACCCCAACCGGAGTTGTCCCCACCGAAAAAGCCACCATTATTATGATTGCCCATAACTGCTGCCATATCGGCGACTGATCCAGCGTCATTAGAAGAAAAACCCATGTGGACATAACTTCCTTTCTGTTAAAAGATTTTTATGTATAATCAAAAATGATTATAACCATAGTTAGATTGAATCATTTGCGCTAACTATCTTGCAGCATTAAATTGTTGCTGAGATAATTTACCAGAATTAAGCATATTCCGCACTTCTTGTTCAGCATTACCATTAAAATTCTGTGACCAATTATTATATTGGTTCATTAAATTATCAATATTCCCATAAGCATTTAATAATTGCATCATAGGATTATTATTAAACATTGGTATCTGATTCATTACTATTTACCTTTCTTACAGATGAAACTTTAGTTATAGACGGCTTTGATAATTTTTCAGCTAAGCGTTTTTCTAAAGCGTCCCAAGTTACATATAAATCTGGATTAAATTCTTGTTTATTTTTGTCCTCGACTTTTGATATGACTGTTGTATCTTGTGGTTGATTAGTAGTTTCCTCTATTAATTTAAATTTTCTTAGTGGCATAATCATACCAGACTAATCAACTGTTTTAATATAAAGATAATTTTTATACTAGTCTTTCATCCATTGACTATTACCGGGCGCGACAGGATAAGATTGTGCGTCTCCTTCACTAGCGATTAAAACAATACCATTGTTATTTATATTCTACATCTATACCTATTGCTATTGCTGTGGCAAAGTATAATTAGGTACAGTATAATTTGGCTACCCTGCCATATTATAAAAAGGATTATTGTAGCCATTCGCATAATATGAATTATAATAAGCCATCTGTTAATTTGCCTCCCAATAATAAATTGGAATTTCATTCCCACTATCCCAAGAGTCTATATAATCACCATTTAAACAAGTAAGAATGTGACTTCCTCCGTTATCACCGGTACATAATAAATATAAACCCCAAGGATGATCATAGCAAAAATCTTTTACAGTATAACAATCAGGGCAGTTATTTGGTATTACATGACGAGAAAAATTTCGTCCTTTTAACCAAGCTCCCCAAACAGCATTGGTACTTGGCATCTATCCCATCATAAAACCCTATATACATAGTTCTAAATATACTCGTTCCCAATCATATCCTGTAGCTAATGATAAGGCTCGAATTACACAATCACCAGTATTCCAATTATTAGGATTTGGATTATAATGTATATATGCCATATTACCACCTTCAGTTATAATTAAAAATTATATTTTTTTTATTATTAAAATATGCCCAAAGTTTTAAAATGCTTTTAAAAAATTAAGTATATATTCAATAATTTTAGTATTCTAAAATGTAGATATATTATTAAAATAATTATTACGTAAAGTAGCTGCAGAACGACCATCTGGATCAATAGTTACTGCATTCGTAAGTAAAGAAGATACATAAGATGTTATAATATCATTAATTTTATTATTTGCACTTACAGTGGTTAAATTAGGACTGGTAAAGCCAAACCATGTTTTCCAATACCCAATAAATGAATTAATAGAATTTTGAGATGTTGCTGTTGCTTTAACTCCATTAGTATAAATCCCTGAAGTTAAAATAGAAAATGGGCGAGAAATCGTATCTGAAACAGTAGCAGAAGTGGTTTTATTTCTAGAACGAAAATTAATAGTATGACTTCCGGTACTTAATGTAGTTGAAATTTTAAATACCGTATTAGATGAAACAATTGTCCAATTACCAGTTGTACTATCAATTTGATATTCTAAATAATAATTTGCTGTATCATCAATCATTGCTTTAAATATAGGTTTATTATCAATAGTAAAACAGTTATTTGCCGTAGGATAAATAATTTCTGGTTCTGGTGTATTCGCTCCATAATATGTAATAATAACATTTCCATTAGTATTATGCGCAGATCCGCCACCACTAACATTAGTACTACTTAAAGTAGTACGAGTATCTCGTAATACTTCCTCACTTACAGCCATCACATAAGAAGATCCGCCACCGCCAGAGCATGGAGCTTTACCATAAGTAGGATTAGCTGCACCTTTTGCTCCTCCGCCGCCAGCATAACCGCCTCCGCCACCGCCCATACCGGCAGTCCCATAAGATTCATTCGAACCACCAGCGCTGCCATTTCCGCCGGCTCCATAACCAATAGAACTATTAAAATTAGAACCACTATTACCTCCGGTGCCACCAACAGCGCCCTAAGCTCCGTTACCCACGGTCCCACCATAACTATATTGACGACGGCCATTTTCACCATTAGTACCGCCACCAGCTCCACCGCGGCAAGAAGTTTCAGTTAAACCACTATCACCTATGGTGGAAAAACCTGCTCCACCGCCACCACCACCAGCAATAGCCACCCACTATGACGTTGTTCGGTCTGCTGATACCCATTGAACATTAGACGCGCCTCCTCCTGCGCCTCCTCCGCTATTACCGGCTCCTGCGCCTAGTCCTATTCCAATATTTAAAGTATCTCCAGCTCTGGCAAAAATATAAGTACTAACTCTTCCGCCCGCGCCGCCTATACTATATCTTCTACTATTATTAGTAGCATCTCTACCTCCGCCGCCGTTAGCTTCAATTTTATAAACGCCTTTTTGGCATACTATATCGTTTCTAGTTGTAGTATAAGTAACTGTACTAACTGCTGTTGGGTATCCCATAAAATAACCTCCTTATATAAGAAAAAAACGCCTCTTACATAAGGCGTATATAATATATTCTGATTTTAACATTTAGATTATTAAAAATTGCCCAATATTTGGTGGAGCATAGGGGATTTGAACCCCTAACCTTCTGCTTGCAAAGCAGACCATCTACCATTGATATAATGCCCCAGAAAAACAAGATGGTATTGCCCGCGATTCGAACGCGGAATCTTAAGAATATAATTCTTACGCATCATCCTTATATGCTACGCTTGGCTAATAATTGCAGTAAGAGCCAAAAACCATCTTTACTATTGGTGCGGAATGACAGACTTGAACTGCCGACCTCCTGAATGTAAGTCAGATGCGCTACCGGCTGCGCTAATCCCGCATTAAGATTTTACAATTTGATCATATATATCTATATAATCTCTATCTACTAAAATCATATCATTAATCATATCTTCAACATTAGGTTTATTGCTAAGATTATCTTTATAGAAATCATATAAAGCATTAATAGTTTCAAAATACCGCTGTTCAGTAGAGTGGAAACCATTAGATTCATATAAAACAACATTTTTTCGTTGATGACATTTGGTACATACATACGGTTCTATAATTTGTATTGTATAATCTACTACTTTTTTATTATTAGGATCTTTTTGCATATGTCCTTCTATATACCAAGGAAAATCTTTATATTTATGTATACATTCGTTATTAACTTTTTTCTTTTTAAAAGGCCACATATTTTTCTCCTATAATCTAGACGCCATTTCTAGAATAGCGGTTTTAGAGACTGCTTGTTGAAATATTTTGCTGCGTGCGTCTATATGGCGGCCCCCCTGGGATTCGAACCCAGACTACCTCCTTCAGAGGGATATAACGGTTTTAGAGACCGGTGTTCTGCCATTGAACTAGGGGGCTATATGGTACGTTACCGATCGCGTGATACTTTATGTCCGCAACAAGGACATTCGGTTTCATACCAATTTGTTCCTTCGCGCTGATCAGAAAAAATTTTATAATGATTCTTATCTGCCTCAAATTCACAATCACAGTCAGGGCAAACAAAACGAATGTAGCGCAACTGCTTTTCTTTTACTTTTTGCAAATCACCCCAACGATTGATATGATACCCGGGAATTGTAGGAATAGTATCCATACTTTACTCCTTTTGTCCTTATTTCATCTTATAAATATATTATATCAAAAATTTTTAAAGTTTTCAACTCTGAAACTTTAAATCAGAAAAAAACTTTAAAAGATATTGCTCATCATTTTTATTCATACAGAAAATTTCCCAGTTATCTCCATCCTCTTCACAAAGACGCGCAATGCCGAGATAAGAACTAAGCCGCGACTTAAGGTTAAACTCTTCTGTACCACTATTATGACGTAAAATTACATCGCCCTAGCATTTATGAACTGCCTCTAATAATTCATCAATTTCAGTAACATTTTTTAATAATTGCATAAAATTATTCTCCTTCTAATATATGAGGTTTATTTACCTCAAATTTTTTATTACATCCAGGACATATAATCCAATAATGGATATGATGGTCATCTGGATCGTCAAATTTTTCTGCTTCACTCAATTGATACAAAATAACAGCTTTACATTCTTCATGTATTGCTAAACGATATTGTTGTATCTAACTGGGCTTGTGTCCTATAAGCTACATTTATATCATCTCTTATTATATGATAAATGGAGTATCGGGTGAGAGTTGAACTCACTAACACAGATTTTGCAGACCTGCGCTCGACCGACGAGCATCCGATACATGGTAGGAAGTGCCTTCACTATCATAGTTGCAACTGCGGTTTCACTTCTTAAGCCGTAGCACGTGATACTAACTCAGAAGTTTAATAGCTTCCTTGGCACCAGCTCTAGGATTCGAACCTAGGTCAGCTGTTTTGGAGACAGCGATGCTACCACTACACCAAGCTGATAAATGGCACTCCGTGTGCGGATCGAACGCACATATAAGGATTAGAAGTCCTTTGGTCTATCCATTAGCCTAACGGAGTATTGGTGCGCCATCGGGGAATTGAACCCCGGACACCGTGATTAATGGTGCCGAAAGTGAGATTCGAACTCACAATTTTGGCTTTTTGGGAGCCATCCGTCTACCAATTGCAGCATTTCGGCAAGTCACGTGCTCTTCCATCTGAGCTAATGGCGCATATGGTGGGTAGAGATGGAGTCGAACCACCCGAGTCAATGACAGCAGATTTACAGTCTGCCCCGCTTCCATCTACGGTATATCTACCCATAAAGTAAGGCGTCTTAGTTTATCGCCAAGACGCCAAAGTGTTAAAACATCCAGAAATCGTCAAAGAAAGTTTTTAAGATATTATCGGCATCATTTTTAATGGTCATATGGAATGAGCCATAATCCTTAGTAAATGCTGCAAGTTTATCGTGATAAACTTTTCGCGCTTCACTATATACCTTATAAGCCCTCTCGACTTCTTTTGCACGTGCAGCACGTGCTTCATCCTTCTGTTTCTTTGCAAGAGCTTTCTGCTCCTGCTCGGCGTCATAAGCCTTTTCGGCTGCGAGACACTTCTCTTCTGTTTCATAAACTTGACCGGTTTTGTCTGAAATATAACGCATAAATCCTCTATCTCCTTATGCTAAAATATTATTTCAATTCTTTTTTGTGGGTGAAGTTCCTATCCTTCATAAATTGATAAGCCCATATGGTGCGCGATCAGAGACTCGAACTCTGAAATTCTAGTTCCTAAGACTAGTGCCTATGCCAATTCGGCTAATCGCGCAAATGGCAGCGGATATTCGTGCTGACCGAATACCTTCTGGTTCAAAGCCAGATGTGCAGAGCCGCTACACCAATCCGCCAAAAGAATATTTATTCAGATAAATATTCTTGAATAGTAATACCTTCTGTTGATTCTCGCCAATGAAAAACTCGATGACAATTGGCACATAAAACAATACATTTTTTAATTTCTTCTTTTACTTTATCCAAAGAATAACGATTAGAAATTAAACGAACAACTCGCTAATCTTTCTATGAAGGGTCTAAATGATGAAAATCTAACGCAGCGCCATAAGAATTATAACCACATTTTTGACATTTTAAAGATTCTTTTAATAACTACACTTCTTCTCGCTTATCTGAATATTTATTTTTCATAAATTTACAATGACATTCTTTACATTCTGATCTATGAGTTCCATCTTTTTTACTGCGCCAATTAAATTCAGTAATAGGTTTTTCAATACCACATTTAGAACAAATTTTAGTTTCCATAATATCAACTCCTTTATAGAGTATGAAAATTATGAAGAGTCAAAAAACTATTTTTGACCAAAAAACTAGACACATCTTTTCTTATGTCTTAACCATTTGACTACTTGTGCTTTGCACTAGATGGGAATTGAACCCACATTTTAAGATTACTCTTAAATTTGCTGTATGTGTCTAAGATATGGTTGGAGTGGCGAGATTTGAACTCGCGACCTCTTGATCTAGTCGATAATGCTTATTTTAATACTTTATTAATTTCATAGTCAATTGCAAAGTTTATACCTTTTAATTGACCTGATTGAGGAGGTTCAAAACGCAGAGTTTTTGCAATAGAACATTCAGCAACTGGGACTACATAACATTGTCCTTCAAAAAAAGTAGCAAAATAATCAATTTGTTGTTCATCATATTTTTGTTGTTTCACGCCTTTACTATTTATATGAGTAGAACGAGCATAAAACATAAAAGCTGTTTTACTTTCATCAGTCCAACTAGAACTTTTTACTTGCACTCTAATTAATTTATTATCTTTATCAGCAATAAAATCATATCGAGCGCAATTTCCATATGGAATACTAACTTGATACCCAGCTGCAATAAATGAACAAATGCAATTTAACTCTGTAGTCATACCTTTAATAATAGTATTATCCATAATTATAAGTTTATCGGCCAAATCAAGCATGCTACCGAGCTGCACCACACCCCAAAATAAATAGTGTTTTTAATTGGTGTTATCGCCTCACCGACAAAAGGAAACGACTATGAACAAAGAAAGG
>Ga0310690_10009306_pt1 | contig 12327 bp, 11 predicted proteins | sample AusTroGonzalo_MG_2_FD_207661 | JGI IMG/M metagenome (GOLD analysis project Ga0310690, IMG submission 207661) | Bovine rumen microbial communities from tropical cattle in Woodstock, Queensland, Australia - Gonzalo_04 (v2) (version 2) | ecosystem: Host-associated > Mammals > Digestive system >...
CTACATCTTTCTCGGCAGTCGGTATCATTTGTTGCGGCGAATGTTTACCGATCATGCTCGTCCGTTCTACAAGTCGGCGATTACCATGATGCTTGACAAGCCGCCGCTTGAAGAGAGCATTGCTTTCGTCGCTTCGCGCTTTGAAAGTGCGGGAAAGGTGATTTCTCCTGAAGCTGCAAGGCGGCTTGTCGGCAGGGTTGCCAATATACCGTATTATATTCAGCAGCTTGGATTCGAGACTTTTCGGTTGATCGACGAAGACGGTCGTACAGAGGCTACGGTTGAGGATGTGGATGCTGCCTACGGCAAGCTGTCCGGGTTTAACAGGGATCAGTACGAACAGGCAATGCTGTCCTTCTCCGTCGCACAAAAGCAGCTTTTGATTGCACTGTCTCGTGAAGAGACAAAAGAATTTGATGCGGAATACCGCTCACGGCATGGACTTGGTGCTCCGTCAACCGTAAATTCGGCGAAGAAGAAACTGGTTGAGAATGGGTATATAGAACATGTTGGCGGTATGTGTTGCATTTCTGATCCGCTATTCGCTGGTTATCTGCGTAGTTAGATGTGGATAAGGTGAAAGTCCGCCGAAATAAGGCGATCTAGATATCTGCATATAGATAAGCAAATTTAAGCGGTGTCATAACCGTTCTTTGGGCGTGTTGTCTCGCATGTTGAGGCAACACATGAATCTCGTTAATACTGTAAATCTTTGTCTAAGAAAGGAATCTTGCCATGATAGACTTCGATATAGAATCGTTTGTCCGAAAGTACATGACCAGGCGGTCCGAGTCGCTGCTTGCCGCAGACTTTGCCAAGTGCGCCGACGAAATGCACCGGCGCATAGACGGCAAGCGGATGCTTGTGATTGGCGGCGCGGGTACAATTGGTAGCAACTATGTTAAAGCGGCGTTGCGCGGCTTCAAGCCGTCCGCGATGTTCGTTGTAGACATAGACGAGAACTCGCTTACGGAACTGACCCGCGAACTGCGGGCGGGCGATGGATACAATGTTCCCGAAGAGTATATTACTGAACCCATCGACCTAGGCAGCGATTTGTTTGACCGTTTCTTCAAGGCGCACGGACCGTTTGACATCGTCGCCAACTTTGCAGCCCGTAAGCACGTGCGGGCGGAGCGCGATGTGTTTTCCATCGAGGCGATGTGCGAGACGAATGTCTTCATGGCGAAGAAGCTGCTGGACCTGCTGCTCGACAATCCACCGGAAGCGTTCTTCTGCGTCTCGACCGACAAGGCGGCGAATCCGGTCAATGTGATGGGCGCAACCAAGAAGCTTATGGAAGAGACAATCATGGCGTACTCCGACAGGCTTCCGATTAAGACTGCCCGCTTCGCAAATGTTGCGTTCTCAAATGGCTCGCTTCCTATTGGATGGCTGAATCGCATTCAGAAGAAACAGCCGTTGAGTTGTCCGCTGGGAATCCGCCGGTTCTTCGTGAGTCCCATCGAGTCGGGTGAACTATGCCTCTTTGCTTCTGTGATGGCTGAGTCAGGTGATATCGTCTATCCAAAGCTTGATCCGGAGAAGGACATGATTCCGTTTGATGTTGTCGTTAAGGACATGCTGAACGACATGGGGCTTGGATGCAAGGCTTGCTCTTCGACGGCTGAAGCCAAGGCGGCAATGAAAGACCTGTCTGCCGGCTATCCCTGCGAGTTCTTCGGCAGCGACACTTCTGGCGAAAAGACTTTCGAGGAGTTCTACACCGATACCGACGTCAAGGACGAGAAAACCTTCGTCAACCTTGGCGCGGTCAAGAATTCCAAGAAGCGCCCGGTTGCTGAAGTTGAGGCGATCTTCTCCTCGCTTCGTGCCACATTTGCCCGCAAGGATGCGGCCAAGGCGGATGTCGTCGCGGTACTTAAGGACTACCTCCCCAACTTCCAGCACATAGAGAAAGGCAAGAGCCTGGATTCAAGAATGTGAAATTCGCACTTGATTTCCGGCCAGAGAATAGGGTATAATATTGCCACTAACCCCGCCGGAGGACTTGTCCAAATCGGCGGGCATTTTTCTAAACAAGCGAAGCATGACGTATGGCAAAAAGCCCAAAAGCGACGAGGAATTGGCAGATTTGCTAATTTCGCGTGGGCTTGTGGCCGAGAAAGAACAGTTACTTGAGGCGTTCAAGGCTGTTGGGTATTTTCGTCTGACGGGATATCTTGTTCCGTTCAAGGCCTCGGGAGGCGATGATTATGGCAGCGGAACTACATTCGATAGGGTGTGGCAGATCTATACTTTCGATCGAAAGCTTCGCTTGATGGCGATGGATGCTCTTGCGAGAATCGAAGTCGCAATTCGCACTTTGATAGTCAAATATCATGTCGAGGCTTTCCCTGATGATGCATTCGCCTATACTCAAGGCGAATCGCTCCCAAAATTGAATGCCAAGCGGCATGAGGAATTTTTACGGAGCATATCGCGGGCTATAAAGAATGCAAAGCAGGAAGTCGATATCGTGCATTTGAGGCGTGCGTATGGCATTGTGGAGTATCCCCCGGTTTGGAGCATGATGGAGCATGTCCCGTTTGGTGTTGTGACGCTTTATTACGAGGGTTTGGCTCCACAGGTTAAGCAGAAGGTCGCCAATACTTTTTTCATATGGCCCAACGCATTCTCCGGCGTTCTCATGACTTTCAAGAACGCAAGAAACATCTGCGCCCACCATTCGCGTTTCTGGAATAGGCATATAGCTTCGCGCATTGCCCAGACGCTTGGCATCAGGAAAGAACTTCGGCCCCTTGAGGAATGTATTCTCTGCCAGGCCAACAGGAACTACACCACGATCTTTTCCGTCCTTTCTCTGTGCGCACATTGCATAAGGTTTGTAAGACCACAAAGCAAATGGATCCAGCGGTGCAAGCAGTTGCTTGAGAGTGCTGATGACTTTGTGCTTCAAGGCATGGGTGTTCCTGCCAATTGGAAGACTCTTCGGCTCTGGAGCTGAATCGGGTTGTTGACCTAATTAATCTCTGAAAATTCAACGAGGGATGCCCTCCATGTTGAGTATGTAGTTTCTACACGCTCTACACGTTCTACACGGTTAAGACAAAATGAAAATACTAGTCACAGGAGCCTACGGGTTCGTAGGCACGAATCTCTGCCGCTATCTGGCTGAGAAGGGGCATGGGTGCATCGCACTCGACATTCCAAAGGCCAGGCGCGATGACGTGCCATACAAGGCGTTCTATTCGTGGGACGATTTAGGCAACATCGACTTCTCCGGTGTAGATGCCATCGTCCACCTTGCCGGCAAGGCGCATGACCTCAAGAAGGTCAGCGATCCGCAGAGCTACTTCGACATAAACGTCGGCCTTACGGAGCGCATCTTCAATGCCGCAAATGGCAAGGTGCCGCGCTTCGTCTACTTTTCCAGCAGCAAGGCCGCCGACGCCGACACGCCGTACGGCAAGTCGAAACTGGCGGCGGAGCAGTTTCTGAATGGCCGCGCCATTGTGCTTCGTCCGGCGATGATTCACGGCCCCGGCAACAAGGGCAACCTGAATCTCCTGTGGGGCATTGCTCGGCGAGGCTTCCCGTGGCCGCTTGCGGCATTTGAGAACAAGCGTTCGTTCACAAGCATTGGCAACATCTGTGCGGCAGTCGAGGCGCTTTGCGAGCGCGGTGAAAATGGTGTCTATCCTATCGCCGATGACGAGATGCTTTCGACCAATCGGCTGATAGAGCTGATGGCCGAGGCCTGCGGACGCAAGGCGAGGTTGTGGCATCTGCCAAAGGGTCTGATGCGCTTTGCCGCGAAGGTCGGGGATGTTCTGCATTTGCCGCTCAACACAGAACGCCTCGGCAAGCTGACCGAGGACAGCTTTGTGGACAATGCCGCGCTCAAGAAGTACCTAGGCTGGTCGCAGATGCCAATCCGTGCCGAGGACGGCATGCGCGAAACGCTCAAAAGCTTTCTCTAATCCTGTCAATCCTGTAAATCCTGTCTGAAAGGGCTCCTCACCATGTACAAGTTCTTCAAACGCTTCTTCGACATCATCCTGTCTGGCATTGCAATCATAATCCTGTCGCCATTGCTGGTGCCTGTAATGATCGTGCTCAAATGCACGGGCGAGCATTATATCTTCTACGGACAGGACCGCATCGGATACAAGAACAAGCACTTCAAGATTCTGAAGTTTGCCACAATGCTCCTCAACAGCCCCAACATGGCCGGCGGTCTGCACACGACAAAGGGCGACCCTCGCGTATTGCCGTTCGGACGCTTCCTTCGCAAGACTAAGATAAACGAGTTGCCGCAGATATTCAACATCTTCCTTGGCGACATGTCCATCGTCGGCCCTCGCCCATTGGTGGACAAGACCTTTGCGCCATACTCGGACGAAGTCAAGGCGAAGATATACAATGTCAAGCCCGGACTTACCGGTATCGGCTCAATCGTCTTCCGCGACGAGGAGGCGATCTTGACGGAGTGTGTAGAGAAGGGCATGTCGATAGACGATGCGTATGCCAAGGTTGTCTCGCCCTACAAGGGTGCGCTTGAGATGTGGTATCAGCAGCATATCGGCTTCTGGACGGACTTTATGCTCATCTTCTTGACGGCATGGGTCATACTATTCCCCGAAAGCGAACTTGTATTCAAGGTGTTCAAGGATTTGCCAAAGAGAGATTCTGCGCAGATGGATTAGCAACACGCTCAGCCGTTGTCCGCCATCGGGCCGTCCATCAATGGGCGGCCTGATTGCTTTATCAGAAGCCCCGTCCGGTTCGCCGATCGGGGCTTTTTGTGTCTCGGCGAGGAAAAGAATGAATGTGAAAATTGAGAAACATATCGGCGCGGTCGCCTGCTCCCGCACGCTCGAAACCTTCTGGGCCAATGGTCTGTGGTGAACGAGCGTCCAGATGATTGGCTGCTGGGCAACCTCTGGTGACTTCGGCAAGGCGCCGCACGGCAAGGCAGATGGCAAAAGACGGCATACTGATTCAGGAGCGCGGACACGATGCGCTTGGCAGGTTTCACGAGGTCTTGTCGAAGTTGGGATATGTCCGAGAAGGGGACTCAGACCGCAGCCCTTTCTACATCTACCGTCGAGACCGCGGCAAAGGCTATCGCCTCTCCCCGCTTTATCTCTCCCGCATCACCATAGACACTTGCACCACAGGCCGCCGGTTGGGGTGAGCTGTGGAGAATATGTATTATACTGCAAACTTGGTCGGCTAATCCAAAAAGTTTGCAGTGAGATTCTAGGACCCAAAATCTCACTTGGACAACGGCAGCGTGACAGTGAACGTCGTGCCGCGCCCGACTTCGGAGCGGCAGGTTATGCGTCCCTTGTACCGGTTCACGATGATGTCGTGGACGGTAGCGAGGCCGAGTCCGCTGCCGGGCTTGTCGGCGGCGGACGGCGCACGGTAGAACCGCTCGAACACATGCTTGCGGTCGGCGGAGGAGATGCCGCATCCCGTGTCCGACACTTCGATTCTGGCCTTGCCGTGGTCCTTCGCCACGGAGAGTGTCACGACGCCGGATTCCGTGTACTTGACTGCGTTGTCCATGAGGTTGCCGATTATCTCGAAGACGAGGAACGGATGCGCGCGCACGATGACATCCTCGGCTGGAGGGTCGTACCTCACCTCGACATGGTCGATTGTCGCCTTCATTTCCGACGCGATGCGCCATGCTGCTTCGGAGATGTTTACGTTCTCCTCGTTCGACTTGTCGTATCCCGAGAAATTCCGCGCAAGGCGCATGTAGGCGGCGATTTTCTTCCGCTCTGCCTCGCAGATCGCCTCGATTCTCCTGGCCGCTGGGATCGGCGGACCGTCCTTTGAGACTATGGAGCCCGCTTCCCCCGCGATGTCGCCGAATGCGCGGGACTGGTTGTGGAGGACCTTTGTGGTCAGGCCCTCCAGCTCGTCTCCCATGAGCTTCATCCTGCGGAGAGCCCTGAACGCGACGACGCCAAGGAAGGCCGCAAGGACCAATGCGGCGTAGAAGAACTTAGCCTCGCGCTCCAAGACGGACAGAACGTAGTCCGCCGACATGTACTGCGCGTTCGGGGTGTGCAAACGCTCGACTCTTGCCGTGTCGATCCATTTCGCGTAGACGAAGCCGGCCGCTAGGAGCAGAAACGCGAGCGGCACGAGGCTTTTCAGGAACACGGAGGCGATTCGCCTTCCGAACCGCTTCTCAGAATTCGCGCAGGACATAGCCCATTCCCCTGTTTGTGTCGATGATGTCGCGCGGCGCGCCTATCACCTCGAATTTGTTGCGCAGCGTCTTTATCTTGTTCGCCAGCCGCATGGAGAACCGCTCCACGTCCCCCCATGCGGCCCTCTCCAGCGTGTTCGCCTCGACGATCTTCCCCTGCGCCCGCACGAGCTGGAGGAGGATGTTGAACTCGAATTCAGACAGGACCAGGCGCTCGCCGCGATAGGTGGCGGTGCGCGTGTCGATGTTCATCTTGACGTGTCCCCAGGCCGACTCCTTGTCCATAGAGGCGAGGCTCCCGTGCCAAAGCGCCTTCTTGATGCGGGCGTGGAACGTCCTTTCGCTGAACGGCTTTGAGATGAAGTCGTCGGCGCCTGCGTTCAGCGTGTCCGACTCGCCGATGTCGCCATGGAAGGAGCTGACGGCGACAATCGGCAGAAAGGGCTTCTGCCGGCGGATGCGCTTTATGATCGCGCGCCCGTCCATGTGCGGAAGGCACACGTCGAGGACGACGAGATCGAATTCCTCGTCCCTCATGCGTGAAAGCGCCTCTCGTCCGTCGCTCGTCCGGACGACCACAACACTGAATTCTTTGAGTTGCAGCGACATGAGATAGTCCCGGATCGTGGCGAAATCACTCGATGTGTCTTCTGCGACAAGTACTTTTAACGATTTCATGCCGCTCATTATAGCATTTTTTTGGCGCGAAGTGTAAGAAGAAAGCTCGAAGTTGTCAGCATTGACAACTTCAAGGCCGTTTTTTTTGCGTTTGACAAGTTCGTGACAAGTTGCAACGAGGTTTGAAATGCTATACTATCGCTGTTCACACGAAGAGGAGGATGTAGATGTCCATGGATAAACTAATCATTGCGGTGCTTTCCGCATGGTTGGCCTTGTGCGCGTGCGCGGACAAGGTTTACGAGTGGCCACGGCTTCCGCCCGGCTCCTTGCCTGACACGGAGGTATCGACGAACGTCGTCCTGCACGTGGACGCCGAGCGGCTGCGAAGCTTCGGCCTGCGCATTCAGGCCGATGGAGGCACCACGAACGAGGTGCTGGTCGCGGTGGGGCACGACGCGGACGGGGACGGCGACCTGTCGTTTGGCGAAACGGCATTCGTCTTCGGACGCGACTGCGGATCGGGATACCTTGTCGACTATTCGACAGAGAGCGTGTCCTATGACGTTGGCGACTCGATAACGATTCCCCTCCGCCGCTTCAACCCTGCGTGGAATCTCGCAAAGGTTGTGAAGCGGGGCGTCGGCGTCGTTGACGGGACAGTCACCGAGACTGTGAAGAACCAGCGGTTTTCGATTCACATCAGATAGAGGGCGCGTCATGTTTGAAGTAAACTGGAACATTGTCGGCATTGTCGTCGCGCTGGCGTTCTACGGACTGCTGGCGGCGATGATTCTGCGCAAGCCGCTCGGCGCGGCGCTCGCGCAGATCAAGGCGATGCCGCGCTCCGTGCAGATCGTGACGGCGATCCTTGTCGTCGTTGCGACAGTCCAGGCGCAGAAGCCCGGTAACGGCGGCGGCACGAACGAACTTCTGCGCATCATCGGTTTTGGAGGCGCCATGACGACCCCGACACCGACGGTGACGGCGGAGGAGATAGCGAGAGGATATAGGCTCGATTACGAGACGAACGACGTGGCGCACGTCTGCACCATGCCGACGAACGGGATCTACGTCGGGAATTCGCACGTCCACGGCGCGTCATCGAGCTGGGGGATGAACCTGATCGACTTCGGCGACTGGTCGTTCCCGTTCGGATCGGACCATGCCGCCTACTCGAAGTTCTGGTGGTTCATCGACGGGCGTATTCGGGTCTCGCCTCTGGATCCGTCCGGAGAGATAGCCACTGGAGCGCGCGACGTGCTTGCGATGCAAGGCGCCAGCCGCATCTGGCGGGCGGCGGACGGCGACGGACAGACCATAGGATGGGAGAACGTGTTTGTCGGCGGCGGCACCAACAGCGCCGCCAACCTTCAGATCGTCCTCAGGGGCAACGGCGACTTCGAGACGTGGTCTAACGAAGTCGGCAGGGTGTACGCGAGGGTCAATCCGGACGACTGGGACGGCGACGGACTGGACAACACGATTGACGCGTGGCCCGTTGCAAGCGACGGCGACTGCTTCGGAACTGGCGTAGACTGGCTCAACGCGAACTGCGGCGGCGTACTCTCGGCGAGTGTCGGTACGAACGGCGAAATCGCAGTCGAGTGGAACACGAACGCCAACGCAAACGCCTACTACTGGCTTCAGTTCACGGTGCTGGCGGACAGGACGCGGGTGACGGTAGACTGCGACGGCCCGAGCAACCTCGGCGACATGGTCGTGATCGCAAATTCCAACCAGCTGTGCAGGGTTCCGCTTCTCATGGGCGCGGAGTACCGGGTACAGGCGAGCCAACCGGTCTCGGACATCTCCGCGAGCGCCCCGGAGGCGAACATCTGGACCAACGACGCCCAACCGCCCTGGTCGAGCTGCGATTTCGGAGTCGAGAGGCCGGTGTCGTTTTCGCTTGAGGGCGAAGGCGGAGTAGGCTACCTGGCGACGCAGCCCGACGTCGGCGCGTTGATAGAGTCGATAACCGGGAACTGCTGCGATGTGTCGCTCAATGCGAGCGCTTACGCATGGACATGCACAGGCAACTGCCACTGCGTCGGATACGGGCAGTGGTGGAACGTCACGGCGCTTTGGGAGGGGTACGCAAAGTTGTTCCCGTGGTGGGCGCAGTGCAATTGCCAGACGGTGAACGCAGCCAATCCGGAGACGTGGTTCTCGCTTTCGTGTCCGTCGGTGATAATGAAGAACGGCTACTCGCACACGATTTCTGGCTTGTTTGATCCGCCGTGTGAGACAAACGCGACGCTGACGCTGACCTGCGTGCAGGGCTCCAGCAGGATCAGCGTCCTTTCGAGCGGCGAGGCATGGATGGAGATTCAGGGGATAGCGGCGAGCGGTGTGGCGGGCGACGTGCTTTTCGAGCTTCGCCTCGACATGGGCGGCGAGACGTACTCCGTCACGCAGGCCCTGACCGTCGCAGAAGTCAAGTACCTGCACATGGAAAGCGAACTCAGTGATACCGAGAAGAACAACAACCAGCCTCCGTTTGACGGGGAGACGGAATGTCCGTTCTCTGTGACTAACAGCCCAAATGCCGACAGGCACATCGCCATACCGTACTACCGCGTCGTGAACACAAACGACTTCTCGGTTGGGGACTTCTCGGTGAACATGCGCCTTGAACTGAATCCCGACGTCGCCTCGCCGTGCGACGCCGAATGGCAGATCATCTTGAACACGGCGGAAAGCGGGGCGCTCGCAAATGCACACGGCCTCTGCGCCGACTTCGCCAACCCAAAGCAAGGCGGCGTCATCCGGCTGCGTTCGCGCGTCGACGGTTCGCCGTGGACCGAAGGGAACATCGTCCTCCCGCTTGCGGGCGCCAGCATTGACGACATTCTCGAAGGCGACCTAGCAGCATACGCCGCGCAGATGGACTGGCTGATTGCGCACTACAACTTGGACGAGCGCAACAGCATATATTTTGGCGAGTTCTGGTTTGTTAGAGGCGGGAACGGCGACTACATCGGACGTCCCGACTCCGCCGCAAGGCCGACCGTGTGGCTGTACAACCAGGTCAACGACGTGCCGACGCCAAGAGTGAATGGCGTGGGCTTCGGCGCGGTGATGACCTGGCACGGCGTGCCGACGCTGCTGTCCAAGGTCAGCGACCTATTCGTCAGCTTCGGGACCAAACGCATCGGTGTCTCGGAATGGCGGCGGCAGCTTTCAAGGATGTGGTACGGGACAAACGACTTCTTTCTCGGGGACGGGACGTCGTCCATGAGCTGGGAGGCGGGGAACACACTCTCCACGACCAATTTCGCCCAGACCACGGGGACGCTTACGACCAACATGTGGCTTAGACTGGGCAAGAAGGAAAGACGGCTTTGGCCAAACACGGCGAACGCCGACAACCACGTACAATGGTCGAGGACGTTCGACCACAACCGTCAATTTGTGTCTCCCACGACCGTTGAACTGGGGATGGAGATACTTCAATCAAATCAAGGAGAATAGACCATGAAGAAACTAATCGCAGCATTATTGGCAGTAACGGCGGTTGCGGCATTTGCCGTGCCCTCGGAAAACACCTACCACGCCGTCACGAACGACTGGTACCAAGGCAACTACTCGAACGTCTACGAGCTAGCGCAGCAGCGGCTCTCGTCCAATACCAACGACCTCGTGGCCGCAGTCATCATGGAAACCTACGACCTCCGGTTCTCGTCGTTCTCGGCGATATCAAATTCGATTCTGCGTTTGATGCGCGCCTCGGAAGCGGCGACCCTCCCGGCCTACACGAACATGTACTGGAGCTTCTACCGCGACGGCTACAACTGGTATCTGGACGAATACCTGCCGCAGCAGAGCGAGGCGCGCCGGCAGTCCGAGATGCACAAGGCATACAAGATTCACGTGCCGATGCCCTGCGCCCCCATGCTTGAAACCTTTTGGGACAACAACCTTTGGTAATAATCTCATGAATATTTTAAAGAGAGTTTTGGCGGTTTTGGGTGTGGCTTTCGTGTCGCTTGCCTTGTTCTATATTTACTTTGCAAGGCCGTTGACCCTTAAGAACTTTGGACTGAGCGTAGAGGCACAGCTTATAGCCCAGCGGGTCATCACGCCGCTATTGTTTGTCGCTTTTGGTGCGTTGGCTGTTTCTTGTGAGTATTTCCGTCGCGTTCGCCTCCAGTCTGGAACCAAGACAGGTATTCTTCTAAGAGTGCTACGTCTTGTCGTTGTCGTCGTTCTTCCCGTGGTCATTGTCATCTGTACACTGAACACGCCGTTTGGGAGTTACCGGTCTCCGGATGGTTGGAACAGGCCGCGATTCATCTACGGATGGTTTTTGCCGTGGAAGGGAGAGCCTGCAATGATGGGAATACGTATGGTCTGCCCGTTCCTCAACCTGTTCCTGTGGACGTTTTACCTGATGGTGCTTGTGGGCTACAGGCGGATCAAACACTACCTCGTATTTCTTGGTGCGATGTTGGTTTTGTTTATCCTGTACGCGAAGTTCGTTGGAGTTGAAACTGTCTACAGAGAACGTGGTATTCCAATTGACGATGATCAATGTGTTTCGACTACATCAAGCTATCAAAGCAATGCCTTTTCAGGTTTTGCCGAGGTTCTTGTTTGTCTAAAGTCTCGTTTCCCCGCCGTAAAAGTTTTTACGATTTAAGGTCGTTTGATAAAATGGTTGTGAATTCAACAGCATGCACTAAACACGCTAAGAGTTTTAGCCGCGTAGCCACCTTCGCCAAGGCTTCTGCCTCCGCTAAGGCTGCGGCGGACGAGACGGCGGCCGAGGAACATGTAGAACGAGAGGTGATATATGAAAAATAATCGAAAGGTCTGTGTCTGTTTGCCCCACGGCGGGAGTGCCGCTGTGGGGTGTTTATCTATGCGTGCTGGTAGCATGGGCAGGGAAAACCACTGTGGTCATCAAGTCTGGCCCTATCGTTCCCAGCCCTGGCCTAGAATCAAATCCGTAAATAACACAAGGAGCTGATATGTATTTCTCTGAGTATTTTAATATCCCCTACAGCGTTGTTGATAAATATGGCGCGCTTGATATATCGCTAGCGTCAGACATGCCTGTCTTTGTTGATCCATTTTGTCTCTATGCGAGTGATAAACCAGAATATAATAATTTACACAAGCGTATTATTGAGTATTTGAGATACTTGCGCGACATTTCAGGGGATCCTGTTTATAATACTAAAGGAGCGCTTAAGTCTCTGTTTGCGTTTCCGGAAGTGCCTAATACATTTATTGGATTCTGCGTCAAGGGAAGTTCGGGGCATGGGCTTGGACTTAGATTTGCTACTGCATTGAAGAGCAATCTTAGCGGAATATTGGGAGACTTTGGAAAGGAGAAAATATCTAACGATAGTCACATTGAGAAGTTATGCATAGTTTGCCAAGGTGTTGGAGTAGATTGTATAAGTGATTTTGCGATTAATCTTATCAAGGACTATTTGCTTACCTATACCCAGACTTTTGCCGAGCAGTATTTACAGCCAGAGCAGCGAACTCCTTTTCCAATTCAACAT
>Ga0310690_10009307_pt1 | contig 12325 bp, 13 predicted proteins | sample AusTroGonzalo_MG_2_FD_207661 | JGI IMG/M metagenome (GOLD analysis project Ga0310690, IMG submission 207661) | Bovine rumen microbial communities from tropical cattle in Woodstock, Queensland, Australia - Gonzalo_04 (v2) (version 2) | ecosystem: Host-associated > Mammals > Digestive system >...
AATGGTTATGGAAAATACAAGGAGTTTGGAGAAAAACTACAAAATCAGTTCGGACAATCCATCAAAGTGTTTCGTTTGCCAGAAACAAGCGGTCTCAACGCTTCTTGGACTTTAGAAAAACTGTGTCAGGAATGGAGCGTTGTGTTTGAACTATGACCTGTTGAAGCTCCGCCTCAGCATTTGCAATACGAGAAAAAAGTTAAACAAAAGGTGTAACACTGATGTCGCGCCTTTTGTTTACACTGCCGCCAATTCTCGCCCAACGGCGTGAATCGTGTCGAAAATCAAGGCCATTCGGCTTTCACTGGCGGTTTTCTTCCCGCTGATATACTGTGCCATTAGGCTTTGCGAGATGCCCATACGGCGTGCTAGGGCGGACACGTTCAGTTCAGGATGCGCCATGAAGAGTTGATAGAGTACGGTTGGCTTCGGTTTGTCAAAAAATCCTTCAAAACTCAAGTCCTCATCCAATTCCTCCCAATGGATTCCAAAGTCGTCTGTCGTGAAATCAACGAGTTGCTCTTTTGTGGCATAACGCAAACGAGGGTAGTCGGCAAAAAGCTCATAGGCTTCTTTGCCTTCATCGGTTCTAATCCAAATTGCTGTATCCGTCAGCCAGACTTTTTCTATTTTCATTTCTTTTCCTCCTGTTTTATTTATTATTGTTGAAAAACATGTTCCAATGCTTGGCAATCGTTTCCACATTCTCCTCAATTAAGGCCTCTATCATTTTCAGTTCTGTGGGCTTGAAGCCTTCATTGCTAACGAGTTCAACGGGAAACAAGTTGAACTTTGCCTTGGCTCCGCCTTTCACCACATGCACATGGATAGGTGAGTGGTCATTAGAGTAAAACAGGAATCGGTATCCAAACAGCGTAAATATCGTTGGCATATCTTTCATATTTTTCTGCAAAAATAGGTAATAATTTTATTACCCGCAATGTTTTTTTCAAAACGTCCTAAAATTGTGTACTTTTGTGCTTCGATAAACATAGCACTGAACAGACATGCAATTACAAGTACAGAACGATAATTCCCCCCAAGCGGTTCAGAACACAGAGTTGATACGCACATCGCAGAGTTGGGACGGCAAGGAGTTGCCCGAATACCTGCAGGGTCGCCCCGAGATAGTGGCGATAAAATACGAGATGCCCGCTGGACAGAAACTGGGCTGGCATCACCACCCCGTGATGAACCACGGCATACTCGTGCAGGGCGAACTGACCATTGTCAGCCTGGACGGCATGGAGAAAGTGGTGCATGAGGGCGAAGCCGTTGTGGAGATGGTCGGCACCATTCACCACGGTGAGAACCGAGGTGCCAAGCCTGTCATCCTCTATATGTTCTACCTCTCGCAGGAGGGGCTGCCACTGTCTGTGCAGCATCCCGAGATTGCGCTGGATTAACGTCATGAATGACAAAGGGGGCGCCTGTGCAGGTGCGCCCTTTTTGCGTTTTGGCTAGTAAAGACGTAGCGCGCTACGTCTCTACAAGCGTCTAATTCTTAAAACAGATTTTCCAAAATCTTGTCTTCCACAAGATTCGGCAGCGTGACCTTTAGCTTAGGTTCAGCCTCCATGGCACGCTTGATGGCGAAAGTGGCGCCTTCATTGCGAGCCCAGTTGCGGCGGGCGATGCCGTTGTTCACGTCCCAATGCAGCATGCAGTGGAGTCTGCGGTCAGCATCGACGCTGCCGTCTAAGACCATGCCGAAGCCACCGTTGATGACTTCGCCCCAGCCTACGCCGCCGCCGTTGTGGATGCTTACCCAGGTGGCACCACGGAAACCGTCGCCGATGACGTTCTGTACAGCCATGTCGGCAGTGAACGACGAACCGTCGTAGATGTTGGAAGTCTCACGGAACGGGCTGTCGGTGCCGCTCACGTCGTGGTGGTCACGGCCAAGGACGACAGGACCACTCAGGCGACCATCAGCGATAGCTTTGTTGAACTCGGCAGCGATCTTGGTGCGGCCTTCGCAGTCGGCGTAGAGGATACGGGCTTGCGAACCGACGACGAGGTGGTTCTCCTGTGCACCACGGATCCACTGGATGTTGTCGCGCATCTGCTGCTGAATCTCAGCGGGAGCAGTGCTGGCGATGGTTTCCAACACGTGGCAGGCGATGTCGTCGGTGACGGCGAGATCCTCGGGCTTGCCCGAAGCGCACACCCAACGGAAAGGACCAAAGCCGTAATCGAAGCACATGGGACCCATGATGTCCTGCACGTAGGAAGGATAGCGGAAGGTGCCGTCTTCTTTCATGATGTCGGCGCCGGCGCGGCTGCTCTGCAGCAGGAAAGCGTTGCCGTAATCGAAGAAGTACATGCCTTTGGCGGTGAGCTTGTTGATGGCGGCCACATGGCGGCGCAACGAAGCCTGCACCTTCTCCTTGAAGAGCTCAGGGTTCTCGGCCATCATGGTCTTTGACTCCTCGAACGACTGTCCGACAGGATAGTAACCACCTGCCCACGGGTTGTGAAGCGAGGTCTGGTCAGAACCAAGGTCGACGTGGATGTCATGCTCGGCGGCATATTCCCAGAGGTCCACCACATTGCCCTGATAGGCATAGCTGCGGGCTTCCTTCTTGGCGAGGCTTGCGTTGACGTGCTTGAAGAGCTCCTCGATGTTGTCGTACACCTCATCGACCCAGCCTTGCTGATAGCGCTTCTGTGTGGCAGCAGGGTTGATTTCTGCGGTGATGCTCACCACACCGGCAATGTTACCAGCCTTGGGCTGGGCACCGCTCATGCCGCCGAGACCGGCGGTGATGAACAGTTTGCCTGCAGTGCCGCCGCCTTGCTTGCGGGCTGCGTTGAGCACGGTGATGGTGGTGCCGTGGACGATGCCTTGGGGCCCTATATACATATAGGATCCAGCGGTCATCTGGCCGTATTGTGTCACGCCGAGGGCGTTGTAGCGCTCCCAATCGTCGGGTTTGCTGTAATTCGGGATCATCATGCCGTTGGTGACGACCACGCGCGGGGCGTCCTTATGCGAGGGGAATAGTCCCATCGGGTGACCGCTGTACATGGCCAAAGTCTGGTCCTCGTCCATGTTGGCGAGGTATTGCATCACAAGGCGGTATTGTGCCCAGTTTTGGAAGATGGCGCCGTTGCCGCCGTAGATGATGAGCTCGTGCGGATGCTGTGCCACGGCGGGGTCGAGGTTGTTCTGGATCATCAGCATGATGGCCGCGGCTTGTTTGCATTTGGCGGGATATTCCTCAATCGGGCGGGCGTACATCTTGTAGGACGGACGGAAGCGGTACATGTAGATGCGGCCGTATTTCTCCAACTCCTCGGCAAATTCGGGAGCCAAAGTGGCGTGGAATTTGGCGGGGAAGTAACGCAAAGCGTTGCGGATGGCCAGTTTCTTCTCGGCCTTCGTCAAGATGTCCTTGCGCTTGGGCGCATGGTTGATGGTAGTGTCGTAAGGCTTCACTTCCGGCAGTTCATCGGGGATGCCAGCAAGAATTTCTTTTTGAAAATCGTTGAGTGTGTTCATTTTATTTGAATTTGATTTTGCTTTCAAAGGGGCTACAAGAATTTGCAAAGGTAGTGATTTTGTACAATGATGGTACGTTTTTTTGATTTTAGGATGGAAAATTATGAAAAGTGATGAATTCGAAACCGCGATAATTATGTTTTAGAAACATTATGTTGTAAAACCATAATTAAATGGTTGGTTTGAAATCGTTGATAATTGCCTGTGGGAGAAATACATGCTCGGAATATCTTCGTTTAACGCAAAAAATAGAAAAAAATCCAACATTTTCGTTTATGCCGTCAAGAATTTCCCTATTTTTGTCCCTGAATTGGTTCGCCAGTTCACAAAATGAAAAAAATAGTGCAACAAAAAATAGCAAAAATGGATTACACAATGATCCAAATCACGGATGCCCTAAATGGCTCATCAAATAGCAATAGGAAGTACTATGTGTATCGTTTGGTAGATCCTCGCACCTTGCAAACGTTTTATGTCGGGAAAGGCTGTGGAGATAGGGCATTGCAGCATGTCAAGGATGCCAAATCTTTGATAAACAAGGATGAAGATGCCACTACGTTGAAGACAATGCAAATCGCCGAAATCATTGCTGCGGGTAAGGAAGTGATAATTGTCATTCATCGTCGCGGACTAACTGAAAAGGAAGCCTTTGAGGTTGAGGCGGCGTTGATAGACTGTTATCCAGGCCTGACAAATATCCAAAACGGGCATTACAGCGAGCGAGGTTCCATTACGCTGGAGGATTTGTGCCAGTCTCTCAACACGGTAGAATATGATGAGGCTGAGGAGAAGTACATCATCATAAAAACTACTCCAGATGCTATCAATGCCAATGGCAGCCTCTATGAAGCCACTCGCAAGGCGTGGAGGGCAAGCTTGAAGCGGGCAAGGAGATACAAGTACGTCTTGGCAGTGGTCTATGGCATCGTGCGTGAGGTGTATGAGGCAGAAGAGTGGTATCAAATGGGCGACAGGATTGCCTTTACAGGTGAACCTACCACCGCTCTTTCATCGTTGAAAGGCAAACGAATTCCTGCCAAGTACAGGACCAAGGGGAATGCAAACCCATTTTTATACAAAAAGTAACGATAGATTACAATAATTGAGACATTGCCTTCAATGTTTTCTTTTACCACCTTTCAGTCTGTTTGGTTGAAGGGTGGTCGGTTTTTTACGGCTGCCACAGTGCGACAGCCGCTGTTTTTTGGCGAGGGTTCCATTGCATTTCACCGCCCGCATGATTTCGGGTCGTCACTTCGTGACTTTGGGAGGGCATGAGGGAACCCCGTAGGGATGAGAGGATGTTAGGCAGGTTGTGAAATGTAATGGAACTCCTGCCGATAGAATAAAAACGAGCAATGTTGACGGGAGTACCAGCAGGGTGACAGGATTAATTGTTGCAGTGCCGCAGAATTTGATTATTTTTGCAGCATAAACTGGTTGAAAAAGAGTAGGCCTTTTCGCAAATTTACAAGCGTTATGGCTTTAAAGCATCAATTGTATGACCAAACCCAGGTAGAGTTAGATGAATGAAATACCGTCGGAAAGGTAAACAGTCTATGAAACAAATCACCACACTATTATTTTTCATACTCTCAATGCCTATCATGGCATTATCCCAAACCGCAGAAAATCAAAATTATAACACAGTTTTCAAATCTGCTTACCAATCCTATCCCGATATTCCCAAAGGCATGCTTGAAGCCATTTCTTTCACCAATACGCACTGCACCCATCTGACTGACGCGAACTATTTCCACGATGGTCCCGATGCCATGCCACGTGCTTACGGCTTGATGGGCTTGGTGAAGGACGGCAAAGGCTATTTTCGTGAGAACCTGGATCTTGTGTCAGAACTTTCAGGGATTTCGGAAACGGAGATTTTGGATAGTCCCGAAATGAATGTCATGGCTTACGCGAAGGTTTTTGACCGTTTGGCAAAGGAATCCAAAGCCAGCGAAACAAAAGATTATCTTTCGGTTATCCAGCAACTTTCGGAGTTGCCGATAGGGGAGGAGAAGGACATTTATCCCATGCAGTCCATGCTTTATTCTGTGTGCGTTTTCCTGAATGATGCAAAAAAGGCTGAGCAATATGACTTCCCGAAATACGACATTGACCTGAAGTCGGTTTTTGCCAAGCATTATGATTTGCTCACCGCGCCCGAATTGAGCATTGCACGCAGTCCCGACTATCCGCCAGCGATTTGGGACCCTGCGCCTGAGTGCAATTGGGAACCTCGCACCAAAGATGTGAGTGCCGTTGTAATTCATTATACAGAAGGGAGTTACGCGGGCTGCATTAGCTGGTTCAAGAATTGTGATGCTCAGGTTTCGGCACATTATGTCATCCGCTCGGTTGATGGACAGGTTACCCAAATGGTGCTTGAAAAAGACAAAGCTTGGCACGCTCGTACGGCAAATGGCTACACTATCGGCATTGAGCATGAAGCGTACGGTAATGTCTGGGAGTTTTTCACTGAAGAGATGTACCAATCTTCCGCCGATTTGGTGCGTAGCATTTGCTCGCGCTATCACAGCATCAACGGACAGCGCACCCACGACCGCGACACACTTGACAGCGGTTTTTGCGTTAATAACGGTTTGTACAACCTCGGTGGGGAAGGCGCATGCGTCCAAATCAAGGGGCATCAGCATTATCCTGACCAAACCCACACCGACCCAGGGCCGTATTGGGACTGGAACTATTACTATAAACTCATCAACGAAGGTACGCCAGTTACTGTGTTGGAAGGAGATTCGAGCCGTTTCGACCATCAAAATTACGATAATGATGAGCGCAAGATTTGGGTGATTCGCGGCCCCGAGGAATCGACCATTCAGTTGAATTTTGAGAGTTTCAGTATAGAAGCGGATTTCGATTTCCTATGGGTTTACGATGGCGACAATGTCTATGCCCCGAAAATTGGGCGATGGAACACGCAAAGTCCTGGCACAGTGCAATCCACTTCCAACGTGATGTGTGTGGAGTTCCGTTCTGATTGTCTCACCACTGATACAGGTTGGGAGGCCTCATGGACGGCAGTAATGCCCGCACCCATTGAACCAGAATTGCCTGCAATCGAGGCTGGTATCTTTCCCAATCCCACTGATGGCAAGTTTACTGTCAAGTCGGATAGTGAGGGTTTCACGGATGCTGTTGTGTTCGATGTGTATGGCAATGAGATGGCGAAAGTGCGTTTTATGAATTCGGTTGAGATTGACGCAAGCGATTGGGCTTCTGGTGTTTATGTGGTTCATTACGGCACACCGGTACGTATGGGAAAAGTGGTCAAGTTGACGAAGCTCTAATCTGCCTATTGAACAATATTCAAGGTCTTGTTGCGTTCATCTTTGGAAATTTCCTATTTTTGCACCCTATTTCAAGAAGAATGAGAAACAACTCCATCATATTCAAAGCCTTGCTGCTTGTTATGGCTTTGACATGTTCGCTTTTCGCGAAGGCACAAGAGCCTTGTGAGATCAGTTGCAACACGGAAATGCCTATTTGCAGTGGCACCGAGATTGTCCTTTCCGTGCCCGACAATTACACGTATTCTTTCCAATGGCAGCTGAACGACAGTCCTATTTCGGGCCAGACAAGCCACAACCTTAGGGTGCGTCCAACGCGACCGGCGAGTGATCATGGTACGAACAATCTGGTACAGAGATATAGCGTAACTATTCGCGATTTGGATACCGACACGTTGGTGTGTCAGTCGGAGCCATTTGTCGTTGAGGTGTTGCCGCGTTTTGAGGTCAAATTTCGTCAGGTGAAGCTGACTTGCAGCAATAGGGAAGAAGAGAATGGTCGTAATGCCCAGGTCATCGCCTCGATTGATACGCTTTCGGCAGCTTACGAGCCTCCATTTGTGTATCAATGGGATGTCAGTCCGCTTCATATTGCCCCTACCGACCCTTCATGGGTGATTGGCCTCGAAGCTTACAAGTACTATTACATCAAGGTGACTGACGCGCGTGGTTGTATGCAGCGCGACAGCATTTCGCCGAGGGCTTATCCGAATCCCCTCATCGAAATCACTACCGACCCGAGCGATACGGTTTACCTACAAAATCCACATGTGACTTATGCTTTTGAGAATCTATCCATTGATTCCTTGCCACTCAGCAACTTCTATTGGATTTTGAATAGTACCTATAACCTGACCTCCACCGAGTTGGAACCTCGTTTCACTTATGTGGAAACAGGTGATTACACCACTGAGATAAAGGTGTATAATCCCCAAGGTTGCGACACCTCTTATTATAAGACTATTAAGGTGGAACCTGTCAAACTGAAGATTCCGAATGTGTTCACGCCCAATGGTGATGGTGTCAATGACTATTTCATCATTTCTTTGGATAATGGTAGTGGTACGCCCAATGGCGGCAATACCCGCGATGGCGGTGGAGAAGTGCTTGAATATGAGAACTATGAGCCGTTGAGTCGCTATTATGAGTCCTCGGATCTGACCATTTTCAACCGTTGGGGACGCATCGTATATCATTCCAAAGATTACCAAAACAATTGGGACGGCGACGGCCTTTCCGACGGCACATATTTCTATGTGCTGAAATGCCATGGCTTGAAGCAGGATGCCACCTATCAAGGTTCCGTGATGATAATTAAATCCCAGAGACAATGAAGAAACTATTGAATATTAGATGCTTGCTTTCTGTAATAGTATTGGCATTATGCCTTTTCAGCGCATGCAATGGCAATAATAAGAAGGATGAGGAGCTTTCCACCGATCTCGTGACCAATCCCAAGTCGGCCACGCAACCTTCCGAAAAGCAGCCGATGATTGTTTTTGACAAGACCGAACACGATTTTGGCACCATCCTGCAAGGCGAGGTGGTGACTTATTCGTTCCATTTTACCAACACGGGTTCTTTACCGCTGATTATCAGCAATGTGAACACGAGTTGCGGCTGCACCGTCGGCGATTTTTCCCGTGAACCTATTGCGCCAGGCAAGGATGGCTACATTAAGGCCACCTACGACAGCAAGGGCCACTACGGAGTCCAATCGCGAGCTCTCACCGTGATTACGAACACCAATCCCAATCAGACGGTGTTGCGACTGAAAGCCACTGTACAAACCCCAGATCAGTATTAGTTTAAAGTAGTGTGTTAGTTTAGGCTGGTAGGGCTGTCACACTGTGGCAGCCGAAATACAACCAAAAAGTTTTGAATCTTGAAATCTTAAATCTTGAATATTAAATCTTAAATTACTGAAAAATGAACAACTTATTTATTTTACTCCAAGTTGCAGGACAAGCTGCAGACCCGAACCCGACCTTCATGCAGAAGTATGGTAGTCTATTCTTCATCGGTTTGCTTTTCGTCGTGTTTTGGTTATTCTTCATTCGTCCGCAATCGCAAAGGGCCAAGGAGGAACAGAAGTACCGCGAGAGCCTTAAGAAAGGCGACAAGGTGGTCACATCCAGTGGCTTCCATGGCAAGGTGGTCGAAGTGAAGGAGAGCACCGTCATCATTTCGCTTGCTCCCAATGTCGAAGTGGAAGTGGAAAAAATGGCTCTGGTGCAAAATCCCAGCAATGTCGGTCAAGCCTAAATGAAGGACAAGCATTCCATCTTTACTTTTCTGGTGTTTTTGGTCATCTCGGCGGCACTTTGGCTGATGGTCAAGCTGTCGGAGGACTACACCACACAAGTTGTCTTTCGCCTGAAGATCGAGAACGTGCCTACCGACAAATGGATTTCGTCGGACGAGCAAACGGTCAAGCTTTCGATGACGACAGATGGCTTTCACACCTTAAAATATAGGTTGGTGCGAGAGCCGCACCGTAATGTGAGTCTATCGCTTGAAGAGGTGCCTTATCACCTCGAAAACGGCACAACTTATTCGTTCAGCAGCCTTTATGTCACCGAACGCATCGCTGATTTCCTTGATATCAATGCTGCCGACCTCATGATGAACGAGGATAAGGTGTATTTCAACTTGGAACCGCTGATGTCGAAGGTGGTGCCGATTGTGCTGCGTTCCGACATTCGACCGCAACGGCAATTCGGTGTTTACGGCATCCCCATTCTTGATCCTTCATCGGTGACGGTATTCGGTCCCGTCGATGTCCTCGACACGCTTCGTTCGGTTAAGACGGAAAAGTTGAGCAAACAGAACGTGAGCGAGACTTTCACGGAAACTTTGTCGCTCGATTTGTTGGATGGTAGGCTGAGGAGCAACACGAAAGCTGTGAAGGTTTCTGTGAAGGTGGAAAAGTTCACCGAAACCGATGTCAAGGTGCCGATTAAGTTGACGGAGGCGCAGAACATCCGTTTCTTCCCCGAGGAGATGACGGTGAAATGTCTCGTGGCTATCAAGGATTACGCATCCATCAATACCGACGATTTCCGTATTGAGATCGACACAGCGCAGCTTCATGCCTTGCAGCCTCTTTTGGATGTGCGTTTGAAGTCGTGGCCGCAATATGTTCAGGTATTGAGTAGTACCCCCGATAAGGTGGAATATTTGATTGTGCAATGAAAAAGGTAGGTATCACCGGCAATATCGGCAGTGGCAAGTCGTGGGTTTGCCAGCTTTTCATGCGTTTGGGCATTCCTGTGTTCAACAGTGACGACGAGGCCAAGCGGCTTTACGACCGTGAGGATGTGCGCACAGCAATGAAATTGCGTTTCGGTGATGATGTATATCTTCCTGACGGCAAAGTGAACAAGGCGCGTGTCGCCGACATCATCTTCAATGATGCCGAGGCGATGCATGAGGTTGAACGCATTCTTTATCCAGCCCTTCACGAGGTATTTGACCAGTGGGCGGAGGAACAAGATGCACCATATGTCCTCTATGAATCCGCGATTATCTTCGAAAAACAGCTGCAAGACCGTTTCGATGCAGTGATTTTGGTTTCGGCTACTGAAGAAACACGTTTGCGCCGTGTGATGCTTCGCGACCATTGCGAGGAGGAAGGAGTACGCGAACGTATGGCTTTGCAATGGACTGAAAATGAGAAGCGTAAGTTAGCTGATTACATCGTTGAGCATGATGCCGATGACGAGGATGCAATACTCCTGGAACAGGTCATGAAAATCCACGAAGACCTGTTGCCACCGTCAAAATTCCACTTTTTTTCAAAAAAATGAAAAAATCCCTTGCAGATAAATAAAAAAGTCGTACTTTTGCACCCGCATTCAGCGATGAATGATGTCGAGTGGTGTAATGGCAGCACTGCAGATTTTGGTTCTGCCTGTCAAGGTTCGAATCCTTGCTCGACAACTTGAGGTGGAAGAAAAACCTGCTACTTTGAGTAACAGGTTTTTTTATTTGATTTTGAAACTACGAATTTTGAATTTTAAATCTTTGAATCTTAAATCATTAGATTGATGATAACAAAAGAACAAGTTGCAATTCTCTGCGAAGAAGCCCTCGCCAATACCGACCGCTTCCTCGTGGAAGTGAAGGTGAAGCCTAACAACGTGATCGAGGTTTATGTGGACTCTGACACGGCCATCAACATCGACCATTGCGCTGAGCTGAGCCGTTATATCAACGAAAAACTCGACCGCGATGTGGAAGATTATGAGTTGAGCGTGTTTTCTTGGGGCCTTTCTGGTGCTCTGAAGATGGACAGGCAGTTGCAGAAATATGTGGGTAAGGATGTGGAAATCAAGACGAAGGAATTGGGAAAAATACAAGGCAAATTGGTTTTCTTTGACAACGAGAAAGTGGAGATAGCCCCTGCACCCAAGAAATCCACAAAGAAGAAACCGGCCGTCGAGCAAAGCAATCTGGTTCTCGACCGCAAAACCACCGAAATCAAACCCGCAATAATCTTCTAATACATTGAATTTTAAATCTTTAAATTTAAAATTTTAAATCAATAAATATAATGGACAACTACAAATTAGTCGAAACTTTTTCAGAGTTTAAGGAATTCAAGAACATCGACCGTGAGGCCATGATGCGTATTATCGAAGACGTGTTCAGAGCCATGTTGGACAAGAAGTTCAACACCAACACGGAAGACTTCATCGACATCATCGTGAACGTCGATAAGGGTGACTTTGAGATTTACCACAACCGCACGGTGGTGGAGGACGATGAACTGAAAGACCCTTCGCGCGAAATCAGACTGTCGGATGCCATTAAGATTGAGCCTGACTTTGAGGTGGGCGACGAGGTAAGTGAGGTGCTTCGCATCGAGAGCTTTGGCCGCCGCGACATTCTTGCCTTGCGTCAGAACTTGCAAGCCAAAGTGCTTGAGTATGAGAAGGAAAGTATTTTCCAGAAGTATAAAGAGAAAGTGGGCGAAATCATCACCGCTGAGGTTACGCATGTGTGGAAGCGCGAAATCATCGTCACCGATGACGAGGGTATCGAACTGACCTTACCTCGCGCCGAGCAGATTCCGAACGACATATATAAGAAAGGTGACTCACTTCGCGCTATCGTGAAGAGCGTGGAGAACGTCAACGGTTCGCCGGTTGTCATTTTGTCGCGCACTTCCGAAATCTTCCTGCAACGGCTGCTTGAAGCCGAAGTGCCCGAGATTTACGATGGCCTCATCACCGTGAAGAAGATTGTCCGCGAACCTGGACAACGTGCCAAGATTGCCGTCGAGAGCTATGACGACCGCATCGACCCCGTCGGCGCATGTGTCGGTATGAAGGGATCCCGCATCCACGGTATTGTCCGCGAGCTGCGCAACGAGAACATCGACGTCATCAACTGGACGAACAACCCGAAACTTTTCATTACCCGTGCCCTCAGTCCCGCCAAGATTACGGAAATCCGTATCAGCGACGACAATACGATGGCCAACGTGTATATGGATAATGATCAA
>Ga0310690_10009308_pt1 | contig 12323 bp, 12 predicted proteins | sample AusTroGonzalo_MG_2_FD_207661 | JGI IMG/M metagenome (GOLD analysis project Ga0310690, IMG submission 207661) | Bovine rumen microbial communities from tropical cattle in Woodstock, Queensland, Australia - Gonzalo_04 (v2) (version 2) | ecosystem: Host-associated > Mammals > Digestive system >...
ACATTCAACCTAAAATTATTGCCGAAAAATACATTGAAGAAAGCGAAAATAAAGCTGTTTCTGATTATAAATTCTTCTGCTATAATGGCCAACCTAAGTACATGTATATCGCTGTGGATAGTTTTAATTACAGTATCATGCGAATAAATTATTATGATTGTGATTTTAACAAACTTCCCTTAGTGAAACATTACCCCAATACAACTTACGATATTCCCAAACCCAAAATGTGGGATAAAATGATAAAACTATCCAAAATTTTATCTGAACCATTTTCATTTGTCAGAGTTGATTTTTTCATCGTTGGTAATTCATTAAAAGTGGGAGAATTAACCTTTTATCCAGGCGGTGGATCTGATGCTTTTGAGCCATTGGACTGGGATTACAAATTCGGAGAACCATTAAAACTTCCCATTGCTCAAAAAGGCAAACCTAAGCAATTTTACTTAACCAAATATTCTGAGAAATACTATAAAAACTATAATGTTGATACGGAATTAAAAAGGCCTTTAAAAGTTGAACAAATTGATAACGGAATTATCTTGCCTGCAAAAGAAATTCCCTGTGGTCAAGATAATGTGTGCTATGAAGGTGGCGTATTGGATAGAAATAACAAATTTGTAAAACTCAGTGCAACAACACGCAATAAACCTGAAAAAGCACTTGAAAACGGCTATAAACTAGATGTCGAACCCGAGTATTGCAATGAAACGGTTATTTATGGTGGTATTTTGTATGAATTTTATGGCCACGTTTTATTGGAAAGTATGGCGCGCCTTTGGTACTATATCAAATACAATCCCAAACATTATAGGGTGGTTATGGATGTCGTGCCAAGCGCTAGAGGGAAATTTAAAGAATTTTTTGAATTGTTGGATATTCCCTATGATGATAAGACATTTATCACAAAACCCACACGCTATAAGAAGGTTATTATTCCAGAAAATGCTAGCATTTATGCAACCAATTACCATAAAGATTACCTGATTCCGTTTGAATATATGCGGTCAAAAATAAAAGCTAAAAAATTTGATAAAGTGTATTTTACACGAATAAAGTTACGCCGCAATCCTGTGCTGAACGAACAAGCTATTGTGAAGATTTTTAAACAAAATGGTTATAAAATTGTGGCTCCAGAAACCTTATCATTGAAAGAGCAAATTGCCTATTTGAAAGGAGCAAAATCATTTGTTTGTTGGGCTGGTACGCTGGCTCATCAGGTTTTGTTTTGTGAAAATGGCGTGGAAAGAATCGTTTTAAATCGCGCTTTTGAGCCAGACAAATCAAATTATATTGATGATCAGGTGAAACGATTGAATACGTATTATGTTGATTGTGCCCTGAATCTTTTACCTGTCAGCCATACACACGGGCCCTGGATTGGTGGATATACTCAACAACTATATGATTTTTGTGTGGCAAAAGGATTGAAACACCCTAAACCACGTTATGTAAATAAAGTTCCATTGAAATTTGTAGGACGTTTTTATAAATATTGGCAATTGTCATGTCGCCTATATCCGTTTACGTATGATGAGGCCCTTTTATGTGTTAAACGTGTTAAACTAAAAAAAGGCTTTATTCATAAATTAATAAAGAGTTTTTAATCCTGAATTAGGGCTCTGAATATGAATATTTGTGTCACAGAATCTTTTATGCTACCGATTGAAGAATATCAGAAGTATCTTCAAGAAATATATAAAATTGGTGTTTTGGCTAATCAAGGGCCTTGCGCAAAGATACTAGACAAAAATTATATTTTAGATTGTGGTGCATTATAATTTTTGTCTTCACACACAGGGGGCAATGGATATTTGACTTTGATTTCGGTAATTTGTTTTGCCATAAATTGGTGCCATTTACTTTGTTCCAGCAAATCATATTTAATTGATCGAGAATGGATGGATATTCAGCTTATCGCTTCTTGGCATAGTTTTTTTCAGGTTTTGCCACTACATAACCTGCCACATGCCAGTTGTTCGCATCATAAGCTTGTCCCACATCTATTTCTGGCATGTTTAATTACGATGCCAGAAGCAGCGGCTTCATTAAAGGTCACAGAGCCTCCATCTAAATCACCTACTCCTGAAACGGTATAATTAGTGGCTCGCTTAGTATTATCAAATAAATCTCTATATCGCTTGATTTAAAAATAACAAATGAAAAATCATAAGTGCCTAGACTTCCATCCGTTGTATATTGTATTCGTGGCTTAACATCATAAACTTTGACGTGTTCATATAATTAAGAAATCCTTTCAAAATACCACTGCTGGCTCAACAAGGACTTTATAAAAGAAAAGAGTGATAAAATTTAGGCAAAACGAATCGCTTGGGTAAAATTTATGATTGTTAAGTGGTCGGAGTATTATATAGGATTTATAAAAAATTTAAAAAAATATTAAATATTTATTAAATTTTTATAAATAAGTTACATGATTTTACGCCAATTTTGAGGTAGAGCATAAATGTGGTATAATATTGGTGAGCTAAAAACTCAGTTAATATGTTTAACCAAAGACAGCTGCTTGAAAAGCAGAAGTGTCAAAATTAAGAAAGAAGAAAGAAATGGAAACAATGAGAAAAATTCTTAAAAAAATAATGGCAAGACAAACTGAAGAGGGAAAGACCTACAAGGAAGCAATCTGTGAGGCGATGGTAAAAAAGGCCATGGATGGCAATCTTAGAGCTTTTATTACAGCATGCAAAATCTTAGGAGAAGATCCGGATAAAATGGAGAAAGAGGAACCAGTACTTAAGCCGCCCAAGATTATTATTCAACCCGTTCGCCCTTATTCCCCTGAACTGGATGGTAAAGGAGTGTAAAGAACAAAGTGGTATCCCATTGGTATCCCGTTCAAAATTTTGAAAATTGGTTTTAAAAACGGAAGTAAAAAAAAGTCCTTTTAAATCAAGGACTTAAACTTGGCGACCCCAATGAGATTCGAACTCATGTTACCGCCGTGAAAGGGCGATGTCCTAGGCCTCTAGACGATGGGGTCTAACAAAAGACGAAGAATATTATAACAGAAATTTTAAATTTTTGCAAGAATTATTTTATGCAACTATTTAACAGTGTAGAAAAGCAAGAATTTCTAATGAAATCATGGGAATTAATGCAGCAAAATTACCCTTGACATAGAACGAATTTTTTTTTATTCTTTAGACATGCAAAACCTGTTTAAAAAGGGATTGATTCTGTTGTTTTTATTTTTTACTTGTCCCACATGGGGACAGGGAGATTTTTCTGCTGCTTTGATTGCTGATGCTCAAAGCGGATATCTTTTTCTAAAGGAAAATACCAAGGTGGAAATGCCTCCTGCTTCTTTAACTAAGTTAATGACTCTCTATTTAACTTTTTCTGCCCTGGAAAAAGGATGGTTAAAATGGGAAGATGAATTGCCTGTTTCTGAATATGCTGCTTCCCAGCCACGAACCCACTTGGGGCTTTTCCCAGGACAAAAGCTAACAGTACGACAAGCCGTGGAGGGTATGATTGTCCACTCCGCAAATGATGCTGCTGTTGTTTTGGCAGAAGCTTTAGGTAAAGATGAGGTGCGTTTTTCACAAATCATGACACAAACAGCTCAGCAGCTAAATATGTTTCAAACAGAATTTAAAAATGCATCTGGCTTACACGTAGAGGGGCAAAAAACTACGGCGCATGATATGGCCTTGCTAGCGTTAGCTTTAATTCACCATTTTCCTCAGTACTATCCATTGTTTTCTAAAACGTCATTTGATTATAATGGGCGCTCATATACTACACACAATCGTCTCTTAAGTGATTATCCCGGGACAGAAGGGATGAAAACTGGGTACGTATCAGCAGTGGGGTACAACATGATTTCTACTGTTCAACAAAATGGATCACGTTTAGTGGGTATTATTTTGGGTGCAGATAGTGGATTTAGTCGGGATCAGAAAATGCAACAGCTTTTAGATAGAGGTTTTCAATTTGTTCAAAGACAAAAAAAAGCTGTAGAAGATGGCTTGTTAAGCCCAGCCATGGATCCTTTACATCAGCGTATTTTGTTGCGAAAAACAGATCTAGCTATTTATGCGCCAGATGTTCCACAAAATATAAAAATGTCAATGAAACGTATAATCGTTCCGCAAATTAGCCCATCAAACGAAACTCGTTTTTTAGGTGGGTCAGATTGGGCCATTCAAGTGGGTGCATTCAGATCAATGAATCAGGCTGTAAAAATGTCTCAAAGAGCGTTTAACTTATTAGAAATGAACAAGCTCAAGATTGTTTCTGAGCCAGCACATTCTTTATATAGGGCACAATTGGTTGGTTTTTCGGATAAAAAGGATGCGATTCAAGCCTGTAATCGATTAAATCAAAAGGATTGTCCTTGTATCATAGTAATGAAATCATAAAGGAAAAAAATAGTGAAGTATATTTGTTTTTGGGTAATGCTTTTGATTTCTGGGGTATGTTGTGCGGGACTGGATGAAGTTGTCTTGCATTCAGCCGACAAAAAATGTGCTATTCGTTATTTAACAGTTCAAGAAAAAGATAATAGAACAATAAAAACAAACCGAGCCTGTCCTGAAGGTTGGGTTAACGGGTATGCAAGTGTGACGATTGATGCACCTAATCAGCAAATGCAGGAAATATTGACAGGTTTCTTCTTGGATGGTTATTGGGTAGACCGATTTCCAGCACGTGGAAAGTTGCAAGATAGAACAAACCCTCAAGAAAATATCCAAGCATTGACATATATTTTGGACACAGACAAGGAAGATGATATTACTTTTTTAGTTCAATTAAGGGCAGAAAGACAAGAAGAAAGGCTGTATAGTGCCTTTCAAGGCTGTCCTATTTTTAGGCTATTGGCAGTTGTTAAAGATCAAAAACTTTTCCAAAACGATGTATTTTTGGAGCGTTTAGCTGCAAAGGCTTTCATGTATGCACGTAGATTGTGTAGCCAGCTGGAAACTATTGTTGTTTTTGGGGCAACAAAATTGAACGCGCGTGCAAATGATATCGTGTTTCAAATGCAAATAGATGCTCAAACGAAAGAAAGAACGATTGTCTCTCCAGAAACAGATTTTAAAAATGCTGATATTAATGAACCCATTGAATTGAGACAAGAAGCATCTGATATTTTATTGTCAGTAGAGCCAAACGAAGATCAATTATTAATTAACTATACCCCTCCTAAAGTTCCAAAATTTAAAGATGATGTTCCACAAGAGACAGATGTGCTCAAAATAACAAGTTTGATGCATCTGGATGTTCAATCACGATTAACGAATCGCAAAGCATATGGACGCATCATAGTTCACATCAATACAATTGATTTAGATGGAACTGCACAAGTGGATAAACCACAACCTGTCGTGTTAAAGTATCATCCGAACTTAAAAGTTGGATGGGCTATTGTTCAAGGGTATTTCTATAATGGACAAATGCAGGTTAATGAAATAACTTTTTGTCAGAAAGAGTGGTGTGAAGATGTTTCATAAAATTTTGCTAGTAAGCGTTGTTTTGTGTTTGGTTGGGTTGGGATTTTTTATGTCCTCGTTTTCTAGGACGAGTACACTTTTAAATAAATATCGTCAGTATGGTGCTATCTCATCAGATATGCATTACGAAAAAGTAGAAAAAAATTGGGGAGAGCAAGGACTAATTTTTTATCAGGTTGAATTTTCAAATTTAAATGTACCACACCATGTGGATAGAATGTTTGTATCTGCTGATAATGAAAAATTGAAGATGCGTTTAGAAGGGGTTAAATTAAATGTTAAACAAGCCATGCAAAAACTCTACGATTCTTCTGGAATAGATTCGTTGAATGAGTATGTTCCATACCAAGATTTTTTTGATCGTTTGTTAACATCTTTATCAATTATGGGGATAGATGAATTTATGGGGGATATTTTGGTAAATACGGCGTTCAGTGATTTGAAAACAATGGACTTTGATGTACAAGTGAATCAAGAAAAGAAAGCAACAATGAAATTATCTGGTGTTATCCACGTTCCTGTTTTAGGCGCTGATAAATTATCTGCCTTGAAACAAGGGAATTTGTCTGAATTAAATATTCAAATTTTGGATAAAAGAAAGTTAGAACATTACATTAATTATGCTAAAAGTTTGAAAAGAAAAATCCCAGAAAACTTTCAAAGAGGTGTTTTCTCTTTGAAGAATTTATCACAAAAATTACCAGATTTATCTGATTGGATGCACTGATTTATTGAAAATAAGTTTCTATAATAAAGATAAAGCTTAATGTTGATAAAACAACTGCATTTATGACCAAAATATCTTGAATAATTTGAATAATAAGTTGCTTAATTTCAAACAAAGTTCCTTTATCAAGAACCAACCATAAGACTAAGCGAATCGTGGCAGCTAAGACAGAAGTAACAATATATAATGTAGGTTCAAATAAAAAACTCGAAACAGGCCGAATTTCTGTTGCAATAGCGTTAACAAACAAACCTATGATAATTCCTGCAACAATGGATAGGTTAAACGAAAAAAAAGCCTTAAAGAGAGATCGATTTTGTTCCATTAATATCCTTCAGCGTCTAACGCGTCTTTTTGCTGGTCTGTTTTTTTCTTCTTCTTGACGTTTCATTTCCGAACGCTCTTCTGCAATAAATGGAGATTCTACCCGATCTATGACTTCACGTTGCAGGCGGTTAAACTCTTCACGTGCTGTTTCTGATTGACTGAGGGTCAAACTTCTATCTATTGTGGCCAATGCTTCCACCGCGGGTTCATAACGTTGATTTGCGGCCATTTCCAACCAAGCATGTCCTAAAATTAAATTCTTTTCTGCACCTTTCTCGCCATTGACATACATCATCCCCAAAAGATATTGGGCGGGTGCAAATCTATTGGCAGCAGCGTAAAGGTAGTAGGGCTGTGCCTTTTGTACATCTTCAGACTCGTAAATTTTTCCTAAGTAATAAAAAGAATCAACATCTTTTGCACGAGCGCTAGTTATATAAGCATTTTTTGCTTTTTCAACTTTGTTGGGTTCCGTGCTGTTCATGTAAATTTCACCCAAATAACGCCCAATAGCAGGATTTTGATCCATTGGCACACGGGAAAGCAATTCGATCGCTTTAGGGATATCTCTGCTAACACCATTACCCATATAGTAAGCTAAACCCAAATTAAGCATAGCGCCTGAATCACCCTGATCTGCAGCTAAGCGATAAAACTCAACAGCTTTCTTCTTATTTAAAGGAACGACACTACCCTCATCATACAGATAGCCCAACAATGACTGGGCATCTCCATAATTTTTATTTGCAGAAGCGGTTAAATACTCAATGGCTTTTTCTGAATTCTGAGTAACTCCCAAACCATATAAATATAAATAACCAACGTAATATTGGGATCGATAATCACCTTTATTGGCTTCAGGTAAAAACGCGTTGAAAGCAGCAGAATAGTTTTTTTCCTGGAAATATTTTTCGCCTGTAATAAAGTCTGCCTTTACCCCAAAAGGTATTAAGCAAATGGCGGCAGATAAAAATAGAATCTTTCGGAACATAACTCCCCCAGCTTAGTAAAAAATTACTCCCGTCACCATTATACATCAAAAAAAACAAAAAACAACACTTTTTTATAAAAAAACGGATAAAGAAAAATCTTTACCCGTTTTGATATCAAAGAAAACGCTTATTTCAAAACGATTTCTACACGACGATTTTGTGCGCGTCCTTCGGCAGTATCATTGGTGGCCACAAAGTCTGTTGCACCATAACCTTTAACTGTCAACTTATCAGCTGGAACGCCATCTTTTTCCAAATAATCGGCTACAGCTTGAGCGCGTCTCTTGGACAAATCTACGTTATAGGAAGGATTACCAGTACTATCTGCATAACCGTTAATATTGGCTGATTTACCGGAGGCCTTCAAATCTTTGGCCGCTTTGTCTAAGCTTGACTTAGCACGATCTGACAAAACTGCAGAGTCAAAAGCAAACAAAGAAGCATCAATTGTATAATCAACTTTTCTTGTTACTGTTGTTTGAGGTTTTTTGTTGGGGCATGTAGGACTTGTGGTGTCTTCACACAAATAAGCACAACCACCTAATAAAGCAGCGCCCATCACTAATGTTAAAATTTGTTTTTTCATATGATCTCCTAAGTTAAAATAAAACAACATCTCTAATATAAAACGATTTCAAAAAAAAGCAAGTGAAATTTTAAAAACACCCCTTTAATAATTATTCATACTTCAATGTTTCATCGTGAACATATTGAACTTCTATGCCGGCTTGATGAAGCATTTCTTCGGCTTCTCCACCTGCATGATATTTATACTCAGCGACAATTCTTTTAATTCCACAAGCAATCAACAACATTGCGCAAGTACGGCAAGGGGCTAATTTACAATAAAGCGTTCCTCCTGCAATAGAAACACCGCGCTTAGCTGCCTGACAAATAGCGTTTTGTTCAGCATGGATAGTGCGCATGCAATGTTCACGCATTGTGCCATCTTCATCTACCACTTTTTTCATTAAATGGCCCACTTCATCACAATGAGGCAATCCTGGAGGTGATCCTACATAGCCGGATACAACGATCTGATTGTCCTTCACAATCACGCAAGCGGTACGACCACGATCACAAGTGGCGCGTTTAGCTAAAGCATGCATGACATCTAAAAAATATTCATCCCAACTGGGGCGATTATATTGTTCCATAGAACCTCCTTTTGTACTAGTCTAAAATATTCCACACAAAAAATCAACCAATTTGTAATTCTTTTGCATGGTGTTTTAACCAGCTTTTAGCACGCATTGTATCAGGGGTTAATGTAGCAACAGTTTTCCAAAAACTAGCGCTATGATCCATGTGTTTTAAATGACTCACCTCATGCGCAATTAAATAGTGAATGACAAAGTCAGGAGCCAAAGCCAATCGCCAACAAAAACTTAAAGTTCCAGAGCTAGAACAACTCCCCCAACGCGAAGAGGTATCACGCAAAGAAATATGCTTAAACTGAACATCTAATTTTTGGGCATAAAAAGGCACTTGTTTTTTTAAGAAGCTTAAAAATTCTTTTTTTACTAAATCTCGAACACGACGATTAAAAAAAGCCGAATCGCTTCCGATAACGATTTCAGAATCGTTAATTGTATTACCTCTTTGTTTTGGGTTGTGTTTTAGGGTATAATTTTGTCCGCAAAGTGAAATGATTTGTTCTGGGGCAAAAGTTGTTGGGGAAAAAGTATGTTTTTGAATCCACCCTTTTTGTTTTTCAGCCCAGCGCAAAGCGTACCATTTGGGACATAAAAATGGTATAGTTAAAACGGGTTGTCCTTGTTTATTAACAGATAGGCGCAAGTTTTTAGCTCGCCTATTTTTTCGAACAATTAACAGATTCATATCAAATTCCATAGTAGGATTATACTGAAAAACAATAAAAAAGGAAAGTAGCTCTTGATGAAAATGGCTTAATGCGCCATCTAATCAAGGGGGAAAGAATGTTAAAACATAAACAATTAATGTTAATGGTACCTGGATTAGTAAAACAAGAAGGTAAAATGGATTTTTATCAGGCGCTTTCTCCACAGGGTGTTTATCAAACAATTAATGTGGCGCGTAAAATTAAAGAAGATCCATGCGATAATCCTGAATTTATTTTTTCAGCTACAGCTCTCTATATACGTCAAACAGCTGAAATTTTACATCATGTCTTTCCTTTGGCAGAACAAGTCTTTCGGGATAATCTGTATACAGCCAATAAAGAAAATTTATTGCATTTTTTAAGCCATCTGGATGACATTTTTGAATGTTTGTTGATTCTATCAGAAGCAGTGCCAATTCAAAAACTTGTTGCTCAATTAACGGGGCAAAAACATAAATTGTTACCTTCGGCTTGTCTATGCATCTGTTGGCCGTTAAATCAATCATGGAAAACAATTGGTCAATCTAACGGGCAACTGACCCAATTGTGGATGCCTTAACCTGACTGTTTCTTTAATGCAGCTTGAATAAATCCTTGAAACACAGGGTGGGGGGCAAAAGGCTTAGATTTAAATTCAGGGTGGAACTGTCCAGCAAAGAAAAATGGATGGCCCGGAATCTCAATAATTTCTGGTAATAACCCATCTGGGGATTTGCCAGAAATGACAACGCCTTTATCAGCTAAAGTCTGCTCATACTGAATATCCATTTCATAGCGGTGACGATGACGTTCGCTGATTTGACGAACACCATATAGTTTTTCCGCCAAAGAACCTTCTTTTAATTCGCAAGGATAGGCTCCTAAACGCATTGTTCCCCCCATGTCATCTGATTCAGCACGGATTGTTTTAACGCCGTCTTTTTCCCACACTTTCATGTGTGTGATAACAGGAGTACAGTCTTTTGTAAATTCGGTAGAATTAGCATTTTTGACACCGCATAGGTCGCGCATGCATTCAATAACAGCCATCTGCATGCCCAAACAAATACCAAAGAAAGGTACTTTGTTTTCACGAGCATAACGAATTGCAGCAATTTTACCTTCTATGCCACGATTGCCAAAGCCTCCAGGGACTAAGATGCCATGATAATCTTTTAAAGTGGTGGCTACTTCTTCGGGTGACTTATTTTCTAAAATGTCACTCTCTAACCATGTAATATCCACTTTAGAGTTTTCAGCAATACCAGCATGAACCAAGGCCTCCTTTAGGGATTTGTAAGTATCTGGAAGATGGCAATATTTACCTACTACAGCAATTTTAACGGATTTTTGAAAGTTCTTCATAGTGTCTACGATTCGCTGCCATTTACTCAAATCCACCTCGGAATGGATATCAAAGTAATCTAAGACGGAGGTATCTAATCCTTGCTCATGGTATGAAATGGGTAATTCATAAATGTTGGCAACATCTAGAGCGGCTACCACATTTTTGGGGGACACGTTTCCAAATAAGGCCAATTTTCTGCGTTCGTCCTCACCTAACTCGATTCGGCTGCGACACAACAAGACGTCAGCTTGAATACCAGCTTGCATTAATAGCTTTACTGCTTGTTGTGTGGGTTTTGTCTTTAGTTCTCCAGCCGTTTCGATATAAGGCAATAAAGTTAAGTAAACAACGCAGCAATTACGACGTCCTTTTTCATTCATGAACTGACGGACAGCCTCTAAAAACAACGTTCCTTCAATGTCTCCAACAGTACCGCCTACTTCGTATAGCACAAAGTCTTCGTCTGTTAAATCCGAATCTAAGAACAACTTTAACTCATTTGTGACGTGAGGGATCATTTGAACGGTTGCACCCAGATAATCTCCGCGTCGTTCCTTATTTAGTACATTATAATATATACGTCCCCCGGAAATGCTATCTGTTTTATGGCACGAGATTCCCGCGAATCGTTCGTAGTGCCCTAAATCCAAATCTGTTTCGGCGCCATCTTCTGTCACAAACACTTCGCCATGTTGGTAGGGGCTCATCGTGCCGGGATCTATATTTAAGTAGGGGTCCATCTTGCGCATACGTACTTTGTAACCGCGAGCCTGTAGTAATGATCCTAGCGTTGCAGAGGCGATGCCTTTGCCCAAACTGGATACGACACCACCTAAAATAAAAATATAACGAGTCATTGTTTGATTTTCCCTTTCGTGTGTTTTCTTTGAAGCTAGCGAATTTTAGGAAGTATTGCAAGAGAAAAACGTATTATTTTAGGGAAAATTTTAAGAAATATAATTAAAAATAAGTATCTGAAAACAAATAATAAAACGATGAATTGGAAAGGGAAGATTAAAAGGGAGAGCAAAAAAAATAAAAAAATTTCAAAAAAGTGCTTGACAAGAGTTTTGTTTTATGGTAAACTCTTTCTCACTTCGCCGGCAAAAATGCCGTCAACGAAGCTGTTGTTAGACATAGTGAATAAGGATGAAAAGAAACGGATGCACGGATAGCTGTTGATCGACAAGATTATGGGCTGTTGTGCATCAGGAACTATAAAACGAAAAAGTGTATACAAGTTATGTACTGGTAAAGTTTTGTAGGGTTTCTGTTAATAACTTTTTATTGAAAGTAATTATTTGATGCACAGGACAGCTACTCAAAAGTTTTTAAACATGAGAGTTTGATCCTGGCTCAGAACGAACGCTGGCGGCAGGCCTAAAACATGCAAGTTGAACGGCTGTAGCAATACAGCAGTAGCGCACGGGTGAGTAATATATGGGAACATGTCTTTTGGTGGGGAATATTCTCTGGAAACGGAGAGCAATACCGCATAAGCCCTACGGGGGAAAGATTTATCGCCGATTGAGTGGCCCATATTGGATTAGCTAGTTGGTTGGGTAACGGCTGACCAAGGCGACGATCCATAGCTGATCTGAGAGGATGA
>Ga0310690_10009309_pt1 | contig 12323 bp, 7 predicted proteins | sample AusTroGonzalo_MG_2_FD_207661 | JGI IMG/M metagenome (GOLD analysis project Ga0310690, IMG submission 207661) | Bovine rumen microbial communities from tropical cattle in Woodstock, Queensland, Australia - Gonzalo_04 (v2) (version 2) | ecosystem: Host-associated > Mammals > Digestive system >...
GGCTCTCCTGAGAGTCAGGTTGCTTTATTTTCCTACCGTATCGCTCACCTTACGGAGCATGTGAAGAAGAACAAGAAAGACGTGGCAACGCGCCGCAGCCTTCTTCGCCTGGTCAGCAAGCGCCGTCAGCTTCTGAATTACCTTCAGAAAGTGGACATCGAGAGATACAGGGCTATCGTGAAGGAGCTGGGTCTCCGCCGATAAGCAAAGGAATAGGAAAAAACGGGGGTACGGATGCAAGGCATCCTGCCCCTTTTTTGATGAAAAAGACGAAAGACGTTATAGAGTAGAAAAATGAACATCATTAAAAAGACCATTGAATTGCCCGACGGTCGGGTAATCGAGATTGAAACCGGAAAGCTTGCCAAGCAGGCCGCCGGTTCCGCGGTGGTGAAACTGGGCGGCACCATGCTGCTGGCCACTGTCACCTGCGCAAAAGAAGTGAAAGAGGGAACGGACTTCATGCCCCTCACAGTTGATTATCGGGAAAAGTATTATTCTGCAGGCCGGTTCCCGGGCGGGTTCCTCAAAAGGGAGAGCCGTCCCTCGGACTATGAAGTGCTCATCGCACGCCTGGTAGACCGCCCCATCCGCCCGCTGTGGCCGGAAGATTTCCATCTGGAAGTATTTGTAAACGTGATGCTTATATCGGCCGAGAAGGATATCCAGCCGGATGCCCTGGCCGGCCTGGCCGCATCGGCCGCCCTCGCCTCCTCCGACCTCCCCTTCGGCGGTCCGGTGTCCGAGGTCCGCGTTTCCCGCATCGACGGGAAGTTCGTGATCAACCCGGGCTTTGAAGACAACAAGCGGGCAGACCTGGACCTGATGGTGGCCGCCACCGAAGAGAATATCATGATGGTGGAAGGCGAGATGAACGAGGTTTCCGAGCACGACATGCTGGAAGCCATCAAGTTCGCCCACGAAGAGATCAAGAAGCATTGCCGCGTGCAGAAAGAGCTCATGAAGGAGCTGGGCACGGACGTGAACAAGCGGGATTATCCGCACGACGAACAGGACGAGGCCCTGAAGACCGCCGTCCACGAGTTCTGCTACAGCAAATGCTACGAGCTGGCCGGCAGCGCCAAGCCCAAGCATGAGCGGGAAGACGGGTTCGAAGCCATCAAAGAAGCATTCAAGGCCCAGTTCAGCGAGGAAGACCTGGAACTGAAGGGCGCCATGATAGACCGCTATTACCACGACGTGGAGAAAGAGGCCATGCGAAACCTCATTCTGGACGAGGGCAAGCGCCTGGACGGCCGCAAGACCAACGAGGTGCGTCCCATCTGGTGCGAGGTGGATTATCTGCCCTGCGCACACGGCAGCGCCATCTTCACCCGCGGTGAAACCCAGTCCCTGGCCACCGTCACCCTGGGCACCAAGATGGACATGAAGGAAATGGACGAGGTGCTCATCCAGGACGACCAGCAGTTTGTGCTGCACTATAATTTCCCGCCGTTTGCAACCGGTGAGGCCAAGCCGCAGCGCAGTGTGGGCCGCCGCGAAATCGGCCATGGCAACCTGGCCATGCGCGCCCTCAAGCCCGTGATTCCCACGGCTCCCGAATTCCCCTACGCCGTACGCGTGGTTTCCGATATCCTGGAAAGCAACGGTTCCTCTTCCATGGCTTCCGTCTGCGGCGGCTGCCTGGCCCTGATGGATGCCGGCGTGAAGATTACCAAGCCGGTGGCCGGTGTGGCCATGGGCCTGATCACCGACGCCGAGCGCCCGAATGACCGCTACGCCATCCTCACCGATATCCTGGGAGACGAAGATCACCTGGGAGACATGGACTTCAAGGTAACCGGCACCAAAGACGGCATCACCGCCACCCAGATGGACATCAAGGTGGACGGCCTGTCCTACGAAGTGCTGGAGAAAGCCCTGGAGCAGGCCCGTCAGGGACGCATCCACATCATGGGCGAAATGCTCAAGACCATCGCCGAGCCGCGCGAAGATTACAAGCCGTTCGTGCCGCGCATGGTCCAGATCGAGATTCCGGCCGAATTCATCGGCGCCGTCATCGGCAAGGGTGGAGAGACCATCCAGGGGATGCAGAAGGAATTCGGCACCACCATCACCATTGACGAGGTTCCCAACGAGAACGGGGAAGGCACCAAGGGCGTTGTGGACATCTTCGGCACCGACAAGGCGGCCATGGATGCCACGCTGGAGCGCATCAAGGCCATCTGCGCCGTTCCGGAAGCCGGCCAGGTGTACCACGGAAAGGTGGTGAGCATCCTGGAATTCGGCGCCTTCATCGAGATTCTGCCCGGTAAGGAAGGCCTCCTGCACGTGAGCGAAATCGCGTGGAACAAGACCGAGAAGGTGGAAGACGTGCTGAAGGTGGGAGACGAGGTAGATGTGAAGCTGCTGGAAATCGATGCCAAGACCGGCAAGATGCGCCTTTCCATGCGCGCCCTCACCGAAAAGCCGGAAGGTTACGTGGAGCCGAAGGGCCGCGGACCGCGCCGCGAAAGCGGTGACCGGGGCCCGCGCCGGGATGGAGACCGGGGTGGACGCCGCGAGGGTGCTGACCGCGGACCGCGCCGTGACGGCAACCGCCGTGAAGACCGCCGGCAAGACAACAACAACAAGCCCCGCAAGCCGCGCTTCGAGGACGAAGAGCCCAAGCAGGGCGCAGAACCGGACGTGTTCTAAACCAAACTGACACCAATCCCGGGCGCTTCCGTGAGACGGAGGCGCCCTTCTTTTACCTCCACGCCGCGGAAGCGGTCGTTGTCGATGAGGAGATTACCGTCCAGGTCCGCGAAATCCACCGCGGGAGAGAGCTGGGCGGCGGCGCTCACGGCGCAGGAGGTTTCCGTCATGCAGCCCACCATCACTTTCATGCCGAGGGCTCGGGCCAGGGTAACCATCTTCCATGCCTCACGCAAGCCGGTACATTTCATCAGCTTGATGTTGATGCCGTGGAAGACGCCCTTCAGCGCCGGAACGTCTTTCAGGCGCTGGACGGATTCGTCGGCAAAGATGGGGAGGGGGCTGCGCTCGGTGAGCCAGGCGGTGTCTTCCAGCCGGTCCACAGGGAGAGGCTGCTCTACCATCACAATCCCCTGCTCCTTCAGCCAGAAGATCTCTTCCAGGGCCTTGGAACGGTCTTTCCAGCCCTGATTGGCGTCTACGGCAAGCGGAACGTCCGTGACGGAGCGGATGGTGCGGATCATTTCCTCGTCGGTGTCCAGGCCCACCTTCACTTTCAGGATGTTGAAGCGGCCGGCGGCCTCCAGCGTCTTTTCCCGGACCACTTCCGGGGTATCTATGCCGATGGTATAAGTGGTGGAAGGGGCTTTCTCCGGGTCCAGGCCCCAGATTCTGTACCAGGGAGCACCGAGGAGTTTCCCCACCAAATCGTGCAGGGCAATATCCACGGCGGCCTTGGCGGCGGTATCGCCCGGCGAAAGGCTGTCTACGTAAGAGAGAATATCTTCCAACTGGAAAGGGTCCGGGAACTGGGACAGGTCCACCTTCTGCAGGAAAGCCGTTACCGTTTCCACCGACTGGCCCAGATACGGAGGCATAGAAGCCTCTCCGTACCCCGTAACTCCTTCATACTCAATTTCTACTTGAACATCCGGGGTGGTGGTGCGGCTGTAAGAGGCCACCGTGAAAGTATGCGTCAGCTTCAGTTCGTACGGAAAAAACTTCATGCGCATCCTTCCGTCCCCCCTCACAATGCTAAACCGCTCCGGCCCGCCCTTGCACCCCAGCAGTCCAACCCCCGCCACAGCCAGGGCCGATGTCTTCAAAAAATCTCGTCTATTCTGCATAATTGTATAATCGTTGCAGAATATTCTGCTTTGCAAACCGTCGCTTCGCGACCCCTCAAGCGCACGAGACAAGGCACCAGCAGGTGCCCGGCCGAACCCGGGTTTTTGCAGACGCAAAAACATAGAGGGAGAAAAGGCCGCGGGGGTATAATAGGGGGCAGCGCCCCCTCAAATTGCCGAGGGTGGCCATGGGTTTGCAAAACAGAATATTCTTCCACTTATTCATTATAGTATGGATTGGTTTCAGTGGTGTTAAGGCCGTCGTGGACGTTGATGAAGGGGAGGATGGAGCCTCCGAAAAGGTAACGGCCGGCGTTGAAGGCGTCGTAATCGGGGGCCGACGGGTCCAGGCTCCGGATTTGCACCAGGCCCAGGGAGTGGATGAATCGGCCATTGCCCAGGTAGAAGCCCACATGGGAGACGCGGGGCGTTTCGCCGTCCCATCGGCCGAAGAAGACCAGGTCTCCGGGCTGGAGGTCTGCCTGATGTGGGATGCGCACGCCTACGCGGGACATGGGGCCGGAATCGCGCGGAATGATGATATCGTGCAGGAACAAAACCGAACGGATGAAGCCGCTGCAGTCCATTCCCTTGGGGGACATGCCGGCCCAGATGTACGGGAAGCCGAGCATGCTCCGGGCGGTGTTCAGGATGGCTTCCGGGCTGGTATCCAGGTGTTTCCGCCACTCGTTCAATTCCTGGGCACTCTTCCGGGAAAGGTAGCCGGTGCGGCCGTCCGGAAAGCCGACTTGCCAGTAGCTGCCCCTTCGCCCGAGGAGCCGCAGGCGGTCTCCTCCCACCACGTCGGAAACAACGTTGCCTTTCCGGGACGGCCGGTCATAGACTACATCCGTGAGGGCGGTAACCGTTACCTTGGGGGCGGCGTTCCAGGCATGGTACTCCTCCTCTGTCATGCGGGTAACGGCGGCGTAATGAACCCAGCCGGTGTAGCTGTCCGGGGTTTGAACCTGGGGCCAGGGATTTCCGTTCGTACTCATCTGCAAAATGTGCACGGGCGTTCCCAGAAGGGCCTGGGACACCATTTCGGCGTCGAAATCGGCCGTGCGGCGGAGGTTGCACACGGAAATGTTCACCACCCCGTACTGTTGGGCGGCGGCCTGGAACGCCCAGGCAAAAAGTGCCAGGAGAAGGAGGAACCGTTTCATATTTACAAATATCGCTTTTTTTGCGGAAATCTGCACCGTCCGGGCCGATTATTCATCAATATGCATATATTATCCAGTTAAAATGCATAAATTTGCGGCCGATGAAAAACAAAGGTCTGGCAAATACAATTATAGCGCTGGTGCCGATACTGGTACTGGTGGGCCTTTTGGCCCTGAATATCAGTATCTTCGGTTCGGACGCCATCCTGGGCGCCTCGCAGGTGGCGCTGCTGTTTGCGGCGGGCGTATGCGTATGGCTCAGCATCTGGCTGTACAAAACACCCTGGAAAGACTTTGAAGACGCCATCAAGGCCAACGTGGGAGACGTAACCACGGCCATCGTAATCCTGTTCCTGATCGGGGCCATTTCCGGCACATGGATGGTGAGCGGAGTGGTTCCCACCTTCATTTACTACGGAGTTAAAATCATCAGTCCCAAGGTGTTCCTGCTTACGGCAGCGGTGCTTTGCGCCGTGGTTTCGGTCATGACCGGCTCTTCCTGGACCACCATCGCCACCATCGGCGTGGCGCTGCTGGGTATCGGCCGGGCACAAGGGTTCAGCGACGGGCTCATTGCCGGCGCCATCATTTCCGGCGCCTACTTCGGAGACAAGATTTCGCCCATGTCGGACACCACCGTGCTGGCCTCTTCCCTGAACCGGGTGCACCTGTTCGACCACATCCGCTACATGGTGTTCACCACCGGCCCTTCCATCCTGATTACCTTGGTGATCTTCACGGTATTAGGCCTTTCCCACAGCAAGGCCGATGCGGCCGAAATCCAGGTATATACGGACATCCTGGCCTCCCATTTCCACATTACGCCCTGGCTGTTTGTGGTGCCGGTCCTGACCGGCCTGATGATCTGGCGGCGGATGCCGGCGCTGGTGGTGCTGGCCCTGTCCACCCTCACGGCCGCCATAGCAGCTTTGATTTTCCAGCCGGACCTGGTGCTGGGCATCGGCTCGGGAATTACGGAAGGTTCCCGTGCCCGTCTGCTGTTGGCCGGAACGGTGGAAACCGTCTACAATACGGTAACCATCGGCACGGGAAATGAGACGATGGATGCGCTGCTCACGTCCCGGGGCATGCTGGGAATGCTGAATACGGTGTACCTGATTATCTGCGCCATGTGCTTCGGCGCCTGCATGCAGGCCAGCGGCATGATCCGCCAGCTGTCCCGGATGCTGGTTCCGCTTACCCGCACCCGTACTGGCCTGGTGGCTTCCACGGTAACAACCGGCACGGTGCTGAACGGCCTGGTGTCCGACCAGTACCTCTCCATTATCCTCACGTCCAATATCTTCCGGGATACATTCGAGCGGAAAGGCTACGAAAACCGGCTCCTGAGCCGTTCGGTTGAAGATTCGGCCACCGTCACCTCTCCCCTGGTCCCCTGGTCCAGCTGCGGCATGACCCAGGCCACCATCCTGTCCGTCCCCACCCTGGCGTACGCCCCCTTCTGCTTCTTCAACCTGATTTCTCCCCTGATGTCCATCCTGGTGGCCGCTATCGGCTGGAAAATCAAACGTCCGGACACCCAGCCCAAAGTCAAATAGAATCACTCACCTGAGGGATTCCGCTGCGCGAGCATTTCCCTCACTCACCTGAGGGATTCCGCTGCGCGGCCTTTCCCTCACTCACCTGAGGGATTCCGCTGCGCGGGCATTTCCCTCACTCACCTGAGGGATTCCGCTGCGCGGCATCCCTGCCCCGCTGCGCGGGGCTTTGCAATAGCCACCAAAAAAACTGCGAACAAGCAAGCTTGTCGCAGTTTTTTTGCTACCTATTGCGGTGAGTGAGGGATTCGAACCCCCGGTACGTTTCCGTACACCTGTTTTCGAGGCAGGCTCCTTCAACCACTCGGACAACTCACCGGAAAAAGGACTGCAAATTTACGAAAAAAATCCGACTGTGCAACCCTTTGGCAAAGCTACTTGAACCACTCGGTGAGGTGGTCTTTGGCGTAAAGATAATACACCAGAAGGCCTATCCAGCTGGTGGCCAGGACCAGAACGGCGGTGATGATTTTGCCCACGGCGGAAATGGGCTTCTTGATGATGTCCAGGACGGCCAGGATGGCCAGGACAATACCGGCGATGTAAAGGATGCTTGCTAACATATCAGTAGAATCTTTGGTTTTGTTTCCCAAAAATAAAGAAAAAACAGGAAAAAGCAAAGCCTTACAGGGCAATCCGGCACTCTTTCCCTTCGTAGGAGACGGTCTTCTGGCTGCGCTTTCCGTCCGGGCCGAAGACCGAGAGGCGGAACTGCCGCTGCTGCAGCATACCCGGGAAGGAACCTTCCCGCATGCCGATGGTGAGCGTCCGGCCCTTGAGACGGAAGCCGATGGTGCTGCGCTCCCCTGCCTTGTACCCCTGGCCGTCGAAGGCGTCTTCGTACAAGGTAAACTCTCCGTCGGCCCCCAGGAATACCTGGATTTCCAGATTGTCCCAGGGCTTTTCGTCGCAGTATTGCACGTCAGGCCCCAGGGGGATGATGGCGCCGGCCTTGGCATAGACCGGGCAGCGGTCCAGCGGGGCATCGGCCTGAACCGTGCGGCCGCCCTTGAGGGCTTCTCCGGTGAACCAGTTGTACCACAGACCGGCCGGCAGGTACACTTCCACCTGATGGAGAGGGCTCCAGTCCACGGGTTCCTCGGAATAGCGGCGCTCTTCGGTGGTGTACAGCGCATGCGTCACGGGGGCCACCAGGAGAGACCGGCCGAAAAGGAATTCATCGGCCATCTCCCAGGTGCGTTTGTCGGTGGGATAGTCCATCCAGAGGGCGCGCATGAAGCTTTCGTCGGCACGGGACACCTGCCAGGAGGTGCTGTAGATATAAGGGAGCAGGCTGTAGCGCAGGCGGATGGTCTTTTCGATGGCGTCGTACACCGGTTCTCCCTTCTTCCCGAACTCCCAGATTTCCCGCCGGGAAGACTCTCCGTGGCTTCTCATCATGGGATTGAACAGGCCGAACTGCAGCCAGCGGACATACAGCTCCTGGAAAAGCGGATTACGGGAACAGGTGGCCGTTTCTCCCCGCTTGTTGTAGCCGCTGGGGAAGAATCCGCCGATATCGGAATTGAAATTAGGATTGCCCGTGAGGGTGAAGCCCAGGCCGGCGGGGATCTGGTGACGGAAATCCGCCCAGGTGGACTGGACGTCTCCGCTCCAGGTGTTGGCGCCGGTGCGCTGCTGCCCGGCATAAACGCTGCGTGTGAGCACGAAAGGCCGGCGGTCACTGCCTTCCAGCTGCTTTTCCACCACACCGGAAACCGACATCAGCGGATAGGCGTTGAGGACGCTCCGGTAAGAGCCCAGGCCCGTCATCTGCTCCAGATCTGAATCCTTGTAATCCAGGTGGTCAGGCTCTGTGGAATCCATCCACCAGCCGTCTATGCCCATATTCTCCAGGCGCTGGAGGTGTTTCCAGTAGATGTCCCGGGCTTCGGCGCTGAAGGCGTCGTAGGGCAGCACGCCGGAGGGATAGTCCCGGCGCGGAGGCCAGTCTGGAAGACCGCTCTGGGGCCAGGTGGCAAAATGCAGGAGATGGCCCTTTTCCGCCAGTTCCCGGTAGGGCTTGGTCATGGGGCCGAAGGAGGCCCAGATGGAAATGAGCAGGTGGGCATGGCTTTCGTGCACCTTGTCTATCATCTGCTGCGGACGGGGGAAGTTCTCGTTTAAGAACTCCATGGCGTTCCACTGGTAATTGTTGCCCCAGTACTGCCAGTCCTGGATGATGCCGTCGATGGGGACCTGGCGCTGCCGATACCCTTCCAGGGCATCCAGAAGTTCCTGCTGGCTCTTGTAACGCTCCCGGCTCTGGAAGAAGCCGTACGTCCAGAGCGGCAGCATGGGAACATGCCCGGTGAGGGTGCGAAGGCGGGCCACAACACCGTCGGCCGATCCTCCGTAGAGGAAGTAATAATCGGCCTGAAGGGCTACCTCGGAGCTGAAGCTGGCACAGTTATCCTGGTCCTTGAACGTGCCGGTGGAAGGGTTGTCCCACAGGATGCCGTAACCCTTGACAGACTGCACGAAGGGGATGTAATCCTCTGTATTGTCCTGCCGCAGGTATCGGGTTTTTCCGGTGAGGCTCAGCTGGCCGTCCTGTAGGATACCCAGCCCATAGAGAGGCTCCCCGGCTTCCAGCGAAAACTCCTGCGTTACCTCCCAGGCGCCTTTATCCAGGCCCTCCTCCCTTCTGGAAAAAGTGGTTTCACCTTCCTGCAGCAGTGTTTTCCCCTTCAGGGGTGCAAACTTCACCTTCCCCTCCGGGCTCACGGTTACCTTGAGACGGGCCGATGTATAAGTGGTCCCTTCCCGGCCTGTCCGCACCTGAACCGGAACGGCTTCCGGCGAGGCAACAACCGCCAGACTCCGGCTTTCCGGGAAGGCGCCTTCCGGCACTTTCTGGATCCGGACCACATCCGGGGTAAAGAAGGTTACTTTCACCTGGGGTGCCAGGGTCAGGGCAAGAGCAAGCAGCAGGGTTTTCATATCAGTAGGGGATTATGGTTCTTTTTACAAAAATAAGGTTTTTTTCAAAAAAATCTTTCTAAATTTGCAGTCCGTAAGCATCGGCCGCCGTGCCGGTGGTTACGGTTTACTTTTTTAACTTACCATGGTTATGAACAGTGACAGGGCGTTCGCCGCAACGTCCTCACACAAAATCGGGAGATTATGTGTGGAATCGTAGGTTATGTCGGGTACCGCCAGGCGTGTCCCGTCATCATGAAAGGGCTGCATAGGCTGGAGTACAGGGGCTATGACAGCGCCGGAGTTGCCCTCGTGGGGGCAGACGGCAAAATCGGACTGTACAAATGCAAGGGAAAGGTGGAAGACCTGGAGCACTTCCTGGAAGGGAAGGATACAGGGAGCACCATCGGCATTGGCCATACACGCTGGGCCACACACGGGGAGCCGAACGATGCCAACGCCCACCCTCACTTCTCCCAGAGCGGCCGGCTGGCCCTCATCCACAACGGTATCATAGAGAATTTCCGGGTGCTGAAGGACGCCCTCAAAAGCCATGGGTACACCTTCCGCAGCAGCACGGATTCAGAAGTGCTGGTAAATCTCATCGAGTACATCCAGGACACCAACGAGTGCTCCCTGGAAGAGGCTGTGCGCATTGCACTGCAGCAGGTGGTGGGGGCGTATGCCATCGCCATCGTCAAGCGCGGAGACACGGACCGCATCATCGCCGCCCGGCAGAGTTCGCCCATGGCCATCGGCATCGGGGAGGGAGAGTATTTCCTTAGCTCGGATGCCGCTTCCATCATCGACTACACGCAGAAGTTCGTGTACCTGAACGACGGGGAGGTGGCCGTGATTGAAAAGGATAAGCCTCTGCAAATCAAGAATTTATTCGGGGAGCCTTCCCAGGTGGATATCCAGAAGCTGGAACTGTCCATCTCGCAGCTGGAAAAGGGCGGTTTCCCGCACTTCATGCTCAAGGAAATCCACGAGCAGCCGGATACGATCGTGGACTGCATCCGCGGACGCGTGAACCCGGATACCCGGGAGATTATCCTTTCCGGCGTTCTGGACAACCAGGAACGGTTCCTGAAGGCCGGACGCATTATCTTTGTGGCCTGCGGCACCTCCTGGCACGCTTCGCTCATCGGCGAGCACCTGATCGAGAATCTGTGCCGTATTCCGGTGGAAGTGGAGTACGCCTCCGAATTCCGCTACCGCAATCCCATCATCCGGCCGGACGACGTGGTCATTGCCGTTTCCCAGTCCGGAGAGACGGCCGATACGCTGGCGGCGGTGGAGATTGCCCGCCGTAACGGTGCCTTTGTTTATGGCATCTGCAACGTGATCGGCTCTTCCATCGCCCGGGCCACGGATTCGGGCACCTACATCCATGTAGGGCCGGAAATCGGCGTGGCTTCCACCAAGGCTTTCACCGGCCAGGTAACCGTGATGGCCATGCTGGCGCTGGTTATCGGCAAGCTCCGCGGCACCGTGGACATGAGTTTCTATCACCAGGTGGCAGGCGCCCTGCTGGAACTGCCGGAAACCATCCGGAAGGTGCTGGAACACGCCCCGGCCGTGGAAAGACTGGCCAGTATCTTCACCTACGCCCACAACTTCATCTACCTGGGCCGCGGTTATAACTATCCCACCGCCCTGGAAGGCGCCCTGAAGCTGAAGGAGATCTCCTACATCCATGCCGAGGGCCTGCCGGCCGCGGAAATGAAGCACGGCCCCATCGCCCTCATCGATGCGGAAATGCCCACGGTTGTGATTGCCACCCTGGACCACACGTACGAAAAAACCGTCTCCAACATAGAGGAAATCAAGGCGCGGGGCGGCAAGATCATCGCCGTCATCTCCGAGGGGGACACGCAGCTCCGCCAACGGGCCGATTACTGCATCGAGGTGCCCTCCACGGCCGAATGCCTGATGCCCATCGTGTCCATTATCCCCCTGCAGCTGCTCGCCTACTACATTGCCACCAACAAGGGCCGCAACGTGGACCAGCCCAGGAACCTGGCCAAATCCGTAACGGTTGAATAGTTCCGGCGAATTTGCACTATTTTAACCAAAAATCATTACCTTTGCAGTCCCAAAGGAGGATTGGCCGAGTGGTCGATGGCGGCAGTCTTGAAAACTGTTGTACCGCAAGGTACCGGGGGTTCGAATCCCTCATCCTCCGCAAAGGTTAGCAAAAAATGCGTGCCAAGCTTGCTTGAGCACGCTTTTTTTGGTAAGCTTCGCAAAGCCCGCCGCAGGAGGATCAGGAATATTATCGATTAAATTTGGATTATTCCCTGAAAGATACTACATTTGCAGTCCCTAAAGGAAACAGGGGCGTAGCTCAGCTGGTTTAGAGCGCTTCAGTCACATTGAAGAGGTCATCGGTTCGAATCCGATCGTCCCTACCGAGGCCGCAGAATTCTGCGGCCTTTATTGTTTTCGCGCGGCCGATTTTGTACATTTGCATAGATTGTAAAGAAACAAAATGGCTAACCATATGATGAAACGCTTTCTCCTGGCCCTGGCAGCCGTGTTTGTGTGGCTCCAGGCATCGGCCCAAAAGCCGGATCCCAACTTCTACATCTATCTCTGCTTCGGACAGTCCAATATGGAAGCCGGCGCTGTCCCGGCCGAGCAGGACAAGGACTTCAACGACCCCCGCTTCCAGTTTATGGCGGCGGTGGACATGCCCCGGCTGGAGCGTGAACGCAATCACTGGTACACCGCCACCCCGCCCATCTGCCGGGAAGGGAACAACCTGGGACCGGTGGATTTCTTCGGCCGGAAGATGATTGAGAACCTTCCGGAGGAAATCCGCGTGGGCGTAATCAACGTATCCGTGGCGGGTGCCAAACTGGAACTTTGGGACAAAGATGCCTGTG
>Ga0310690_10009310_pt1 | contig 12322 bp, 12 predicted proteins | sample AusTroGonzalo_MG_2_FD_207661 | JGI IMG/M metagenome (GOLD analysis project Ga0310690, IMG submission 207661) | Bovine rumen microbial communities from tropical cattle in Woodstock, Queensland, Australia - Gonzalo_04 (v2) (version 2) | ecosystem: Host-associated > Mammals > Digestive system >...
AGGATCGAATCAGCCTGCAGTACTGCCACCAGCTGTACGTCATCGAAATGCAGACCCTTGGTCACCATCTGTGTGCCGACGAGGATGTCGCACTCATGACGGGCAAAGCGGTTGATGATGTCCTGGTAGGCATTTCTGTTGCGGGTGGTATCCAGATCCATCCTGAGTACGCGTGCTTCGGGGAAGAGGGCTTGTATCTCTTCTTCCAGTCGTTCGGTGCCGAAGCCGACGATCCGCATCTCCCCGCCGCAGTCGGGACAACGTATGGGCATCGGTGTATGGTAGCCGCAGTAGTGGCATCGCATCTCGCCGGCCTGGCGATGTACTGTCATCGGTACGTCGCACTGTACGCAGCGGGGGATACGTCCGCAGGACGTGCACTGCAGTTGCGGGGCATAGCCGCGACGGTTCTGGAAGAGGATCACTTGTTTGTCAGCCGCCAGCACCTCGCGGATACGTTCCACCAGCGGATCGCTGAAATGGTCGTACATCTCCTTGCGGGTGTATTGTCGTTTCAGATCGATGAGCTGGATGTCGGGCAGTTGCAGTCCGGCATACCGTTCGTGCAGTTCCACCAGTCCGTAGGTGCCTCGTTGGGCGAGGTGGTACGACTCGACGGACGGCGTAGCTGTACCCAGCAGCACGTTGGCGCCTTGCTCTCTTGCCATCATGATAGCGGCGGCACGGGCATGGTAGCGCGGAGCAGGCTCTTCCTGCTTGTAGCTGGGATCATGCTCTTCATCCACGATGACGAGTCCCAGGTGTTGCAACGGCAGGAACACGGCACTGCGCGCACCCAGCACGACGTGCGGTTCGCTTTTGGCTGCCGCGTGATAGATCTGCTCGCGTTCGGCATCGCTGAAGCGACTATGATAGACCAGCAGTTGGTCGCCGAAGATACGTTGCAGTCGTGTGGTCAGTTGAGTGGTCAGCGCTATCTCCGGCACCAGATAGAGGATGTTCTTGCCCCGGCGCAGTTGTTCGCGTATGAGATGGATATATACCTCCGTCTTACCGCTGGAGGTCACTCCGTGCAGCAGCACGATGGATCGTCCGTTAGTGAAGAAATTCCCGATTTCATCGGCACTTTTCTGTTGTGCAGGTGTGAGCGGATGTTCGGGTTCGATGGGTCCGTCGTAGGGCGCAAGCGTCACGCGACGACGCTGGGGCGGTGCGATCAGTCGTTTGTCGAGTCCTCCGGGCAACGCGGCGGCCATCACCTCGCCCGGCGTGCACATATAATAGCTGCTCATCCACTGCCATAGGTGCAGTTGTTCGGGTGTGACCATGGGGGCATTGTCCACTACGGCGCTGATAGGACGTATCTTCTCTGTCAGTTCGGGCGCGATAGGGTCGGTGTGTGGACGCAGTACTACTCCGCGCACCTCTTTTTTCATCAGCGGTACGACGACGCGGGTGCCCGGTGCGGGTATAGACAATCCATCCGGGACGCTATAGGTATAACAATCTCGGATGGCAAGCGGTAATATGATATCAACGTAGTTGATAATTTATGATTTATGATTTAAGATTTATGATTTCTTATCCCTGACGGGAGATTGTTACAGATTTATGATTTCTCGTTGGCGGTAGCTTTGGCGTAGCAGGCGCGGCAGAGTGGTTCGTAGCTGTCGGTCTCGCCCAGCAGCACACGTTTGTCGGAGGCTACGAGGCGATGGCTCACATAGGCTAGGTCGCCGCAGTGCACACAGATAGCGTGGGTCTTGTACACATCCTCGGCGATAGCCATCAGTGCGGGCATCGGACCGAAGGGTACGCCGCGGAAGTCCATATCCAGTCCGGCACAGATGACGCGTATGCCGCGGGCAGCCAGTTGCTGGCATACATCCACGATGCCCATGTCGAAGAACTGTGCTTCGTCGATACCCACTACGTCGATGTCGTTGGCCATCAGCAGGATGGTCTGGCTGGACTCTACGGGGGTGGACTGGATGATGTTATGGTCGTGACTGACCACATCTTCTTCGCTATAACGCACGTCGATAGCGGGTTTGTAGATCTCTACGCGCTGCTTGGCGAACTTAGCGCGTTTCATACGGCGGATCAGTTCCTCGGTCTTGCCGGAGAACATCGAACCGCATACTACCTCGATGGAACCGCGCTTCTGCGTCGGACCTTTGGTGTCTCTTTCTGAAAACATATATCTCTCAAATTACAAATTACCAATGACCAATTACCAATTACCAATGACCAATGTTGAATTTCTAATTCAACTTAATATCCTGTGCATTCATCTGCAGGGTGGTGTGGCCGTGGAAGGTGTTCTCTTCCAGGTAGAAGCAGATATCCACGCTATGGCCATTCTGCAGGTGGTTGGCTTTGTCGCCGTGTCCGAAGGCGATGCCGTCCATGGCAGCGACGCAGTCGGTGACGTCCAGATGCAGATGTCGTCCGTCACTCACGGCACGGGTGCCGCGGTTGTTGATCAAGCGGCGCGCCATGAAGAGCGGTCGTTCGTTACCCGGGCCGAAGGGTTCGAGGCACTGGAGTATCTTCTGCAACTTCCACGTCAGATCGCTCAGTTGCACCTCGGCCTCTACCTCCAGGATAGGTGTCTGCTGGTCGGGGGTGATATGCGCCGCCACATATTCCTCAAAACGGCGTTTGAACTCCGGCAGGTCACTCCGGTGCATACTCAGTCCCGCTGCGAAACGGTGGCCTCCGAAGTTAGTCAGCAGGTCGCGACAGGAGTCGATAGCGGTGTAGATATCGAAGTCACTGACGGAACGGGCACTACCGCTGATGATGTCATCCTCGCCGGCTGTGAGGACTATCGTGGGACGATAGTAGGTCTCGGTCAGTCGGCTGGCAGCGATACCCACCACACCTTTGTGCCAGTCGGGCGAGAAGACGACGCTGGTATGCTTGTGTGCATTGTCGGGATCGGCTTCCAGTTGTGCGAGTGCCTCATCGGTGGTACGACTGTCGTAGTCGCGTCGGTCCTGGTTGTAGGAGTTGATGTCCTGTGCGAACCGTCGTGCTTCGTCCTCATCGTCGGTGATGAGCAGTCGTACGGCTTCCGCACCACTCTTCATACGTCCCGAGGCATTGATGCGCGGACCTATCTTATAGACCAGATCGCTGATGGTGATGGTCTTGTCGCTGATGCCGGCCACCTCCATGATGGCGCGTACGCCTACCGACGGATGGGCATTGAGCGCACGCAGTCCGTAGAAAGCCAGTACACGGTTCTCGCCTGTGACGGGTACGATGTCGCTGGCAATAGACATAGCCAGCAGGGGCAGCAGGCGATAGATCTGTTGTCGGTCGATACCGCGTCGCTGGGCATAGGCTTGCACCAGTTTGAATCCCACGCCGCAGCCGCTCAACTCTTTGTATGGGTACGGACAATCAGCCCGTTTCATGTTGAGCACCGCCACCGCCTCGGGGATGGTCTCACCCGGCGTATGATGGTCGCATATGATGAAGTCGATCTGTCGCTCGCGGGCATATTCCACTTTGTCCACCGCCTTGATGCCGCAGTCGAGGGCGATGATCAGACTGCATCCCTCGCGTTGCGCTGTGTCGATACCTTCGAATGAGATGCCATAGCCCTCGCGATACCTATCGGGGATATAATAGAGGATGTTATCGGTCTGGGTACGCAGGAACGAATACATCAGCGCCACGGCTGTAGTGCCATCCACGTCGTAGTCGCCATACACCATGATCCGTTCATGCCGGTCTATCGCGAGGCAGAGTCGGTCTACTGCAGCCGTCATGTCGCGCATGAGGAAGGGGTCGTGCAGACTGTCGAGCGAAGGACGGATATACGCCCGCGCTTCGGCAGCCGTACGCAGTCCGCGGCCGGCCAGTATGCGTCCCGCCAACGGACTGATATCCAGTTCGTTGCTCAGACGCTCGGCTGCCGCTTGTTCCTCAGCCGTGAGTTGCCGTATGTGCCATTGATTCTCCAATTCGCTATATTCTAAACGCTAAACATTAAACGTTAAACGTTAAACAATCACCTCATAGTCATCCGCATCCTGCCATATGGGCAGTGCTTCGCGGTAGTGGCGCAGCCGGTCGATGGACAGATTCACTATCTTGGTGGCTGCCTCGTAGTCGGCGAAGCGTGCTATGTCTTGCAGTCGGGTGTCGTAGGCCACCGAATGGCCGTTGTAGTCGAGCTGCAGTCCGTCTGTTCCCACCAGGTTGACCGCCACCAGATAACACTGATTCTCTGCTGCGCGTGCAGCCAGCAGGGCATCCCAATACTGGATACGTATCGTGGGCCAGCAGGCCACGCAGACGAGTATGTCGTATAGGTTGTCTTTCTGCTGGCGCAGCCAGATGGGGAAGCGGATGTCGTAGCATATGCAGAGGCGTATCTTGACCCCGCGATATTCCCATATCTCTCGTGAGTTGCCGGGCACGAAGAAATCCGCTTCTCCTCCGCTACGGTATAGATGGCGCTTGTCCACATACTGCGGTGCCGCGTGCGGACTGAAGAGAAAACCGCGGTTGTGCAGTCCGTCCTTCTCGCGGATGATCAGACTGCCGATGATGGCTATCTCGTAGTTGTCCGCCATGCGTTGCAGTGCCTGGCAGGTGGGCCCTCCCCATGGTTCTCCCAGGTCCGGACGGTCGGTACAGAAACCCGTGCTGAACATCTCCGGCACGACGGCTACGTCGGCCTGTCCGGCGATGGCACGCAGCCGTTCGTCCAGCAGGGCCACGTTGGCCTGCGGGTCCGCCCACACGATAGGATATTGGAGAAGCGCTATTTTCATGCAGCATTCAGCTATCAGCCGTCAGCATTCAGATTATTTCTTGCTTTTCTTCTCCGGCGCTGCGGCTATGTTCTCGCGCATGGTGGTGTCGGCCTGTATGTTCTGCATCTTATAGTAGTCCATGATGCCGAGGTTACCGTTGCGGAAGGCTTCGGCCATGGCTTGCGGCACGAGTGCTTCGGCCTCGATCACTTTGGCGCGTGCCTCTTGTGCCTTGGCTTTCATCTCCTGCTCTTGTGCGATAGCCATCGCGCGACGCTCTTCGGCCTTGGCCTGAGCGATGTTCTTGTCTGCCTCGGCTTGGTCCATCTGCAGTTGTGCACCGATGTTCTTGCCTACGTCGATGTCGGCGATGTCGATAGATAGGATCTCAAAGGCGGTACCGTCGTCCAGTCCCTTGCTCAATACGAGCTTGCTGATGCTGTCGGGGTTCTCCAGTACCTGCTTGTGGCTCTCGGCGCTACCGATAGAGCTGACGATACCTTCTCCCACACGCGCGAGGACGGTGTCTTCGCCTGCGCCTCCGACGAGCTGACGTATATTAGCGCGTACGGTCACGCGCGCCTTCGCGATAAGCTGAATACCGTCTTTGGCCACAGCCGTCACGGGCGGGGTGTCGATCACCTTGGGGTTGACACTCATCTGTACGGCCTCAAACACATCACGTCCGGCAAGGTCGATAGCCGTAGCCATCTGGAAGGGCAGGTCGATACCCGCCTTGCTGGCGCTGACGAGTGCATGCACCACGCGCTCGATATGTCCGCCGGCCAGGTAGTGTGCCTCCAGTCCGTCACGCTTCACGTCCATCAGTCCCGCTTTGTGCGCCTCGATCATACAGTTGACGATCTTGGTGGGCGGCACCTTACGGATCCGCATGAGGAAGAGCTGTACCAGCGAGATATGTACGCCGCTGACGACGGCGTTGATCCACAGCATGAAGGGTACGTAATAGAAGAAAATCATTAGTGCGACAAAGATGATCGCCACTAATACCAACGTGATTGCATCCATATTATTTGTCTTTTTGATTGTTAGCTTTGTCCGATTTGTCGGCTTTGTTCAGCCGGTTGTCCGCGAGGTCCACATGACTGTCGATCTGGGTATCCAGCGCCATCTTGTCGAGCGCATGGCTACGCAGAAAGCCCCATATGGCGATAGCGGCCACCAGTACACAGGCTACCAGCGTGATCACGCCGGCAGTAGGACTGATACGCATCCAGGCCAGGGCCACCGCACCGATCAGGCTGAGGAAACCGCTGATACCGGCTATGCCGAAGCCCGGCAGAAGGAACATCTCCAATAATAATAGCGCGACGCCCGCGAGCACTAATAATACGACTAAAAAGATATTCATGCAAGTCCTTTCTGTAAAAAAAATCAAAATAATTTTTCAAATTCGGCTGCAAAGATACTAAATATCTTTGATATGTGCAAGTAAAAAAAAATAATTTGCACAAATAAATTATTTATCGTACTTTTGCAGCCGATTTTTTGAGTCACACCTTATAATAAGCGTATGAGTAAAAATTTGGTTATAGTAGAGTCTCCGGCCAAGGCCAAGACGATTGAGAAATTTCTGGGTAGCGACTATCATGTGCTGAGCAGTCAGGGTCATATCCGCGATATCGAACCGCTGGGAAAGAACTCGATGGGTATCGATTTCGAACATGGATACCAGCCTAATTATGTGGTGGATGCGCACAAAGAGGCACTGATCCATCAGCTTCAGACTGAGGCGAAGAAGGCCGACATGGTATGGCTGGCCTCTGATGAGGACCGCGAGGGAGAGGCCATCGCCTGGCATCTGCAGGATGTGCTCCGGCTGCAGAAAGAGCACACGAAGCGTATCGTGTTTCACGAGATCACCAAGACGGCTATCCAGGAGGCCATCCAGCATCCGCGTGATATCGACTATAACCTGGTGAATGCGCAGCAGGCACGTCGTGTGCTGGACCGCATCGTGGGATACGAGCTCTCGCCTATACTCTGGCGCAAGGTGACGACGGGTCTGTCGGCCGGCCGTGTGCAGTCGGTGGCGGTGCGACTGATCGTAGAGAAAGAACGCGAGATAGAGGCCTTCCGAACCAGTTCGCAATATCGTATTTATGCCGATTTCATCGGAAAAAATCCGGGTGATGCATCGGTGCTGAGATGTGAGTTGAACCATCGTTTCGGCCATAAGGGTGATGCCGCTGCTTTTCTGGAGACCTTACCCCGTGCGATGTTCGTCATCCGTGACGTGCAGCGCAAACCCGTGCGTCATATGCCGGCGCCGCCGTTCACTACCTCTACGCTGCAGCAGGAGGCGGCTCGCAAGCTGAAGTTCACCGTCAGCAAGACCATGCGTCTGGCGCAGTCGCTCTACGAGAGCGGACGTATCACGTATATGCGTACCGACTCGGTCAACCTCTCTACGCTGGCGCTGGCTACGTGTAAGGAGGAGATCAAAGCCCTCTACGGCGACAAGTATGTGCATACCCGTCAGTTCCAGACCAAGGCCAAAGGGGCGCAAGAGGCGCACGAGGCCATCCGTCCCACCTATATGAATGTGCACACGGCAGGCGAGAACAAAGACGAGCAGCGTCTGTACGAGCTAATATGGAAGCGCACGCTGGCCAGTCAGATGAGTGAGGCAGAGAGCGAGAAGACGACGATGGAGGTGGGTGTCAGCAACAGTAAGTATACGTTCTCCGCTACCGGTGAAATCGTCACTTTTGACGGTTTTATGCGCGTCTATGTGCAGTCGACCGACGAGGGCGAGGAGGAACATCGTATCCTGCCGGCTATGTCGGTGCGCGAACAGCTGCGACTGCAAGAGGCACAGGCGGTGCAGACCTACGTGAAGCCGCCCTTCCGCTACAACGAGGCTACGTTGGTCAAGCGGATGGAAGAGCTGGGTATAGGTCGTCCGTCCACCTATGCCACCATCATCGAGACGATCCAGAAAGTGCATTACGTAGAGAAAGGGTCTGTAGCCGGACAGAAACGCGATGTGTCGGTGCTCACGCTCCGCAACGGACAGGTGAGCGAGAAGAGCAAGAGCGAGATGTACGGTAGCGACACTCAGCGGCTGCTGCCTACCGACCTGGGACGGATAACGAATGATTTTCTGGTGGATCATTTCCCCTCGATACTCAGTTACGACTTCACGGCTCACTCGGAGGAGCAGTTCGACCATATCGCCGAAGGCAAGGCCGATTGGGTGAAGACGGTGGACACGTTCTACAAGACCTTCCAGCCCTTACTTTCTTCGATTCCATCGGGAAAAATAGCAGGTCGTGAACTGGGTGTAGATCCCGAGACGGGCCTGCCCGTGATCGCCAAGATCAGTAAGATAGGTGCGTGCGTACAACTGGGTGATGCAGCGAAAGACAAGCCGCGTTTCGTCAGTCTGAAGAAAGGTCAGTCGATCTTCACCATCACGCTCCGCGAGGCGCTCGATCTCTTCAAGACAGCGCTGCCCTTGACGCTGGGAGAGTATGAAGGCAAGGAGGTGGTAGTAGGCGAGGGTAAGTTCGGTCCGTACGTGCGCTATGCAGGTGCGTTTGTGAGCATCCCGCGTGGCACCGATCCGCTGACGCTGACGCTTGCTCAGGCTATCGCGCTCATCCGCGAGCATCAGGATAGCTCGACGCCGCTTCATCAGTGGGGTGACCTGAAGGTGATCAAGGGACGTTACGGCTATTATATCCATACGGCGGGTGGCAATTATCAGTTGCCCAAGGATGTGGAGGCGGAGTCGCTGACAGAAGCTGAAACGCGTCAGATAGTGGCTCAAGGAACGCCTATTTCTGCAAGAAAACGCACTTTCCGTCGAAAAAGTGCAAAATAATTGCCGAAAAATTTGCGTATATCGAAAAAAAGCAGTACTTTTGCACCCGCTTTCTCGTCGGAAGGGGCTCGTCTAGGAGGATTGACTCCGTCAATCGAGGCGACTCGCACTTCCTCCTCTCCGATTAAAACATCGCTCCGCTAGCGTTTTAATCGGTCTGAAAACGAGAACTCACGAAGATAGAAGATTATTTTCGGAAATAAAGGAGGGCTGGGTTCCCTGCTTTATGACCATGAAAATAACGAACTATCGAGGGACTCCGAGTTTTTTCGGATCCCGAAAAAACGAGAAGTAGCGCAGTTGGTAGCGCACCACGTTCGGGACGTGGGGGTCGGGTGTTCGAGTCACCTCTTCTCGACCAAACGGGAGAATCATCATCAGATGGTCCTCCCGTTTGCTATAGGTGACTCTCACAACCCTCATCAGGCACGAACGTGGTAGTTCGGGACGTGAAGGAGTGCCTCGGATGGCACTCTGAGCGCAGCGCCCAAGGACTACCCAGTCCGAGGAATGAGCGCAAGCATAGAATAAAAAGGTCGGGTGGTCTTAGCCCCTGCGGGGCACGATTATCGCGATGGCGATTTACGAGTCACCTCTTCTTATCTCACTCCGTTCGAACGATTATTGCGGTACGCAGTTTTCTTATCTCACTGCGTTCGAACGATTACTTCTCGACACAAGGCGATTTTTGGGTCTTCCAAGAATCGCTTTTTGTTTTTCTATCTTTGTAGTCCTCTGATATAGCACGGATTACGCGAAATACCTCATTCACACAAAGTGTTCGAGAAATCCCCTTTCCTTATCTTATTCTAAATCTTCCTTAATACCTTTGATTCTAAACACATGTGCGTCATGTACAGTTAGCGTAAAAAAGTCAAAGATTGTTTTGCCATCTATTTTAGAGTATAGATAAGCTTCATCAAGTCCTAATCTCTTAACTTCAAATACTTCATCCGAGCCAAGTTCTGCCGCTAAGTCTTCTACGGTTATCGTACCATAGAATGTTCCTGACGTGCTGCGTATCATCTGCTTACTTTCATCGAAAACGTATGCTAAATCTCCGAATTGACTCCATGCAACTCCGCTAGAAACATGAAGATAACCATCAGATGGGTTATATATAGCGCGTTCCATTGCATTGTGTTTCTTTTCCACGCATAATAAATGCTTGTTACTCTTCACATCGTAATATAAACCTACATTATTTGCAGAATCAACCATAACCCATGTGCCGATTATGGATTCTGAGGAGAACTTTGTGGTGTCATCTGGAGTGTTATCTGGAGAAGTTGTATTACAGGATGAGAACATAATACCCATTGCGCATACAAGCGCTAATAAAACTTTTGTTTTCATTGAATAATAGTAATTTGATTTGTTAAACATTGAACAGCCCTCTTACACAAATAAACAAAAGCGCGGGCTACTGCTTTTTTATTTAGTAACTCTAGGGCTTCGACTCCCTTATACCACTAATATACACAGATAGCCCACGCCTTAGCGTGTGCGTATCACTATACTAGGTTGGTATAATTCCAAAGTGTCGAAGTTTTAGAGTTATCCTAATAAGCAAAACGCTTTATGTCCGTTCTTAATCCGATTTTATCTCATAGGCAACGTTTTTAAAAATCACGCTGCAAAGATACTGCTTTTTTTTGACATATGCAAGCGTAAAACAGAAAAATCGCCCGAATGAGCGATTTTTCCTTGGCTTTGGCTTAGGCCATTAACCCTGCGGGTGCGCTTGGTCATAGGTAGCAGCCTCAGACCTTGCAGATCTTGAAGCGTCTTAGCCTTGATGCTGCGCATCATAGGTAGCCGCTTCGAGAGACCAGAGGTAGCTCTTCATGGTCTTGTAGCCGGTCTCCTTCTGTGCCTGGAAGGCGATCTGATCCGCGGTGATCTTCGATACGTCTTTTGCACGAGCAGCTACGGCTGCAGAGACAGCGGCGAAGCGCTGGCGGCGTGCCATCTCATCGGCGAGCACAGGCGTCTTACGGTCGTACTCACCCACCATGTAGATACGGGTGCAGACGGGGTTAGTCGTCTCTGCTACGCGGTGGGTGGCCAGCAGTGCGCTGCTGTGCTCAGAGTGCATCTCACCTTTCTTCGGACGTTTCGACAAAAGGCCGGATACATAGTCGATACCTTTTGCCCATTGAACTTTTGCCATTTCGCGCTGGCTATCCTCGGAAGACCATCCTAGGCGGAGGCCACTCCTTCCGAAAGCGGAAGGACGTTCCGCGGATGCCCTCGCTCTTCGAGCCGCAAACAACCTTCGGTTTCGGTTTACGTCTCGAGGATTGAGGACCCCTCTAAGCCAGATGAGAGGGGATAAAGGTTTGGTTTAATGGTTAAGACCTTTCTTTAGAGAAGCGGTCGTTTACTTCTTGGTGGCATCGTAGGACTCGCGGGCAATCTCCTCATACATGTACCTAAACTAAGTTTAGGTAGTAAGTATTCGTAGAAGCTCCGCTCTCCCCAAAAATTAAAATTTTCGGGGGCCCCGAAAACTATTTTCGAGTTGCATCATAACTCTCAATAGTTTTGGTAATAATTTGGCAACTAGTGTCGCCGCGTTGGTAGTACTCACTCTTGTTGGTGATGGTGCGGACGACGTTACAGCTGTTCAGGCCGATGGCAGCGCCAAGGGCTGTGAGTGCGGCGATAAGCACCGACACGATGATCTTGATAATTTTCAGCTTGTTCATAAATTAAATAAATTTAATTTTTGGAGCTTCGGCTTCGTCGAGTTGCGTAAGCGAGCTTACACTCGACTTGCACAAACCTTCATAGTTAAGGCTCATTTTTGTTTGACGGTGCAAAAGTAGTATAAAAAACGGAGGCGACCAAATAATCGTCTCCGTTTAGTGTAACAATGTTACGTTTTTGATAAATCGTAGCCTGCGTAGCGGCTCAGATCGGCCGTTTCACGGGGTGTGAGCCAGACATAACCGTCACGCCGCTTGCGTACCGACAGTACGTGAAACTCAGGCGCTTCCTTCGGCCGTTTCTTCCGCCAACCGTGTATCAGCACCGCCAGGTGGTTCATACCGATCGGATAGTTCATCCGCTTCCCCAGCCGCATGGCCAGTTCGGTGAGTGGGATTTTGTTAGATGTTTTCATTCTTTTTCCACCTCCTTTCGGTAATAGGTATTTTTGCGGAGGGTGTACTTGACGCTGCCGTCGGGGCGTTGGTAAGTACGGAGTATATACCCTCGTCGTTTCATTTCGCGCCGGACTTGTTGGGCGTCGGCGTTGGGTTTTAAGATGCAATTTGCCATCGTGTTCGGCAATCGGCTCGCAAAGGTCTGTACCGCTGCGCTACACAGACGGGCGACCGATGCCTCCGCTCTTCGGTCGGACTATCGCTACGCTAGCAGTCCTCCCGAGGGGGAGACCCTCTATGCCGGAGAGGGGGATGTCAGGTTAATGTCTCGTTAATGTCTCGATAAAGTTAGCTATTTCTTGGCGCAACATGCGCCAAAAGTGAACAATGTAGGCGGGATCATATCCCGCACAATGGACAAAGCCTACCACTCCGCCGCCGGTGCGATGATGCGAAAGCCGCGTTCGTGGAGCTCGTTGGCGAGTGCCGTGTCGGAGGCGTAGGCGAGGTTGCGGTCGATGAACCAGGTCTGTGCGTTGATGCCGCTCAGGCAGTCGAACGCGTCTTGTAGATCGTTGATAGTCATTATCAGTTGAGGGGGGTTATATCGGTCATCTCAAACAGTT
>Ga0310690_10009311_pt1 | contig 12322 bp, 13 predicted proteins | sample AusTroGonzalo_MG_2_FD_207661 | JGI IMG/M metagenome (GOLD analysis project Ga0310690, IMG submission 207661) | Bovine rumen microbial communities from tropical cattle in Woodstock, Queensland, Australia - Gonzalo_04 (v2) (version 2) | ecosystem: Host-associated > Mammals > Digestive system >...
CATCTTCGATTTGTCGAAGAGGGGGGAGTCCTTACCGCACCAGAGGTAGAGGAAATAGTCGCGGGCATAGTCGCGGGGATATTCGTCGGTCGGGGATTGCAAATCCCCGACAACATTTTGGGAGCCTGCGTTTGCATTGAAGGCGGCACGTATCATCATGCCGATGTTGTGCATCAGTTCCTTACCACTGAACGTCTTGCCAGGATAGATCTCCAGTTCCTTCAGCGAGCCGTCGTCGTTGAGGGGGATGCTGGCGTGGAAGAGCAGGTTGGAGTTGCTGATGGCATACATACAACCATGCGAGAGGATGGTACGGATATGTTTCTGCAGTTTCTCGCTGATGCGGAAAGAGTGGTGCAACTTCTCCATCAGTTGCCATTCCTCATCGGTAAAGGCATTGGGATTGGCGGGGTCGATGGTGGGGAAGTTGCACGAACGCATCTCATATTCCTTGCCGTCAATCGTACAGATGCCACGCTGGTAGTCGATGTTATCGAAGAGACTCCGGTCTTGCATCTGCCATTCAGGATGCCTACCGAAGATCTTGGCTTCCTCCTTGAGTTGGATGACGGTGATGGCCTTGTGCATCTTTGCCGTCAACTGACGGGTCTTCTCGTCAATCTCGTTGCCTCGCAACAGTTTTGGCAGGAATTCCTCGCAGGGATCATCGCCATAGACCTCTAAGGCAAAAGTGGCCAGAGGGACGAGGTTGATGCCGTATTCCTCAATGGTGGCGAGGTTGGTGTAGCGCAGACTCAGTCGCAGTACATTACAGATACAGGCATTGTTACCTGCTGAGGCACCCATCCAGAGGATGTCGTGGTTGCCCCATTGGATATCCCAGTGATGGTACTGTCGCAGGGTCTCCATAATCTTATGGGCGCCAGGGCCTCTGTCGTAGATGTCACCCAGGATATGCAACTGGTCGATAGCCAGTCGTTGTATCACATTACAGATGGCACAGATGAAGTCATCGGCACGTCCTGTGGAGATAATGGTGTTGACGATGACTGCCACGTATGCCGCCTTGTCCTGATCGTCTGTCCGCTCATGGAGCAGTTCCTCGATGATATAGGAGAAATCGGGCGGCAGCGACTTGCGTACCTTGCTGCGGGTATATTTGCTACTGACATCACGACATACCCTTACCAACTGGTGGATGGTGATACGGTACCAGTCGTCGAGATCGGTTTCCTGTGCCTTGATGAGTTCCAGTTTCTCCTCGGGATAGTAGATCAGCGTGCAGAGTTCTTTTTTCTCAGACTCGCGGATGGTGTTGCCAAAGAGTTCGTTCACCTTTCGTTTGATATTGCCTGAGGCATTCTTGAGTATATGTTGGAAGGCCTCACTCTCTCCGTGTATGTCGGCCAGGAAATGTTCTGTTCCCTTGGGCAGATTCATAATGGCCTCCAGGTTGATAATCTCCTTGGCGGCATCGGCTATCGTGGGAAAAGACTGCGACAACAACTGAAGATAGTGCTTGTCGGCCTCGTCGTAATGATGTTTCGTTGTCATATTGTCAGGTGGTTAGTTATCAAGTCACGTATTTGTCGGGTTCCTCTGTCATCGGTGGGGGATAGGGGCATATAGCCTTCGTCAAGCAATGTCTGTTCATGTAGGATCTGCATCAGACGTGAGGCATATTTCAGCATTCCTTTCTCTTCGAGCGACTGTTGCAACTGGTCGTCATCCACAGAGTCTCTGTATAGTTCACGGGTCAGTTCTATCAAGTGGAGTAGGAGAGGTTGTTTCTGAATCTGACGGATCATGCGGACGATATAATCGGTTTCGTTACCTTTGTATTCTCCGACAATCTCCTTCAGGGGCTTGGGACGTTGGTAATTCTCAGGGAAGTAGGCCGCAATCTTCTCTGTATCGAGGGCGGGGGCATTCAGTCCGAGAATATTGATGCCGTAATCCACGTAGTTACGGATATTCTCATGCTCAGCATAGATGAGCAGTTGGCGCCAACAGAGGGGTGTCATGCCCTCCTGACTCCATTGTGTCACCCAACGGGTATCGCCGGTGATGCCTGCCTTCAGGATGGCGGAGAGAAGTTTCTGGGTATTCTCATCCATCAGTTCCAGTACGTTGGAGTCGATTACCTTCTGATAGACGGCAAAGGTCTGTGAACACATCTCCTGAGGAGAGATGCTGTTGGTGGTGACGCAGTTCAGAATAACCTCTATGCGAGGATTCCACTTCAGTTCCTGCAGGTATTTCTGTTCCATCTTGCCAAAGGCGATGAGAACGTATGCTCGTTCCACACTCCTGCGCGGCCAGAGCAGCGTCTTGTGTAGTTTCTCCTGTAGGGACTTCTCTTCGAGTACCCAAGGCTCCAAGAGTCCGTGAGGAGTGAGGACCACCCTTGCTCCCTGCTTGCGGGCGATGCTCGCAGCATTGGCTATGGCGTATTGCCAGCAACCGTGACAGTGCACGATGTCCGGTTGCATCTGTCGGATGATGGACTTGAATTCTGTCAGTGAACTAGTTGCCTGCACATCTGCGCTGTGGCGCAGTCCCTCCATCAATATGTTGACGTGGCGTGCCATCATATTGTCAGACTTGGGATAGATGTGCAGGATCTTCATGGCATGGTGGTGTTTACGATTGACTGTTTTGACACATCACTGCCAACCTAAGTCCCAAAAGCTGACGGGAACTGACTTTCTGTTCGAAAAACTTCAGGAGGTCGTGGGCTTTGGATGTCTTCACAACGGTGAAGTCGTATTTGCCGCGCAGGTACTTCAGGTGCTTTCCCTTGTGCCCGTCAGCCCTCTTCCGTTCTGCCTTCCTGATGAGGCGGCGTGTCTGCGTAATATCCTCAAAGAGTTGTATCTTCGTACCTTTCTTCCGATAGTAGCCGATCATGGCCTCAGTCGTGCTGTCGATACATTCTGCTATCTCCTTCAGCCATTCCTCTGAGGGAGGATTGACGTGGATGTCCGTCAGGATAACCCATTCATTCTTAGCGGCTTTGACGCCAATGGTTAGAGCCAGTTTGCGACGAATGATGTTACGGTCTGGCTTGGGAAGGAAGGTGGTATAAAGGTGTGGATATTCATTCTTGAACAACTTCAGCACATCTTCCGTATTGTCAGTAGAAGACTCATCCACGACAATGACTTCATAGCCCGGCTCATACGTCTGGGTCAGGAATGCAGGGAGTTTTTCTTCCAACTCGCTGGCATTGTCATTGACGGCCATGATGACAGAAAATCTATTCATCTCAATTGTCAATCTTTCTTATATGTCGTCGCTCATATAGCCCTGAGGCAGTTTGCGACAATTATACTGTGAGGCCATGATCTCGCCGTAGGCTCCTGCCGAGCGGATGGCCATCAGGTCGCCACGGTGGGCACGGTTCAGATCAATCTGTTTGGCAAAGACATCTGTCGATTCACAGATAGGTCCTACCACATCGTAGGCTTCCATCGGTTCCTCGCTGGTGATATTCTCAATCTTATGGTATGCCTGATAGAGGGCAGGACGGATGAGATCAGGGAATCCGGCATCCACGATGGCGAATTTCTTGAAGGCTCCTTCTTTAATATATAAGGTACGCGTGATAAGACTACCGCACTGTGCCACCACCGCACGTCCCAACTCGAAGTGCAACGTCTGACCCGGGCGGAGTTTCAGTTTCTTGGCGTACGTGTCAAAGTAAGCCTTGAAGTCAGGAATCGGCAGACGGTTGGGATGTGCGTAATCCACACCAAGTCCGCCTCCCACGTTGATATGTTCCACACGGATGCGGTGGCTCTCCAACTCGTTCTGTAGTTCGTTGACACGATTGCACAGGGCTTCAAAGTCACCCATGTCGAGTATCTGTGAACCGATATGGAAGTGCAGACCCACGAACTTCACGTTAGCCAGTTTTTCAGCCTCTCCAATCACCGTCATCATATCACGCATGGCGATACCGAACTTGTTCTCTGCCAGACCTGTGGTGATATTCGCATGGGTATGCGCTCCTACATTGGGGTTCAGGCGGAAGGCCACGCGGGCTATCTTGCCCTTGGCAGCAGCCAGTTCGTTGATAACCTCCAACTCAGGGATACTCTCCACGTTGAAGCAGAAGATATCATTGTCGAGTCCGATGTTGATCTCCCAGTCAGCCTTACCCACGCCAGCATAGACAATCTTGTTGTTGGGGAATCCAGCCTTGATGGAAGCCTCTATCTCACCGCCGCTGACACAGTCGGCACCTAGTCCTGCCTCACGGATGATGCGCAGGATTTTCGGATTGGCATTGGCCTTGATGGCATAGTGTACCACGAAACCCTCATGTTTGCCAGCCTCTTCGTTGATGGCACGTAGTGTCTGGCGCAGCACCTCCGCGTCGTAGTAGTAGAAGGGTGTCTGTATCGACTGCAACTTCTCTATCGGGAATTTTCCTTTGCCCATAGTTTGTGTTGTTTTTAATGAGTAATTACTAATTATTCATTACTAATTATTTATTGAATATCGTGTCACTGAGTTTCTGCAGGGCGCGCTTCTTGTCCTCCTCACGGATGAGGAAGGAGATGTTATAGTTCGAGCCTCCGTATGAAACCATACGTACTGGGATGTCCTTCAATGCGTCGAGAGCCAGTGTCTCAAAGCCGATGTTCGACCAGTCGAGATCACCCACGACACAGATGATGCACATACTGGTATCAACCGTCACCGTACCGTATTTCTTCAACTCATCCACGATCTCGCCTAAGTGTGCGGAGTTGTCAATACTCATCGAGACACCCACCTCAGAGGTACACACCATGTCAATCGGCGTCTGATAACTCTCGAAGATCTCGAACACCTTGCGCAGGAAACCCGTAGCCAGCAACATACGACTCGACTTGATCTTGATGGCGATGATATTGTCTTTGGCGGCGATGGCCTTGATCTTGCCATATTCCGTAGCGTTGCTGATGGTGGTACCCTCGGCATCGGGATCCATCGTGTTCAACAGACGTACGGGGATGCCGGCATATTTTGCAGGCTGTACACAGGTGGGGTGGAGGATCTTGGCTCCGAAGTAAGCCAACTCGGCAGCCTCCTCGAAGTGCAACTGATGAACGGGCTCAGTATGATCCACCACACGGGGATCGTTGTTGTGCATACCGTCGATATCCGTCCAGATCTGAATCTCCTCTGCACCGATGGCAGCACCCACGAGTGAAGCGGTGTAGTCAGAGCCGCCGCGTTGCAGGTTGTCGATCTCGCCGTAGGCATTACGGCAGATGAATCCCTGCGTGATATACACCTGAGCACCCTCGTTGTCGGCCAGGATAGCGTTCAGTTTCTCCTTGATATACACGGGGTCTGGCTCGGCGTTTTTGTCAGTGCGCATGAAGTCGAGGGCATTCAGCAGCACGGCGTTGATGCCGATCTCCTTCATGTAGTTCACCACCATATTGGTTGACATCATCTCACCCTGTGCCACAATGCTCTTCTCTTCGAACGAGGTGAAGAGTTCCTTGGTGAACGAGCGCAGATAGTCGAATTCACTCTTCAGGAACTCGCGGGTCTGCTGTTTGGTCTCGTCCTTGGTGTAGAGTTCCTCCACGTGGCGCAGATATTTCTGCTCCAGACGGTTGATCACCTCATTGGCTCCATCTGGATTCTTCTTGTAGAGATAGTCGGATATCTCCACCAGCGAGTTGGTGGTGCCTGACATAGCGGAGAGCACAACGAATACGGGCTCTCCAGACTTAGTGACCAGATTGGTCACCTCTTTCATTCTCTGTGGTGTACCGACGGACGTACCGCCGAATTTCATTACTTTCATCGTTATATAGTTTTTAATTCTTCACTCTTCACTTTTCACTCTTCACTTCTTATATTTCTTCTCTTTCCGAATAACTCACACGGATCTCATCAGTGTCGGGCTCGTCCACCAACTGTATCTTGTTGAAGTCGCTGGTCACTTCCTCCATCTTTTCCTTCACACAGCGATAGACCACGCCAGGGTATTTGTCCAACAGTGGCATATTATGCGTAGCCATCACGACGGCAGTACCCGTCTGACAGATCTGTCGCAGCAGTTCCACGATGTTCTCCGCCGTCTCAGGATCCAGATTACCCGTTGGCTCGTCGGCGATGATGAGTCTCGGCTTATTGAGGATGGCCCTTGCGATGGCCACGCGCTGCTGTTCTCCACCAGACAGTTCGTGCGGCATCTTGTCGGCCTTATCTTGCAGACCTACGTCGCTGAGCACCTCTCCGATGCGTTTGTCTATCTCTTCTTTCTTCTTCCAACCAGTAGCCTTCAGGACGAATTGCAGGTTCTTATATACCGTACGGTCGCCCAGCAACTGGAAATCCTGGAACACGACACCCATCTGTCGTCTGAGGCCGGGGATGTCTCTCTGGCGCAGGCTCAGCAGATTATAGTCGAACACCTTGGCTTCTTCAGCCTCGTCGATGTCCAATTCGAAATACAAGGTACGTAGCAGACTGGTCTTACCAGAGCCTACTCGTCCGATGATATACACGAATTCTCCTTCCTCCACGTGGAAGTTCACATCTTTCAGTACACAGATGCCGTGTCGCTGATAGATGTTCGCATGCTTATAACTGATTAAAACGTCACCCACGTTAATTTTACTATTTGACAATTTACCATTAGACTTTATTCCATTTCGCCACTGGCCTTGGCCTCGCGGCGCTTCTTGTCCCAGTTGGGATCATGGCGCTTCTGCAGTTCTGCAGCCACATCCTCGATGCGGAGTCCTTTGCTGGTCAACAGCACGATCAGGTGATAGATCATATCCGAGGCCTCATAGATCAGTTTCTCCTTGCTGCCATTCGTGGCTTCAATAACTGTCTCTAATGCCTCTTCACCCACCTTCTGGGCAATGCGGTTCACACCATCCTTGAAAAGCGAGGTCGTATAACTGCCCTCGGGCATCTCCTCGCGACGCTTGTCGATGAAGTCCTGCAGTTCCTTCAGGAAGAGCAGTGCATTGCTCTCGTTGTCCTCTCCCCAACAGGTGTCTGTCCCTTTATGACAAGTCGGTCCGTCGGGCTGTGCCTTCACCAGAAGTGTGTCGTTGTCACAATCCACGGCGATGCTGACGAGGTTGAGGAAGTTACCTGATGTCTCGCCCTTTGTCCACAGGCAATTGCGGCTGCGGCTCCAGAAGGTTACCTTCTTCGTCAGGAGTGTCTTGTCGTAGGCCTCCTTGTTCATATAGCCAAGCATGAGTACGTTCTTCGTCTTGGCATCTTGTACGATGGCAGGCACCAGCCCGCCACATTTATCAAAGTCTATCATCATATTTTTTTAATTTTGGGGACAAAGGTACAAAAAAAGGGGGGATTAACCCCCTTTTTCTTTCAGAAATTCTTATTTTAGTCTGATTTTCTTGCCATTTTGTATATATACACCCTGAATCCGGGCAAGGTTTTACATACCCTGTAGTATGTTCTATCCCTGATTTCTGGCAATAAAAAACCGACATCAAAGAAGATGCCGGCCTTTATGGTTATAGAAGATAATCTTATAGTCTGACGTTGATGCCTTCGGCATGAAGATAACGTTTGAGTTCGGGGATGGGAATCTCGCCGAAGTGGAACACGCTGGCGGCAAGAGCCGCATCGCTGTGGCCTTCGATAAACGTATCGCGGAAATGTTCCTTCTTTCCCGCACCACCACTGGCGATGATGGGGATGGAGAGATTGTCGGCGAGTTCGCGCAGGGCCTCGTTGGCATAGCCTTCCTTCACACCGTCGTGGTTCATAGAAGTGAAAAGGATTTCTCCCGCACCGCGCTCCTGTGCCTCATGGGCCCACTCAAAGAGTCCCCGTTCCGTACGCTCCCTGCCACCCTTCAGATAACAATGCCAGCCGTCTTCGTCGAGACGGGCATCGATGGCACAGACACACACCTGAGAACCGAAGCGGTTGGTAATCTCATCGATGAGTTCTGGGCGGCGGATGGCGGCACTGTTTACACTCACCTTATCGGCACCGGCATAGAGTAGTCGCTCTACATCTGCCAGTTCATTGATACCACCACCCACCGTAAAGGGGATGTTGATTTCCTGCGCCACGCGAGTCACCATCTCCGTAAAGGTCTTGCGTCCCTCAAACGATGCAGTGATATCCAGGAAGCACAGTTCGTCGGCACCTTGATCGCTATAGGCCTTGCCTAACTCCACAGGGTCGCCCGCACTCCGCAGATTTACGAAGTTCGTGCCTTTGACGGTCTCACCGTCCTTCACGTCGAGGCAGGGAATGATACGTTTTGCTAAACCCATGTTATTTGACAATTGGACTATTTACAACTTGACAATTTACTAACTCCCTTAGGTCGATGCGACCTTCGTAGATGGCTTTGCCGAAGACAACGGCGGGGATACCTGCTGCGTCGAGGGCCTCGATGTCTGTTTTGCTTGAGACACCACCACTGGCTATCAGATGCAACTCGGGGTAGGTGTCCATCACTTGCTTGTAGAGGTCGATGGCGGGTCCTGTAAGGGTGCCGTCCTTGGAGATCTCCGTGCAGAGCACGTTGCTCACACCTGCATCGATATATTTCTTCAGGAAGGGCAGGAGGTCTTCGGTGGAATCCTCCTTCCAACCGTTGATACTAATCTTACCGTGACGCACGTCGGCACCGAGGATCATCCGCTCTGCACCGTATTTCTCCAGCCAACCCATAAACAACTCGGGTTTTGTGACGGCAATGGAACCAACTGTCACCATCGCTGCACCAGCGGCAAAGGCTTTCTCAATGTCCTCGTCGGTCTTGATGCCGCCTCCGAAGTCAACGGTGAGGTTTGTCTCCGTCGTAACACGACGGAGCACTTCACAGTTCACGATATGCTTAGACTTTGCACCATCGAGATCCACCACGTGCAGACGCTTGAAACCAAGAGTTTCAAACTCCTTCGCCACCTCTGCAGGAGAGTCGCGATAGACAGTCTTCTGCTGGTAGTCGCCCTTTGTCAGGCGTACGCACTGACCGTCGATAATATCTATGGCTGGAATCAGTTCTATCTTCATTATCAATTATCCATTATCAATTGTCAATTGGAGAAAATTCTCCAAAATTTTCTCCCCAACCTTTCCACTCTTTTCGGGGTGGAACTGGCAGGTGTAAAAGTTGTCCTTGTGCATAGAGGCAGAGTAGGGCAGGATATAGTCTGCCGTTGCGATAGTCTCTGCGCATACCGGCACATAATAACTATGTACGAAATAGACATAGGGATTCTCGCCCAAGCCTTCCATTATAGGATTAACTCTTAACTCTTCACTCTTAATTCTTAATTCTAATTTGTTCCATCCCATGCACGGTACTTTGTCTTCATGTCTCTCGGGCTGGAACCGTTTTACCTCCGCGTCGAAGATGCCGATGCAATCCACGTTGCCCTCCTCAGAGTGCTTGCAGAGCAGTTGCTGCCCCACGCAGATGCCAAACACGGGCTGTTTCAGGTCGCGGATCACCTCGTCGAGTCGTCGCGCCTTCAGGTATTCCATCGCCTCAGCCGCATGGCCCTGTCCCGGGAAGAACACGCGGTCTGCCTTCTTCAGTTGCTCAGCATCATCCGTCAGCAAGGGCTCAATCCCCATCCGCCTCAGTGCATTCACCACCGAGTAGATATTTCCCGCGTTATATTTGACGATAGCTACGTTCATGAGAAAATGATGGTCTTGTTCTTATACGTGAGGATTTTACGCTGGATATGCTTTGAGACGGCGTGTGAGAGGACGATCTTCTCCAGATCCTTGCCCTTCAGCACAAGACTCTCTGGTGTATCCTTGTGCGTGATACGTGTCACGTCCTGTTCGATGATTGGTCCTGCATCCAGTTCTGCCGTCACATAATGACTTGTGGCACCGATGATCTTTACGCCGCGTTCGTAAGCCTGATGATAGGGCTTTGCGCCGATGAAGGCAGGCAGGAACGAGTGGTGGATATTGATGATGTGGTGCGGATATTCAGCAATCATCTCGTCGCTGATGATCTGCATATAGCGGGCCAGTACGATAAACGAGATATCCTCCTTCTTCAGCAGTTCCATCTCGGCTTTCTCAACCTCTTCCTTGTTAGAGTGGTCTTTCTTGATGCTCCACACATAGTAGGGGATGCCGAACTGGTCGGCCACATAGCGCAGATCTTCGTGGTTGCTCACAATACATGGGATGTCGCAGTTAAACTCTCCCGCCTTCCAGCGCGCCAACAGGTCGTAGAGACAGTGACTCATCTTCGAGACGAAGATGGCCATCCTCGGACGCTTATCGCTGTAATAGAGCGAGAACTTCATCTGATAGCGCTGTGCGTAGAGCGTCGTGATGTAGTCGTAGAGTTTGTCGCGCGGAATCAGGAACCCATCGAGTTCCCATTCTATTCTCATAAAAAACATACCCTCTACCTTATCTACATATTGATCCAGATAGACGATGTTCCCTTTGTTGTCTGTAATAAATTTCGTTACTTCCGAAATGATACCCTGTTGGTCAGGGCAGTGCAGAAGCAATATCGCTGTTGTATCCATTTGTCCTTTCTTTGTATCCTTTATTTTTTTCAGGGTGCAAAGGTACAATAATTATTTGGATAATCAAAAACTTTTGCTTATTTTTCAGCGTCACTGCCTCAGTTCCCAATCCACATCAAAGTCACTACCAGAATCATCGACAGTCACGTCATAAATTACATCTACACCGTCAAGCCTACCAGTCAGCACACCCTTGTAGTTATTCCCCTCGCTCTTTTCAAGTTTCAGGTCACTCACCACCAAGTTTTTCCCTTGCTCCTGTTCATACTCCACGATGCCCTGTTTCACTTTATCTGTCAACTTGTCTTCCGACACGCCACATCCACTTAGCATCACCATTGCCGAGCAAGCCAACACGATAGAAACTATTTTTTTCTTCATTGCACGATACTTTTTTTAATTTCAGCTGCAAAATTAATCAATAATTCTGGAACTTCCAAAAAAAAACGTATCTTTGCAGTCAAATGGAAGACAAAAAGTATCTTCAGAGCCTGATTAATGAGGGCGAACACCAGCAGCAGGACTTCAAGTATCGGGTTTCCGATGCCCTGAAGTTGGCCAAGTCTGTATCGGCTTTTGCTAATACGGATGGAGGACGACTTCTCATTGGCGTTCGTGATGACGGTCAGATGTCAGGTGTCCGTTCTGAGGAGGAAATCTATATGATGCACCAGGCCGCCTACCGCTATTGTCGTCCAGAGGCCAGCATCAAGTTCGATACCTACCATGTCGATGGACGTACTATTGTCATCGCCACCGTCCCACCATCCGACAAACGTCCAATCTGTGTTGTCAATGCAGATGAAAAGCCACGCGCTTATCTCCGCATTGCTGACGAGAACATCGTCGCCTCTCCAGTGCATATCGCCATCTGGCGCGAGTCGCAAACATCAAACGGCACCATAATGACCTATACCGATACCGTCAGGAAACTGTTGGATGCTATGAAGGATCAATGTCTTACCCTTAACCAGATCGTCCGCTGTTCTGCCATTCCCCGTTACAAAGTCATTACTCTCCTTGCCCGTCTCATCCGCTTCGGCACCGCTCAATGGGAATACACAGATCAGAAATTCCTGTTCAGCCTACGATAAAAATGCGTAGTAACCCAAGCGGGTTCCTGTGCTCATCCCTTTCTTTTTATTATCATTTTTGTGTATTATAAAAAAAAAGTGGGGTACAATTAAATCTTTTTTCTTATCTTTGCGTCTTGTTATGTAGAAGGGTTTCTGAAAGAGGCGCAAAAACATCAAAGAAAAGAGCATGAACAAAGAAACGGAACAGATGCTGGCAGAACTGGAAAGAATTGTCGTTGAGCGACAAGACTGGCTCTTCCGTTTTGCGTATATGCGTATCGGCATCAGAGAGGATGCTGAGGACGTGGTGCAGGAGGTGCTGCTGAGCGTGTTCCGACGCCTGCGTGAGAAGACGAGCGTTGACAGCGTGGAGCAATATGTCATCCGAGCCATCAGCAATGCCTGCACGGACTATTTCCGACGGAAACCGCTCACGGTGGTATCACTCGACAAGGTAGGACAAATACCTGTCAGCGAAGGCGACAGACAGATCCACGACGAGTACGTCAGGATCAGCCGTCTGCTCGACACACTGACTACAGAACAGGCCGAGACCGTCCGACTGAAATGCTACGACGACTTGACGTTCAAGCAGATAGCCGAACTGCAAGACATCCCAGAGGCCACAGCCAAGTCGCGCTACCGCTATGCCATCATGCACATCCAACAAGAAATCAAGAAGAAAGGAGACAAGATATGAACGAGTTTGAAGACATCGAGCAATTGCTCAAACCGCAATGCGAGTTTAAGGCCTCAGAC
>Ga0310690_10009313_pt1 | contig 12320 bp, 23 predicted proteins | sample AusTroGonzalo_MG_2_FD_207661 | JGI IMG/M metagenome (GOLD analysis project Ga0310690, IMG submission 207661) | Bovine rumen microbial communities from tropical cattle in Woodstock, Queensland, Australia - Gonzalo_04 (v2) (version 2) | ecosystem: Host-associated > Mammals > Digestive system >...
ATGAAAACTGTAAACGGTTCCGCAAAAATGGGGGGGGGTAAAATCGCCCTTCGCAGGAAATGGACTAAGCCGCACGGCAATGCTGTTTAAGATTGCAACGGTGGCAGGTCACAAGTTGACGGTAACGCAACTGAACAAAATCAAGGATGTAAATCCGCGAAGTCTTGAACGAGTGTATGACGAGGTGGTTCGCGTGGGAGATCCAGGCAATGCACTCTTCGCACTGAAACTGATATTGAAATGACAAAATATTATTCACCCTTTTAAAAACAACAAGATTATGAAATTAGAGAAATGGATGCGAAACCTTATCGCAATCGCAGGCGCTGGCCTGCTGGTGTTAATAATCTTCTTCGCCTGCTGTACGGTGGTGGATTCAGGCGAGGTGGGTATCAAGTTCCATAAGTGGTCGGTCTCGGAGCAGGATTACGGTGGCGTAGAGGGTACTTGTAAGGGCTGGGTGTTCTACAACCCCATTACCACCGATGTGTTCACCTATCCCACGTTCACACAGCGCAAGCAGTATGAGACGTTCTCCGTGAACGCCAAGGATGCCTCGCTGTTTGAGATGGACCCGACCATCGCATACCGCATCAACCCAGACAAGGCTTGCGCCATCTTTACCAAGTATCGTGTTGGCGTAAAGGAACTGGAGGAGGGCTACATCCGTACCTGCATCTACGAGGCTTACCGAACCTGCGGCAACCAGTACACATCGGACTCGCTGATGTCCAACCGTGCCAACTTTGAGAGTGACGTGCGTCGTCGTCTGGAGAAATCGCTGGAAGCAGAGGGATTTGTAGTAGAGGAATTTACGAGCAAGATAACACCGCCCAAGTCTCTCGTAGCCATGATTGATGCTAAGAATACTGCTATTCAGTCGGCATTAAAAGCAGAGAACGAAGTAAAGGAGGCCGAGGCGAACGCGAAGATTGCCGTAGCCAAGGCTGAAGGTAATGCCAAGGCAATGAAGATTAAGGCCGATGCTGAAGCCTACTACAACCGCACGATTGCTGCCTCACTCAGTCCTATGATTATTCAGGAGGATATGATTGAGAAGTGGGACGGAAAGATGCCTCAGATCGTTGGTGGCAGCGGAATGATGTTGGACATCTCAAAGATTATGAACAAATGAGCATGCTGTTCTATCTGGCGAGCGTAGTGTTGAGTCTCTATGCCGCCTACCTTTTCACGTTTAAGACGTATTCCACCGACTACGACGGCAAACCTATCAAGCGCATGGTCTGTCCGAACATTATCTATCTGTTGGTATGGATGCTAACCTTTGTGCCCATTGCTAATGTGGTTATAAGTCTTGTCTTTGCCATAATGGCCTTGATGGCTATGGTGAATAGAGACGTATATGTGGACTCGTGGCTTTTCCGTAAGCCAAAACAGGAACAACCAAACAAGAAAGAATAAAGTATTATGGCAAAAGAAACAAAATCTGGAATCTTAAAGCGTGACGAGCTTCTTTGGGATGTCGCCATGCGTGGTATAGGCATTCAACTGCCAGATGAGTATGTGCTGCGCTTCGTGCGCCTTCTCGACAAAGTGAAACAACTTGGTCTTGGGCAAGTGTCACTATCTGACTTCGCTGACATTGAGAATGAAGCCAGACAGGAAATGATGAACCGAACAACAGAGGAGGACAAAGCATGACGGGCGAGATGTATTATCCTGAGATATGGTATTCATAGACAGGTTGGCGGGCGAAGATCTTGGATAATGGTCCGAGAGGGTTTTTGGTTTTTCTTTTGACCCAGCCAGCGCCATGCCCGCTTCCTGTTTTTAAACGCAAGAAATATGTTCGATTTGAAGAAACTTAAAGACAACAACGTCATCTTCTGGACTTTCCAACTGCCAGAGATACGCAAGGTGGCTGCAGATTGCGGCTGGGCTATTGGTATTCATGGCTCAGTAGTCCACGACCTCGACCTTATGGCTATGCCTTGGGTGGAAGACCATACCAGTGCTGACGAACTGGCTAAGCGTCTGACAGACCTGAACCAGCCGGAGTATCGCCGACCCTACGAGAAGTCGCTGCCAGGCGACAAACCCAATGGTCGTATCGTCTACACCATCTTCATGGGCCAGACGTATATAGATATGAACGTGATAGAGCATTAAACATTCAAATACAAAGCTACAACATTATGAGATTAAAGCACATTACATTTACAGGTATTGATGCACGGACGGACATCAAGGCTTTGCAGGAGATTCAGAAGCAGTTCCCGATTGCAGAGTTCGGTGTGCTGACGAGTTACCACTGGTACGAAAACGGCAATCGCTACCTTGATCCACAAATCATCAACTCGTTACGTGGCGAAGGGTTACACCTTGCGCTCCATGTATGCGGACAGGCGGCACACGACGCTACCATAGGACGATGGGATCTTATAGACAAACTGACGTGGAGTAACCTCGACCTTTTCAATCGTGTCCAACTCAATATCGCCAATCGCACCGACAACCCAGACACTCTCAGCAAGCGGGCAAAAATCACGGAGCAAGAGGTTATCATCCAGCAGCGTGACTGTCGCAGCATGTCTGTTTATGAAGCAACTGTTGACAAGTTCAGCTACAAGCAAGACCGATACAACAGATCCTTTTCTGTGCTCCTCGATGCCAGTGGCGGCCAAGGTATAGACACTCCCATTGAAGTGGCACCTGCATTCTCAGCTCTAAAGGTTGGCTATGCCGGTGGTATAAACCCCGACAACGTGGCCGAAAAACTGACCTATCTGCTGGAACATGTTGAGACAGGCGATTTCTGGATTGACATGGAGAGTGGTGTGCGCACTAACGACTGGTTCGACCTCGACAAAGTATACACCGTATTAGAGATTTGTCAGTCGAGAATCGACAAGTATAAGGAAGACTGAGATATGGCAGAGACAACGACAACGAAACATAAGCTGACGGTGGCAAAAGCCGGTAAGGGTGAGTTTAAGCGAGTATGGGGATTCGTGCATGCAATGGAGAACCTGTTCGATGGGCGCAGCGCATTCAGCAGTGAAGAGGACTGGCGCAACTGGCCCTCTGATGACGAGGATAAACGACTGCTTGACAAGATAGAGAAGGAACTGATAGACGCTGGTGAGGCGATGTGGAACGGACATGCCGACAACGACGATATCCTCTTCAGATTCATCAAGCGCAAATGGAGCGATGCAAACAATACAGGCAGTTTTGGTCGTATCCTTTTCGATTGCGAAACGCTGATAGACAACTGTTGTGACCCGAAGCTCGATTATCTTGAGTTCAAGCCCAGTATCATGTACGCCGAGCGTTTTGCTCTGGAGAAGGTTGAGAAAATTATTATCCGTGGCGAACAGAAAGGCCGCGACCCTCAGAAGATTATTGCATCCATCAAGAAACTTATTGAGAAATCAAAACAGGAGGACTGAGCTATGACAATGGAAACAAAGAGAATTGAACTATCACAAGAGGACTTCGATTTCCTAAAGGACTTACAACATGAGCTGCTGACGCAGGACAACGACGGAACGGCCAATCCACTGTATTGGGGCGTGGAGGAGGAAGAGACCGTCGGAGTGCCTGACGGTTGCGGCGACCCCATCATCTACATGGGTGACGGCGTGACGATGGAGACGGAGGAAGCCGTGAAGTACATCGAAGAGAACTACGTGACAGACCTCGACGAAGACAACCGCGAAGAGTGGGAGCAGAACATCGACAAGGACGATATGGACGACGTGGTGAGGTTCCTGAACGACAACCTCGACGAGCATGAAGTCCGTATCGTGTGGGAGAAGAAGCAGGAGGTCATCAGCCGCGAGACGGGAGCATTCCTTACCAAGCGGGCCTGCAAGGAATACATCAAGCGGTTCGGCTACAACCACAACAAGCCCCACACCTACGCCATGTGCGCCTACCGCAACTTTGAGTTAGAGCGTCTGCTAAAGATTTTGAAGACAATGGTTCTGAAAGGCTGAATTATGAATAAGTTCAACGTACAGCTGCCCAAGGCGGGAGCAGAGGTGAACATCTACTGCCGCAATGCCGACAGCGAGAAGGCGAGGCAAAGAGCAGAGAAGGAGGGCTGGCAGGTGAAGAGCATCGTGTCGATAGACAGTGAAGGTTGGCTGTGCTACCTCATCTCAGAAGGTTCGATGATAGTAGCCGAGGTGATGAAGCCCGTCAAGTGGGAGCCATCGCCATACAACACCATCTGCGCCTATTTCTACAGCCATCCCTTAGAGCGCATGGTGTATGAAGCTGCGCACCGACCAATAGGAGACGCCAGAACATGCGTAGCCATCCAGCCGTACTTCTGCGATTACGTATGGGAACGCAACGAGCCCGCCGTCAATGCGATTGACCACGAGGCAATCGGAGAGATGACAATGGAATCAATAAACAAAATCTTGGAGAAGCTATGAAGAAAATCATGTTTTCGAGAAAATACGGACTGGAGCAGGCGGCGATAGAACTGCTGAAGACCATGACGCGGCGAGGCGCAAAACTGCCCCCCGACTTGAAGCCGCAGGATGTGTGGAACCCTGTTATGGGTATAGACGCTAAGGGGCGCGTGTACTTCACGGTGGATTGCATCGACGGCAAGCAGCGCGACCTCTATCCGCAGTATCAGATTGGCGAGGTGGTGGCCATCGCCCAGCCATACAGGAATGTTATAGCCTTTCACGCTTCAACGATAACACCGCACTCCCACGATTGGATGCGTGAAGAAATGGGCTGGGACAACAAGATGTATGTAAAAGCCAAATGGATGCTCCACCAAATTCGCATCACCAACATCAAGATGGAGCGGCTGCAGGACATCGCCGACGAGGACTGCTTGCGAGAAGGTATCAGACGATTCTATGTTGACCCCGTTCACAACGGCTACACCTTCACTGGGTGGAAACATGGCAAGAAAGATGTGTGGTGCAACAGTCCTCGCAACGCCTTCCACGCGCTCATCGACAAGATTTCCGGCAAAGACACGTGGAAAGATAATCCTTGGGTATTTGTTTATGAATTTGAACTAATAAAATAAAGCTACAACATTATGAAACAGAATGAAATCATCGAGAAGAAAGTCATCGCCCTGCACAAGGAGGGATGGCAAGTACCTAACATTGCCAGCATCGCCCGTGTGAAACCAGACGTTGTGAAGCAGATATTGCGTGACAAGAACCTGTTGCAGTAACGTTACGACTGATTGAGCAATGAAACCGATACTTGATGCCTGCTGTGGCGGTAAGATGTTCTACTTTGATAAGGACGATCCACGTGTATTGTTCCAAGATGTTCGCTGCATTGAGACGAAGTTGAAGGATAGAGGAAAACTCCGTACCTTTGCTGTCAGCCCTGATGTGCAGGCCGACTTTACATCTATGCCACATGCTGACAATGCGTTTCGTATGGTCGTTTTTGACCCCCCCATTTGAAATACACAGGTTCAAAGAAGGAGGCCCAGAACTGGCAGATGGTGAAGTACGGCTGGTTGCCAGCTCATGGATGGCAAAATATCTTGCGTAAGGGTTTCGCTGAGTGCTTTCGAGTATTGCAGCCTGGCGGCTTCCTTATCTTTAAGTGGAACGAGACTGACATCAAAGTCTCTGAAGTGCTGAAACTGACAGATGAAAAGCCCATCTTCGGACATATCAGCGGCAAACGCGCCAACACCCATTGGATATGTTTTATGAAACCAGAGTAAAGTATTAACAAATAAAAGCTACAACATTATGACAAAGAATGATTTCAAGAAATTGGTGCCTGATGTGATGTGTCAGGACTTAGTAGTAACGACTGATAACCCTGCAACATTGGGCGATAAGGCACGCAATGTGGCCGACATGATGGAAACAGGTCTGATAGCCTACGACTATACGGGAGCAGCAAAGGGCTACCGTCTGAAAGTGTTTACCAGCTATGCTTTTAAGGCATTCCTTAATGCACTGAAGCCTGGTGTGAAGGTTACTAATGCACGTAGGAAAGAGTTCACCATCGAGAGTTATCCTTATGTTGAAAACCTTAGAATGTGTGTCCGTGCAAACGGCGACACATGGTTCTGCGATACCATCTACGATAAAGATAAAAAGTATTAGTTATGGCTTACGGAGTATGTAAAGTATGTGGTTGTACGGATAATGACCCGTGCCACAATCCGGAATATGGTAACTGTTGGTGGGTAGATGAAACCCACGAACTGTGCAGCCATTGTGCTGACAAGAGTATTGCTGACGATCCTGCCACTCAGCATTGCATCAACAGCAAAGGATTTGACCCCTATCCTGGCATAGAACGTAAAGACCTCGCTTCTCTGGGTTGCCCATTTCCAGACGATGCTGTCGATATGTGTACCGATTGTCCTCATAATAACATTTCAGGTGTATTTACGGGAGAGTGTGATTTAGGAATTAGAATTGAGCCATGAGGGTTTGTTTGGTTGGATATGTTGACAACACGGAAGAGAACAAAAGGATGCTTGATACCTACGAGTTCAAGAATGACTTTTGGGCTGAAAACTTTAAGTTCCGTCGCAAGGACGGGAAGCCATTGGCTGACGGTGAACTAAAACTTGTGTCGGACTGGATAAACCGTGAGATAGTGAAGAAGCATCGCACAAACTGGCTGAGCGAGAAAAATCCTGCTTACATTGACGTGACAGACCCTGAAGTGCTGAAGAAGTATTGGCCGTGGATGCCAGACGAGGAAATCCGTCAGCAACTCGATCACGAAGCCTACATAAAGGCGATGGTAAAGGAATTTCCGCCAGAAGAGTTTCGCAGACAGTACCTGTCAGAGCCGTTGGCGGCAAAGAAGAACAGAGAGTTGGAATTAGAGTTTAAAGATTAAAAACATAATTAGATGAACAAGAAACAGCGAGATAGAAAGAACCGTAATCGGGCTGTAAAGGTGGGTGAATGGAAGATGCAAGACCGCACTGTCCGATATGTTGATGTAGAGTTCCTGATGAAGGTTGGCGGTAAGGTATTCGGCGGCAAGCGGTTCCACTATGGCCGTGGACGCTCAACGTCAGCTTCCGACCTGGAGCAGCTTGCAAGGATTATACTCCGTTGGGAGAAGACCGTCGATTTCGGAACCACTCATGCCGATGATTTCCTTCGTGAGGTGGAAGGCAGAATAGCCAACCGCAGTGGGCTGACAGCCGACGAGATTATTCGTAAGTATTGGGTGAACTACCGCGAAACCGTCGAGCAGGAGTTTGAACGCGACAATAAGGGCAATCCTGATCATTGGCTTTACAAGAATGAGAACGACTGCCTGAGAACGTCTGCCGGCATGTGGCTTCATTCTTTCTTCAATGAGCCGTTGCCTTTGAAACTGGCTGTGCTTTATGGTATTTACCGCATTGGTTACGCCACTGACGGATTCGATGGTATGCGACAAGAAATAGAGCAGATGCCGCAATCCGTCCGCGACCTCGTAGATAAGATGATAGTAGAAAGCAAACAGAAGGAGGAGTGACGCGATGCTGATAATGATTTCAAACCGATGCGATGAGGGATGCCCGCACTGCCTGCAGGACAGCAGGGAGGACGGCGGGCTGATGTCGCTGGAAACGTTCTGTGAGGCCGTGGTGTGGGCCGAGTCGATGGGCTGCCGCATGGTGCTGATTACGGGCGGCGAGCCGACGGAGAACCCGCTGATAGAGCAGATGCTGCAGCGGCTCGACCTGTACGGACGGCACTCGAAGATGCGCTTCACCATACTGACCAACGGCACGTGGATTGAGGACGACTATAAGCGCCGCATGATGCGGCGCATCAGCCGCATGAAGTCCTACCTCGGGATGCAGGTATATACCAACCGCCAGTGGTACCAGGACTACGACTTCATCCAGGACTGGAAGACGGAGCTGGAGCAGATACCGGGCTGCAAGGTGGACGACACGAGCCCCATCTTCATGCAGGATCTTGGCCGTGCCCGCGACAATGCCGAGGCGCAGGCGGAGGTCGAGAAGAACCCCTACCGCTGCTCATGCCTGAATGCCTGTCTGGCGGCGCGTCAGGCTCGCAGTCCGTTCAACTTCATCCCCATGCTGGAGCAGTCGGGGCAGTTCTGCAAGCCGCTTATCGACATCGACGGCAACATCCACATGTCGGAGAGCCGCATGTGCCCGTCGGTCGGTAACATCAATACCGACACGACCGCCGACATCTGGCAGCGTATGCGCCAGTTCAAGCCCTGTATGCGCTGCAAGAATTCGAAGCGGCTCTTCGTCGATGACGACCCGAAGATTGCCGTGGCGAGGGAGATATTGGGAATAAAGAAGAAGGACTGAGCAATGAAACTAATCCCATACAAGATCCTCTCAGACAGTAGCAAAACTCCATGCCCTCATGGCATGAGAGCGACCTGCCATAACTGCAGGATAGAGAAGCCACTTTTGGTACACGTGGGAAGCTGGATGGAGAAGGACTGCCCGTTCTTCGTTGAAGACAAAGGCAGGAGAAAAGGGGTGGTCTGCGACTATATGGAAACAGAATTTAAGGTTTACAATTCAAGATAAAAAGCTACAACAATGAGTGAAAAGATTTTTACGGCCACCGACATAGAAACAATGGTGGAGGGAGTAATTGCCGAGCATGATCACGGTGTATCAGTTGAAAGCGTGAAGCCGTTCGAGGACTATTTCACGGTAAAGTTAAACAATGACGTGAGTCTGTCAACGCTCAACGCCATTGCCCGTAAGGTGGGCAACAAGTTTATAAGCGTAGGTTCAGAGGACGATATGCTGACGCTATTCTTTAAGCCAGGACAGTCTGAGGATTCCGATTTCGATGACGACGACGATGTGGACGATCAGGAACTGCATGATGACAACCCCAACGTCATCCCAGAAAATATGCGTCACACCAACCGATTCCCGGACGCAAAGGAAATCGTGATACCTGGCACGGAGCTGCGCGTGAGCAACACCGAACAGAACGAACAGATTATGGCATGGATGAAGGAAACGGGTCATACACCCATCGTTTTCATACGGCTGGACGACGGTGTGCATGTAGAGGTGAGCGACCTATTCGACCGTAGGTTGAAGGCCGTGCTTGCTGAAGGTAAGGCCATAGGAGCCGACGCCCGCCACTACACCTTTGAGAATGGTGGAAGCGATATATGGCCTATCGGTGGCGATATCTGTGTCCGCGCCATTTGTGACGAGACTGGGCGAAGCGATATGTACGGAATGAGTTTTTTTGTATAAGATTTAAAAGCTACAACATTATGAGCAAATGGAACAGACCATGCCGACTGAAAAAGGAGGCAAGACCATTCTTCAAGGAAGAATTGGCAAGGAGAGTGCTGGACTTCGACGAATGGAAGAAGTATAACATTGACGAGAATGCCTTGGAAGAGGTGGAGGAAGTGTTTATCACTTACGGAAACAAGCGTTACTCGAAGTATTCAAGCAACAACATCTATGAGGACTTGGGTATGTGGGCGAATCCCGACAACGACGAGCACAAGAAGAACGGCCAGGCTGGAGCTACGCTATGCTTCACGATGCACTTCCCGTCGTGCAACTGGGAAGATCACGACCGCTTTATGAAAGGTCGTCTGGTGGCTGGACTGATGGATCGCCTGCAGAGTGCAGCAGACAATTACTTTAAGGAGTTTGTTTCTGACGAACTGGATGATAACGGACAGAAGAAAAAAGACTAACGACTATGCAGACATTACAGATTATTGTTTCGATAATGAGCGTTGTGTCCTACGCTGCGATGACGTTCTTAGCCAGCTTTGCTTTCGTCAGACTTCGCAGTTTGAACAGTAAGGTGAACGAACTGCACCATGATGTACACACAACGCTGTGTATCACGATGGGCGAGCATATCCGCAACAATGTAGAAGAGTTGAATAGCATGAATGAACGCTTTGATGAGTTGATGGAAGAGGAGCGCTACGAGGAAGCAGGTCATCTGAAGAAAATCATCGAACATCAGGAGCATACGGTGAGACAGTCGATATCCCAGTTTAAAAAGACTTTCGGCGAGGACACCGTAAAAGTAGAAATGACAAAGTTCAGAGTGAGATAAACATAGGAATAATGAAGAAAGATATTCAACTTCTATACATCGACCTCTTCTGTGGTGCCGGTGGTACGTCAAGCGGTGTAGAGTATGCCCGTGTTGATGGGATGAAGTGCGCCGAGGTGATTGCCTGTGTGAACCATGACAAGAATGCCATTCTTTCGCATCAGGCCAACCATCCGCATACGCTCCACTTTACTGAGGACATTAGGACACTGGAGTTGAGTCCAATGGTTGAGCACCTGCAGAAGATAAAGGCCATGCACCCAACGGCAAAGGTGGTGCTGTGGGCCTCGTTGGAATGCACGAACTTCTCGAAGGCGAAGGGCGGTCAGCCGCGTGATGCCGATAGCCGTACATTGGCAGAGCACCTGTTTCGATATATTGAAGCCATTGGCCCTGATTATATCCAGATCGAGAACGTGGAAGAGTTTATGTGCTGGGGTGCGCTTGACGAGAACGGCAAGCCGGTAAGCAAGGACCAGGGCAGCGATTATATGCGGTGGGTGAAGAATGTGTGCGGCTATGGCTACGACTTCGACTGGCGCATCCTGAACGCCGCCGACTTCGGAGCCTACACCTCTCGCAAGCGTTTCTTCGGACAGTTTGCCCGCAAGGGACTGCCGATAGCTTTTCCTGTGCAGACCTACGCAAAGAACGGTGACGATGGCGGTATGTTCAAGATGTACCACAAGTGGCGTGCTGTTCGTGATGTTCTCGACCTTGACGATGACGGTGCAAGCATCTTTACGAAGAAGAAGCCGCTGTGCGAGAAGACGCTGGAGCGCATCTATGCAGGGCTGGTGAAGTTTGTGGCTGGTGGAAAGAAACAGCATGAGGCATGGATATTGAAGTATAACTCCATGAATAAGGACAATCATCACAATGCCCCATCGCTTGACGAGCCGTGCCCTACTGTAGCGTGTCAGAATCGCCTCGGACTTGTGAAGTGTCAGTTTCTCTCGAAGCAGTTCAGCGGAGATCCCGACAGCAAGAATATTTCGGTTGACGGTCCTTCTGGTGCCGTAACCACGAAAGACCATCATGCTATGGTGACTACGCAGTTCCTTTCGGAATATTATGGTGGCGCAGACCATAACCATTCGGTTGATGTGCCAGCTACAGCACTGACAACGAGGTCTCGCCATGCCTTTGTAACCGCCTACTACGGAAACGGATTCAACAGCAGCATCGACGAGCCGTCACCAACAGTCACCACTAAGGACAGAATTTCTCTGGTTTCGACAAAGTTTGTGGCTAACGAGTACAGTGGTGGCGGTCAGATATCTGACATCAACGACCCTTGCCCTGCTGTGCTGACCACTCCAAAGCAGAAGATCGTGTCAGCACAGTATCTGATGAATCCTCAGTTTGCATCGGCAGGCGGCTCGGTGGATAGTCCCTGCTTCACTCTGATAGCCCGCATGGATAAGATGCCGCCCTATCTTATTACCACCAAGGAGGGTGTTGTTGGCATTGCTATCTACGAGACAGACAGCCCCTGGACCCGCAAGGTTAAGGAGTTTATGGCCATGTACGGCATCGTTGACATCTGTATGCGTATGTTGAAGATTGATGAGCTGAAGCGTATCATGGGCTTCCCTACCGACTATGTGCTCGTTGGTACACAGGCAGAGCAGAAGAAGTATATCGGCAATGCCGTCGAGGTGAATATGAGCCGCGTGCTTTGCGAGGCACTTTGTAAGAAACTGAAATGATATAAAAACAGTAGTATGGATAAGAGACAACAGAAGACCCCGACGGTATCGAGCGACGAGTGGTACACGCCACGGTGGATTATTGAGGCATTGGGTCCTTTTGACCTTGACCCATGTTCGCCGCTTCCGCACAAGCGCCCTTATGACATCGCCCCGACTTGTTACACGGAGAAGGACGACGGGCTGACAAAGAACTGGAAGGGTGTAGTATGGATGAATCCGCCATATAGCCGAGTATTGCTGCGTAAGTTCTGCGAGAAGATGGCTGAGCATGACAACGGCATTGCCCTGCTCATCAATCGCCAGGACAACGTGCTCTGGCAGGAAGTTATCTTCCCCACCGCCGCCTCGATGATCTTCATGCGCAACCGTGTGTATTTCATTCGCCCTGACGGCACAACGGGCAAGCCGTTCTTTGGTTCCTGCCTTGTAGCCTGGGGCCATGAGTGTGACCGTCGCCTTCGTCAGTCTGGCATCGAGGGAAAGTATGTTGTACTTAACATGTAAAACAAGTAAAACGAAACGAATATGATTCTGCACAGATTTATGTCAAAGAGTGAGTTTGACGCGCTGA
>Ga0310690_10009315_pt1 | contig 12319 bp, 15 predicted proteins | sample AusTroGonzalo_MG_2_FD_207661 | JGI IMG/M metagenome (GOLD analysis project Ga0310690, IMG submission 207661) | Bovine rumen microbial communities from tropical cattle in Woodstock, Queensland, Australia - Gonzalo_04 (v2) (version 2) | ecosystem: Host-associated > Mammals > Digestive system >...
AAAAAGCTTCTAGTAATTGATATAGCGCTAGAGGTACGAATCATATCTTCATTTGCCTCTTCGCTAGAATCAAGTAATGCTAATAGCTGCGCATATAAAAATGGTTGATCAGATATCGACTCTTTTTCAAAAGGGTCATAATCAAGAAGACGAATTACATCCGCCTTGTTTTTTTCAAAACTATCATAAGTATCTTGTCCAGCATGTTCTTCTAAAATATCCTCTTGTTTAATCTCGTCTTGATATATTACTTTTTCTTTAAACATATCTGAATCAAGAAAGCCCATACCTACATAATTTACCATTTGAACATTTTTAATATAACTAGCCCATACATTACTTTTGGCTTTACCTGTTACAAGATTGTCTGCTTCTTGGATACTGGCATTCCAAACTGTTTCTAAAAAGGGTTTATCAAGGATTTTTAATGCATCTATAACACTCTCTTTTGTAGGTTCATGATCTTCCCCGTTTTTATCCCTACGACATGCAATTGCTTTTGCACATTCGCGACATATACGAGAAAAACTTGATCCACCTAATACGGGATTTGTATCATAATAAAACTTTGTTTCTTGGTCTTTAACTTTGCCACACATAGCACATCGACACCCGCGTTCAAGCAAATCTTTCATTTTTGCGTTTTCTTCTCTTACTTCGGCAATCGATTGCTTTTTTGGCTGCATCTTTGTTGCCATAAATTCTCCTTTTAATCATTAAAAATAGGAGTGCTCAAGCACTCCTGTCTAAGTAATAACGGATGCAGTAGGACTTGAACCTACAAGAAACCACTCGGTTAACAGCCGAGTGCTCTACCATTGAGCTATACATCCATAATGGAGAATAAGGGCTTTGCTCCCTTCACCTCTACCTTGCAAGGGTAGCGCTCTCCTCACTGAGCTAATTCCCCATAAAAGCCCTTCACAAATTACAAGGGCTTTTCCCGTGTTTCTGAGATGTTTACACGGCAACTCCTAATTCCCCTGGTGGCTATGACACCACCATGAAATAAACCAGTACCACGTCTGATAAAGGTATTTCGATACTCGTCAGTAGGGGAATGCGGTCTTATACCGCACTTAAATAAATTGCCTACGGATAAAGGCAATGATATTATCAATCCAATGTCACTGGATAAAAAGCTTTAACACCATTTTTATCCACAACACAAACCATTTGCGAAGGTCTACTGTATAGGCGCTTCTGAATAGTATAATTATCACATGTACCACTGAAAGATCCCGATCGAATTACTTTTACATCATTAATATCATCGAATGTACAATGATGCAAATGTCCCATAAGAATCCCACCAGAAGGACGATGTCCTATAAACATGCAGAGTTTATTAATTCCAGTTTCAGAATAAGCGTCATAATCTCCATGCGTAAGGATAAATTCATTTCCTCTTATAGTCATTGAAGCAATGGTGGCATCATACTTTTCATCAACAAAATGAATGCTAGGTACATGTTCAAGTTTGGCTTTTGCATACCAAACAATAAGATCATCTAACCGCTCGTCTCTGAGACAATTCTCTTTTAATCCAATTCGTGAATGATTCCCGCCCACATCCGCTATGTAGACGTTTTCAAAATGCTTGCTCAATTCATACAAAAAAGCAGAGATATACTCAGCAGCCATCTGTATTTGTTGAACAACATTTTCTCTGTTTTCTAATTGGACAGTTGGATGTATTCCGCCACTTATAATATCGCCGAGAATACCCACATGGATATTTTGCGAACGATGAGTTCTTTGAATTCTTAATATTTCAAGTAAGTAATTACATATTCGCTCTCTTGCAATATCAGAATTATATTTTCCAAATGTTGTTTCGGTATCTAAACCTAAATGAAAATCACTTAAACAAGCAAGCAAATCATTTCCATTGTCTTCAATATCTACATGAATTGGCGGAAATATATTTTTACCGTTCTCACGTACAAGATCAGCAAGCATGTTTAAGTTCTCTTCGGCACGAGCATCTTCTCTACTTAGTTTTCTGAGAGCCATGCGTTCATCGGAAAGCTTTTGCTTTTCTTTTCGTATTTCATTTAATTGTTTTTGGTATGACGCAGGCATATTAGCTTTATTTTCATAATATTCTTTCGCAAATGTCGATCCAAAAGGTGTGCTTAGAAAGGCGTGTCTAATATAACTTGTAGTTAGATTTAGATTATATTTTGCTATTATCTCAGACCAATCTAAATCCTGAATTCCATTAACCTTATCTTGCACATCATTCATAAGAGATTCATATTGTTCTCTTGTAAGTCCAGCCTTTTTAAGTTCTGTTTCAATATCCATTTAGCCTCCTTATCAGACATTGCTCCGCCATCGCCGTATAGGAACAATGACGAAGCAACATAAGATATGCATTACACATCTATATCTTCATCCGTCTTTACTGAGATGCCAATGTCTACTTCGGTATCTTCACCCACTGCGCGAGCAATAAGATCCGCAACATTCACTTGTTCGCCTGATTCGGCATCCATAAACATACCTTCATGAACACATATTCCCTTGAGCTTTCCGCTCACAGAATTACTCTTTTTAAATTGTTTGACCATAGCTAGCTCCTTTTAATCAAAAAATCTCATCCAAACTCTTAATAATCTTTGAAGCAATACCGTATGTCACAGCATCTTCTGCGCCAATATACCAATCACTGCTGTAGTTCTCATTAAATAACTCTTCGTCAATATTAGTGCGACTTAATACATATTCCCCTAGGTATTCAATCTGTGCTTGATAACTTGCAACAGCTGACAAAATCTGTTCGTATGTACCAGAAAAATCTCCAGCACCTTGATGAATCAAGAATGACGCATTAGGAAACGTGTAACGTTTGTGACATGATAAATAAATGAAACAGGCGGCAGATGCAGCCTGTCCACAGTTAACACCTATGATTGGCGTTTTTGAAAGACTAATTGTGTCAACAAGTACATTGTTAACATCTAAATCTCCTCCGTAAGAGAAGAAAAGTATCTTGATCGGTACACGATCTTTTACTTTGAGATCTTTATCTTCGCGATTCCATTGAATAATGTACTTTGCAAACTCAAGTGTATTTGACGAAATATCATCGTCAATCCAGAGTGTACGCTCCTGTAAGTCTTTATACTGAAGCAAAAGCTCTGGGTTTGGAAGTTGTAAATTTTCAATTTGCTCTGGAATCGTAATGTCAAAGGTTGTTATTTCCGCTGTCTTTTTATTGTTCATATTCGTCCCCTTTTAATCATTAACAGTTCGGACATCTATATTAGAAATAGGCTGCCGCATCATTTGACACGGCAGCGCCATCTTTCACTCTTGTGTTGTTTCTTCTTTGGCGTCTGATTTTCTTTCGGTGGCCACGCGCATATGATCATCAAACTCTGGCCCTATCTCGAAGACAAACACGGTATGTCCTGGTATCTTCTTGTTGGGCTTGATGTTACGACACTTCTCACCAAGAGCCATCAAATGCTTCGCGACACGAATTGAAAAAATGTTTTTGTACTGCATAGTTACTCCTTTTAATCATTGATCAGGTTCTTTATATCAGAGTTCGCTGTAAACTTTACTGTCTTATACGATCTTGCTGGATATAATTCGCCTGTCTTAAAATTATGATGTTTTTTACTTGTTCGCTGTACTACACTGAGTTTACCTAACCCAAAACATTGAACCGAACCTTCTTCTAAAAGCTCCTGCTTTAATAAACTTGATATAAGTTCTAATATGTCCGTCATCTGTCTTTGGGAAAGATTTGATTCAGCAGCACAACGATTTACGAACTCTCTTTTTCTCATTATGCCTCTCTTCATTAGTGTTAATTTATAGTGCGTCAATTTGCACCTTTCCAAAGGTTAAATTTAGTATATTAGTTGTTATTGTTCGCCATACCTCTTGTAAAACAAGCAAGAAATGCTTTTTTATTTACAGTGTATAATACTTTTAATAACAACGATCTGTTTTTATACAAACGGGAATCCATAGTGTTTCGTTTTCCTTTAACGCCAGAACCTATACCAAAAGCTCTATTAATAAGCCAAGACATAAGTCCTTGATAGTTTTTAGATATATATGTTTGCCTAATATCATCAACCAAATTATCAAAATCACTACGCAATAAAAAATATTCTTCATTGTCACAATCATCAGAGACATTGTAGTTGTACAAATCCAATGAATATTTCTGAATCATTTTTTCAACTTTTTCAGAATGTCTATGATGAACATCCATTTCGTGTTTAATCCAAAACTTATCCATAGAAATAGTACTACTAGAATCCCTAGACATCCCAAGTCCAAGTTTGTATAAATAATTCATAGGACACACAAGGTCATCATTTATATTATTTCTTATCTTTTCACGATTCTTTTTGTCTCTCTGTTTTCTAGCTTCATCCGTTCGAGCTTTACGCTTGTCTTTTTTAGTAATCATCCAGAATTTTGGCAACTGGTTTTCACTAATATTCATGTCGTCTTTTATTCTAGCAATCTCTTTATTAAGATCAATATCATATTTTCGTTTAGCATTATCTATTGCAATCTGTGCTACAACACTAAGAATACAAACATAGTTTTGATATTTGATATCATCATAATTGTAAGTGTATGTTAAACAAAGTTGTGCAAGATTACTGGATTCTCCTATTGCTAACTGTGCTGCTGCCAATTGGTTGTCGACCTCTGCAAAGTTCTTCATGTCATAATTATAGATCCTAGAATCTTGAGGTATCTTATTTTCTATGGTTGGATATTTTTCATAACACATCTTTGCATGTTTCACTATGTCTGTTTGGTTGGTAACATAAATTCCATCCGAATCCTGATCACTTCCATTGTTTCTGCTTTGGAAGTCAGTGCCTATAAGATTGACTGCGATTATCAATTTACCGAAATTAAAATATTTGCCAAAGTATTCGTGATACACATTGTGCATGTATCCTAAGTTGTTTCGAGAATTAAAAGGGTTTCGAAACTCTGCCAAGTATTCTCCGTTTTCAAAACGCTCAGTCCAACACTGGATACAATCTTTTTCTGTTGTAAAAGTAGGATCGTCAAAAGGATTAAGTCCTACAGAGCGAAGTAACATAGCATATGGAGATCCAACAATTGTAAGATTGTCGGCGTTTTGTATTCCGTGTCCACTCTTAAAGTTAAGAACATATGTCTCTATAATCTTATACTTTCGAGATCTAAAGTATGAACTTCTTATAAAGTCTGGATTGTGTTTAACTAAAGCAATCAACACTTCATAGTCGTTTGAAAAATTTTGATTCTTCTCTAAATAATCAAGAAATACTTTATTGTCTGTTTTAAGTTTATTTATATATTCAACAGTCTTAGCACACACATTGGGCATAGCATCAATATCAAGGGCATTCATCATCTGATAGCTCATACGCTGTACGTCGCCAAGTTTTGATTCATGAACGGTCTTAACTATTCCAAACTGACAATCGTTTTTTCGCACCCATTCTGCCCAGTAATCAAAAGATACATTAAACTTAATCCACTTGATTGCGTTTTCAGTTGTGATAAGTCTGATGTCTTTTACTCTAACATTTCTTCCAAACATATCTTTAACGGTAGCGTTTTCGTAATTATCTCCAAAATGCTCTCGCATGAACAATTGTATATTTGTATTAAAAGCTGCCATCTTTGTTAAGTGGTGACGAAGTAAAACATAGCCTTCGGCATAATCTGGAAAGATACTGGAATCAATCAGCGCCTGTCCGTCAAATAAAGTATTCTTTACCTGATAATTATCTTGTTTCTCAATGGTACATCTTTTCTTATCATCAATACCAACAGCCAATACAGTAGTGTTAAAAAACGAATCAACATCCTTTATAATTAACATCTGTTCTGGCAATATTTTAACTCGACCTATGATTGAACTTGTGATTAGCGAAGAATACGCCCCCATCTCTACAATAGGCGCGTTCTTGGCGGGAAGCTTTATTCCCATATATAAAAAGTTGTGTACTTGATCATAAACATCTTCATTGATGAACATACAAGTACCTTTTTTAGCTTTACCTGGAGTGCGGTAGAGCATACGGTACTTTATTGTTTCGCGTTTGTCGACTAATTCTTCGCCTTTCTTATTATACGTCTTATAAGTTATCTCAACTCCGTCTATATAATATCTAGTCCGAAGGTTGTCTTTGCTGATCTTGACACATTTGTCTTTGTTCGCTTCGACATTCTTTTTAAGCTGGTCTATATATTCAGTAGAAGATAGACCGTTTAATTTACGCATAGTGGTAGCGTAGTCTTTTGTTCCGTAGTCAAATTGGAGACAGATAATGTCACGGGTGCTTTCTTCGTTCCAGAGTCTGATCAATTTATTATCTAAAAGGTAATCAAGAAAGAGACTATTTACTAACATGGCGTTTGTCATATCTAGCCGATTCCTGAAACCATAGGTATATTCGTAAATTGAAGCTGCTTGAATGTTTTTGATTTTTATACCATATTCTGACACTAAATCCCACCTCCTGTATACAATATATAAATTAATATTAGTATATTAAGATTGACTTGTCAAGTCAATAATCGACAAATCAAATAAATTTGGCGCATATTTCGGATTTTGCTCTTGCAGCTCGTGTTCACGTTCGTTGTGGGCGGAGCAGTAGTTGTAGATCTCTTCCGTGAGATAATCGTCGTATTTTTTTCCATTTTTGATTTGATTGTACATCTGGGTCATGCGGCGTCTGTGATTAGAAGCGCCATTATTTTGTTTATACTGACCGCGCTCTTTACCTACTTTCTTAACTAATTCAGCGTCTTCATATCTGCCATAAGTATTACTGATGTGTCCCATGCCACCTTCGCGATATACATATATAAGTTTCATATCTTCGAGCACCTTAATATATTTAGATATAGTTTTAGAATCTTTATGCATAAATTCTCCGAAGCGATCCAAGCTCCAGATACCACATTTGGTGTGATAGTTAATTGCGCTAATAATAAGAAGATATTGACGCAGCACACTAAACGGTTGATAAGGCTGCTTAAGTATTTTATATAAATCATCTATTTCCACGGTATTAAAATACCGATCAGTCACAGAAAAACTTTGGACATCAATTTCGTATAATTGCTTATCATATTGCTTTCCTATAAGAAGACCAGTTTCAAGAAGATATTCTATAGAGCTTAAAACTTTTGATTTAAGTCTAGGAGACACTTCACTGCCCTCATACATTTGAGCAGCAATTGAAGCCGCAGATATATATCCTCTTTTTTTATTTGGGCCAAATACATCTGCAGAGATAAAACACCACACTGCCACATCCAAATCCGAGTATGTGTCGTTTTGTACAAGTTCCTGTAAGACAAACAGCATAATTTTTCCCCCTCACTCCTTTAAAAAAGGTCGATTTTTGTCTCCAAATTGGAGTGTTAATAAATAGATACTTAAATAATAATATATACATATAAATAGATACAGTACACACTCCTAACGGAGATGTGGCTCAAACCGTTGGTGGGTATGGGTTTGAGGGTATTTTGGGTTGGGATAAAAAAGTGGGTAAAAATGGTACGTAATTGGAGTCCACTTGTTATCATGGGGATATGGTAACAGGAGTGTGGTAGTTTGTCAACTAATATGTGTATGTAAAACTGGATCGCTCTGGAGTGCTGATATATTAAGATTGCTACGCAAGGGCGGATAATTGGGTGTGGTTTAATTATTGTGGATAACTATGTGGATAATGTGGATAATGTGGATTGTTGACGATTGGGGGAGCGATGGGGTGTAGGGGTGTAGATTGGGCTGGATGCTAGGTGGGATTAGGGTTTGGGGGATATTTTTTAGGTGGTGTGTGGATGAACCAGCTAGTGTGTTTGCGTGCTTCAGCGCGTGAAATTTAGCGACAAACACCCCCCGTGAAAACCGCGTAAAATAGGCACTTAACGCGGTTTTTCGATGAAAAATTTTAGGGATAGATAATTAGGGTGTAAATGCGGTGGTTCACAAGCCATCACTCCAACTGAATATCGGGGCTGAGTGCTAGACTATCCTTTTGTCACTCTATCATTAATTCTCATGCGCAATCAGTGCGCAAGAAAGTGAGGTCTACTATGGCTAACATTCAGTTCAACAGCAAAGACGCTAAGGGTTTTCGTGCGACATGCGAAAAGTTCTATAAGGCTATCCATGTCATGGCTGAGAAACTCGCTCGGTATAGCGACGACTACAAGTCCGCAAAGACTATCTATGACAATGCGGTCGCTGATAAGGTCGCTATCGAGAACGGCGAGTATGACGGTCACCGCGACATCTCTGCTATCGAGGCTGATATTGTGACCTTTGGTCAGAAAATGACGGACGCTAAGGACGCCATGACTGAGGTCAAGTCCGCCCAAGATGACGCCATTAAGACAGGCTATGCCCTGTATACTGACGCCATGCATAAGGCAGCCGGACTTGTTGTCGCTAACTTTGGCTCAGAGTCTGCTCTCGTCGAATGGCGTACCGCGCTCGCGGATATGCTAGTCGCAAATGGAGTCACTGACGCCACACCCGAAAACGTGTCACGGTTCGATTTCGCGGTCAACGTCAAGTCCGCGTCTAACGTCAAGACGGTCGTTAACGGTACGTCTATCGGCGTTGGCAATCGCACTGACTCGGCAAAGGTGTTTATGCGCGTCTTTGTTGAATATCTCACCGCACAGGGCATAATCTCGCCTTATAAGCACAAGTATGTCCCTATGGCTGAGAAAAAGCGGCTCGAAAGACTTGCGGCTAAGTCCGCTCAGTAACTATCGTTGCGCTCAGCCCCAACTCGACTATGCGAGTATAAATAGTCCTTAGGCATAGTGCGTGCGCCCTTTGGGGCGCGGTGGATACAACTGAATAGTTGCGTGTATTAGGATTGCGCGAGCATGTCTGCACAATAGGTGCTGAGTTATGGGGTTGCAATCGGTGCGGGTCAGTGTCGGCACAATAGGTGTATCTGTACTGTTTTCCGCCCAACTTGTGAACGTACGCGTGTACTAGGCTTATTCGGTTGCGTCCGTCTGTACCTTACAACTGGATACAGGTGGCATACGCGCACGCCGATTTTGTGCGTACATACGGTGGCATGGGTCAGCCCGTCACAGCCCTGGACTTCTTTGCGCTCATTTGCGCTCTGAGGTATCCGAACATTCCATTCGTGTGTCCCGATACGGGGGAGCTTTCGACGTGCTTTATTGAGCACACAGAATAGGGGTATGCCATAGACTGCATGGGGTAGAGTACCCATGGCGAAGCACTTTTGCGCAAGATCTGCGCAATCGTCACGCTCATTTTACAAGATGACGTGGCAAGGTGTACTGTATGCGCTGCATTTATGCAGACAGTAGCGGTTCGGCGCTATCATCATAGCAGACAGGGGCGAATATTATGCCACGTCGAGATAAAGGTGTGTCGAGATGTATGCACATATAAGCCGATTGCGTACGGTTGCGCGGGTAAAAGCGCGTGAGGGTTGCAATTGAACGATGCGCGAAATTAGAGTAGTGCTGACGTTTATGGAAGAACCCACGGTGATAAGGTGTAATTATTGATGAAGACAGTAAACCCGAATTGCGGTGTTGTCCGCATAGGTGTGGCAGTGGATACGCTTATGGTGTACGCATGAAATAAGGCGTAGAGTAGGGAATAAACCGACATTAGTAGGATTAATAAACCCCTGTAACATGCAGCAATACGAGTAACCCTATCTATCCGTGGGGAGTAGTATTGCATTAGTCGAAAGAGACGCTGCAGTCCTGATCTGGACAACACAGTACCCATGCGCGACTATAAACACAATAAAAGTGTGAGCAGACTAGGCGGCCTTGTGTCGCCTCGAGTCTGCAATAAAGTGGGCAATAACGGTAGAACGACACGGATGTGAACGAGGCTTGTGCCGTGCGGTGCGTGGCTTAACCACGCTTTAATTCTGGGTTCAATTCCCAGCACATCTAATCGCACATAACTACGATACAACTACGTATACCTGTGGTGGGTGTAGTGTGTCGGATAGTGCGTAGTAACTATTAATCCTAGATGTTAGGAGGTGTATTATGCTTACGGTGAATGATGTTTTGGCTCAGACTAACGCGACATGGTTCATGATCGTATCTGGCAAGACCAGATACACGTATGTCGACGAGACGGCACGCGACGTTGTAGCACACTGCTTTGGGTGTTGCAACGTCAAGAGGGTTGTTGGGTTTGGGGGGAATTTTCAGAATGCTCAGTCTATCAAGATTGAGATCTGAAGTTCAAAAAGGAAAACAGAAATGGAAATCGTAGTTTTAACCAACGGTAAGGCATATCAAACATATAAAGTGTTTGAGGACGGATCTGCGACTATTAACATAGGATACGGAAATATAAAAATCGCAGATTTTGCGAATTTCTTCATTGTTATGTGTATGATGGGATGGCGTAATGTAAGCGAAACTTATATCTTATCTTGACAACAAACTAAAATTAGTTTAATGTAAACTAATCATCTCAAAGGAAAGGAGATCAAAATGAAACTCGAATTCTACGTAACACTAGGGGAACTCGCTCGCGGAGGGCGTGAGTGCGACATAACCCACGACCGCCCAGATAAGGAAAGATACGTCAAAGTTCTTTCCGACACAGCCGCATATGCGGGGCGCGGCTATAACTGCGTATATTTCGGAAACACACTCCTTTCTGAGGAGCTAAGATCCGAGCCTCGTTCCTCAGTTTACGACTGGGTAACGGAGAAGGAGCCCACCATCGGTCTTTTGGATGATGCCCTTGTAAAGGCAAGGGAACTCGGCATAGTTGCAGTTTAGAAAGGAGACCAACATGTCATATATAACATTCGGCCTTGTCATCTTCTGGAGCATATTTCTTGCCACACCAAGGGAAGGCGTAATTGTCGCGCTGATCCTGTTCGCGGTATGCGTCTTCAAGATGTTGCGAATGGAAATCAAAACAAACTAAATTTAAGGAGGAAAAAGCGAAATGTTAAAAACAAAGATCGTCAAGAGCGCCTCGCTAATCGCGCTCATATTCCAGTTGGCCTCCAGCGGTATTGTCTACCCGATGACCACAGTGGTAGACAAGTGTGACACACAGACCGACAAGATTTTCTTCAGAGACACCAACGGAAACCGCTGGTGCGAAAAGGAAATCGAAGATTGGTGCGAGGGAGATCTCGCCGCGCTCCTTATGTTCAACAACTTCACCGAGGATATCTCCGACGACATAATCCTCGGCGCAAGATACAACGGAAGTATGTCTGACTTTCAGAAAGGAGAGTGAAATATGGACATCGTCTACATGTCAGATATCCTCGAAGCATACGAGGAGTCTATAAGCGAAACTGAAAACTAATTTTAAGGAGGGAAAAGAACATGGTACACACAAACGAAGATGCAAAGGCAAACAAGAAGCAGGATGTAACTTTCGAGGTTCTGGAGGAAATCGCGGTTATTTCTAAGCGCAGCAAGGATTGCGTCATCCGTCTGGACTACGCCAAGTGGAACAACGCAGCTCCGAAGTATGAACTCCACAAGTGGGAAGTACGGAAGGGAGATACGGAACTCAGCCCCACTAAGGGAGTTGGACTCACAGGTGAAGAACTGATCGAACTCGGCAGGATCATTGCTGAGCTTCAGAAGGGAGAGTGACTATGCTCGGATATTTGGCTGTCGAACTTAACTCCAAGGGCGAGGAGGACTACGGTACTCCGTGGTCGGAGATAACCAGCAATCAGATCTTCCATAAAGACGATATCATCATCGCCCAAGGCAAAGAATTCCGAGTCAAAAGGGAACTCGGTCTGGTCAAGGTTTTCCTGACCTGATTCAATCCGCTCCGATGTCAGAGTCGGGGCGGGTATTCGCCACAATCGGGTGGCAACAAACTGAATACGGAGGTAACAATATGAACGTAACAATCGCAAATGCAATGAAGACAGCATATCTTGATGCGGCAGATACTTGCCGCAGACAGGAAGGGAACTCCAGTGCGGATGAGCCTACCTACTCCTTCCGTATGCTCCAGGCTTTAAGGGATATGGCAAGTGCCGACGTATATCCCGACGGTCGTTTCGGAGATGAGGAGTGCAATATCTGGTCGATGTTTCACGCCATGAAAGTGAGGTGATAACATGCAGAAATTAAAGAAAGTCCTCAAGGCAAAGGGAATTATCTACGACGAGAACGATGTCATGATCCTTATGCACGGTGCTGAGTACGACCAGTGCGCCAAACTCGTTGCCGTAACGGAAAAGTACATCATAACTGTCTGGCACTCAGCGGTTATGGACAGCATGTTGCGCCTTTA
>Ga0310690_10009316_pt1 | contig 12319 bp, 12 predicted proteins | sample AusTroGonzalo_MG_2_FD_207661 | JGI IMG/M metagenome (GOLD analysis project Ga0310690, IMG submission 207661) | Bovine rumen microbial communities from tropical cattle in Woodstock, Queensland, Australia - Gonzalo_04 (v2) (version 2) | ecosystem: Host-associated > Mammals > Digestive system >...
TGACGACAAGACATTGACGTCGGAAGAAGTGGACTATCTGAAAAACGGCTATGATGAAAGCGCACGTCCTAAAGGGTTGCCAAACCACGAAGTCGTGAACGTGACAATTCCTGCAACAAAACGGACGGACTACATCTATAAACGGGTTAAGGAAATCGCAAAGTGGATAGACAAAGCAACCGGCGTAGAAAAGAAAGAGATTTTTGCCAAAGGTATCGGGCTGAAATTCCAGAGTTTAGTACCCGGTATCGGTTCAAGCATCCGCAACCTTTATAAAGACTTAAAAGACCTGAACACAAGCAAAGCTGACATGTGTATTGCAAACATCAGAAAAGAGTATGATGATGCAGTCGCTAAAGGGCATCCTTGTGCGCAGGTTATTTTTATGGAAAAAGGCTACAACGATGAGCGCACCATTTCCGAAGCGACCGGCGAAGAAACCAAAGGCAAGAAGTGGAAGAAACTTTACACCGATATTTACAACGTAGCCGGTTACAACATGGCAAAAGACCTGCAAGACAAACTTGTAGCGGCAGGTTTTAAGCCGGAAGAAATTGCTATTGCGGGCGGCGACGACAGTATTTACAAAGATCCTGATGAACGCAAGAAACTGGCAGAAAAAGTTAAAACCGGTGAAGTCAAAATTGTTATTGCACAGTACGGAACGATGGGTGTAGGCGTAAACATGCAGGATAACCTGCGCGCTATCCACCATATTGACGCACCGTGGATGCCCGGTGAACTGGAGCAGGAAAACAAGCGTGGCATACGTCAGGGCAACCATTGGAATACCGTCCGTGAATACCGGTATATTTCCCCCGGCATGGACAGTAAAAAATGGTCGGCATTGGCAACAAAGGCGTCGTTTATTGCGGCGTTTATGGACACCAAGAGTAAAGTCCGTACCATTGAAAGCGACGCGCTGGGCGAAGAAAACAGCGGAACGGCAAGCGATATTTTAAGCAGTTTGACGGAATCGTTGGGCGATATGCGTTATGCGCAGAGAAAAGCTGCCCAGGACAATATTGAACGGCTTGAAAAGCAGCGCACAAACTTTGAAACCCGCCGACGTAAAGCAAAGGAAGATGTAAAGAAGTACAAAGATAACATCATCCCGAAACTGAAAACCAACATTGAACACGTTGACGTTGACAGCGCGGTATATGCTCACGACAGAGATGTGCATCCTGGGTTCAGTATTCAGATACGGAACGCTGCAACAGGAGAGTTCCAGACGTTTACCGACAAGGAAAGCGCACAGTCGTTTTTGGAGGGCAATCAACACGCAGCGACAAGCGGCGAATATGCAGAGGTTTGCGAAAAAGACTTTATCCGGTTCAGAGGATTTAAAATCGGCATCAAAAAAGAGGGCGGCGAAAAAGGCGGTTTGTTCTCCAGTTATTACGAACTGACGGCAAGAAGCGCAAAGCCTGATTTTGAAGCAGAAGCCAAAGAAGCGGAAGAAAAAGCCAAAGCCGAAGCTGAAAAGGCCGCAAAAGAGGGCAAGAAAGAAACCAAGAAAAAAGAACCCGCGAAACCCAAAGCCGAGGGCATGGACTTAACAAAGGTAGACAATAGTAAGTTTGGGAAAGGCGAGTACAAGACCAATACTGCCACCATAGGTTCCTTGCAGTCTGTGTTAAGTAATTTGGGTAACGCAAAAGACCGGTGGAACAAAGAGTTATCCAAAGCGGAAGAATTGCTTGTCGGTTATGAATCACAAGCTAACGCCGAATGGAAAGACCAGCCGAAACTGGACGCACAGAAGAAGAAGCTGAAAGCCATCGAGGACGACTTAAAAGAGAATACTGTACCGGCCCCGGAATGGTTCAGGACAGTAGCCGCAGTAGGAAACCTTGTGCGGTATAACGACGCACTTTATCCGATTGTAGGCCATTCTATCCCGGACGGCGAAAAGGTTAAGGACTACGGTATTATCGTGGAGAATCCGACAGTCGGAAACGAAGAACGAATCCGTATTCCTGCAAGCGAAGCCAGGGATGAAAACGGTGTGCTTTTATTCCAGCCGGAAGATTTGCAGCGTGATCCGCGTCAGCGTATTGTTGACGAAGCCGACGACGTGAACTACGATTCCGATTTTGAGCGTGTTGTTGATATGGCGTTCAATAACATCCTTGATAAAATCAACCCGGAAAATTGGGAGATTACAAACAAGGGTGTACGGCGTAAAACGACCGAAGCGGAAACCGGTAGGCAGGGCATGAGATGGAAAGAAGAAACCATCGGCGACGAGAAAACCTACACTTCCCCTGAATTAAGTCCCGGTGAACCCGTTGGCGGCGAATACAAGTCGTTTACACAACGTCTTAACAAGCTGGAAGCGTCTGTTGCCGAAAGCACAGAACCGCAGATCCGGCGAAGCGTTGACGAAATTGTGGACGAAGTAAAGGCGGCATTCCCCGGTGCAAGAGATTTCCACAGAAACGGGCAGCACCTGATGTTTATTATGCCGAACGGAACCTCTATTGCGGTAGATATTGCTAATCAGGTTTTCCTTTCCGGCAAAGAAGCAGAGGACGCACGAAAAGCGCACGGCAAGAACGCGGACGAACCTATCCGGGTGAACGGTTACACAGAAACCTTTGGTAAGGACGCAGCGATAAAACTGGCGCAGGACGGCGACAGAGGAACCGCGTTCCACGAAAGTTATCATCCTGCATATAACCTTGTGCTGACCGCAAAAGAAAAGGCGGCGATGGAAAAAGAGTATGGGGCGAGTGCAAAGGAACAAGGCAAATCTGTTATCGAAGTCAGTGCAGACGCATACCGCGACTGGCAGTTAGCAAGAAAAGAACGCAGAGGAACCCGGTTAGGCAAACTGTTCCAAAAGATTCAGGACTTTGCGTACAAGGCGCTTGCTGTGCTGACAAGAACGGAAAACGCACACAACGTAATGCGTAAGATTGCAGAAAACGAAGTGTGGAACCGGGAACCGCGCCGGAACATGGGCGGCACACAAACAGATTATTTGGTTACAAATAATAAAATCACCGGTGACACACAAGTACCGGTGATAGATATTACAGGCGTAGCAGGAACTAATCCTTTTGACGGAAAGGCTAAAGCAAACCTTGCAAAATCACTGCTGAACAAATCGTTTAGGATTATTGGCAGCGATGGTATTGGTTTTACAAAGTCAAGGGATACAAACATTGTAGACGGTAAGAGCAAAACCGATAAGCCTAACATGCACATAATCAACGGTCAGGGATATACAAAATCCTTGACTCATCCAATTCGGCAAAAAGCCTTAACGGTTGTAAGCCAGCTTTTAGACAACGCAGTGTATATTGAAAAGCGCCCGGATATGACACACAACTCCGATGTTCGGTATGTTGATCTTTATGCTGCCGTACAAGACGGAAACAAGATTTATCCGATTCACATTCAAGCAAGAGAAAAAGGTGATTCACCTGGCCTGTTTGAAGTAAAAAAGGCGCTGTTCTACAACCTAAACAAAAAAGGCGCTTTACCGCCCGGAACCGCACAAAGTGCAGCAGTGGGACTAAGTAAAGCACCTTCTGAAATTAGTGTAGCAGAACTCTTGCAAAATGTCAAGGACAAAGCTGGCAGGCCGTATGTTGTCAACGGACAGTTACAGTACGAACCGGCGGCAACTCCGGCATTACCGGCGGGCAAACTGGAAGCGTCCATTTCCTCCGTAGCAGACAAAGGGATAAAGAAAGCAGAAGCGTATGCGAACCGGAACCAGCGGACGGCAAACCAAAACACCGCAGAGGGTAGAACCGCACAGATATTTAAGAACACAACAAACAAAAACGCGGCACAAAGCGCGGTAGGCTGGATAGAGGAACAACGTAAAAACTTCTATCGTGACTTCGTGGATAAAAACGATGCGTTCCATAAGGTTGACGATCAAATTGAAGCTGTTACCGGCAAAAAGCTGACAGAAGATAGCAAGATTTATAATAAGGTGCAAATTCTGAAAGCATTGGCGACCGGCGCAGCGACAACACTTATCGAGGGCGACGAACACTCCATGAAAGCGTTGCGTGACCGCATAGGCGGCACAGTAGACGCCAAGAACAACCCCGAAAAAGCAGCGCGCGCAAAAGAACTGCAAAAGAAGTTCAATTTAGTTACCATGAAAGATGTAATGCAGACCATCGAATACAAAAAGATGGACGCAGCGCATCCCGATTACTTAAAAGCGCATGGCTTAAACAACTGGCGAGAAGCGTTCGGCAACTATTTAGGCGCACGGCGTTTGCTGGAACTGATGCACATAGCGGAAGAAAACGGAAAAGAGTACAAACTTCCGAAAAACATCAGTGCGGCAGATTTACAGGCAACTGTTGACAACGCGCCGAAAGAGTTTGCAGAAGCGGCAAAGAAGTATTACCAGTTGCAGGAAAACATGCTTGTGCTTATGGAAGATGGCGGGTTGATTAACCAAGAGATCCATGAGTACATGAACAAAACGTATCACGATTACTGCCCGTTGATGGTTGACTTTAGCGACACGGCTTCGTTCGATAAAGTGTTGTCGAAGTTTGTTGGCGACGGAAACAGTATTGTGAACGTCAACAACATGTTAAAGTTTGTACTGGAAGAAGGCAGCGAACGTGGGCTGATTTCCCCGCTGGAAAGCACTTACAAGAGTATCTCTATGCTGACAAGCAGGGCAGAGCGTAACAAAGTAGCATCTTTCTTTGTGCAGGCCGTAGAGAACGACGATGACTTGAAAAACAGCGGCTTGCTGATAAGAGTTCCCGGTAAAGCCGACGATCCGAAAAACTGCGTCTTTACCGTTCTGATGAATGGTGAAAAAGTTGCGTATAAGACCACACAAGACTTGTACGGGCCTATTGTGGGCGGCGACGAACCGACCGGCGGCATGGTATTCTCTTTAATGAAGAATACTGCCCGGACATTACGCGCCGGTGCTACAACATCCCCGTCGTTCATTGTGCGTAACCTTATTCGCGATACGATTTTTGCGGGCGTAAGCAGTCGTAACGGATTTATCCCGGTAATTGACAGTTTGCGCGGCGCATGGGCGTTGTGGAACGATCCGAAGCTGAAAGGCGAGTTTGAAGCAGCCGGGGTAACGGCGTTTAACTACTACGGCAGCATGGAACACGCGGTATCTTCGTTAGACCAGTTAGCCGGCGGCAAGTTTAAGATTCATAATTTAGGCGACTTTATAAAAGCGCTCTTTAAATACGCCGGTGCTGCTTCGGAGTTTGTAGAAGCAAGTACACGTATGGGCGAGTTTATGAAAGCAAGAGCCGCAGGAAAGAGTTTAGAACAGGCCGCGTTAGACGCAAAAGACGTAACGCTTGACTTTAGCAGATCCGGCAGAGTAGGGCAGAAATACAACCAGGTTATCCCGTTCTTTAATGCGGCGATTCAGGGCGGCGACAAGATGATACGTCTGTTGGCTGATCCAAAAACGCGTATGCACACCGCAAGAATGTTGGGCATGTATATTATGATTCCGTCCTTGCTGTTGTGGATTTACAATAAGGATGAGCCGTGGTATGAGGAAATAGATCCGCATATCAAGATGAATAACTGGATTCTCCCCGGTGGTATCAGAATACCGAAACCGCAGGAGGCCGGTGTGTTCTTTGGCAGCGGACTGGAGGCGCTTATGGACGAAGTAACCAAGCGCGATCCAAAAGCTATGGCGAACTGGATAAAATCTGCAAGAGAAGCGTTCCTGCCTAACTTAATTCCTACGTTGTTCCTGCCGTTAATGGAATGGGAAGCAAATTACAGTTTCTTCCGCGAAAAAGCTATTGAGGGCAAGCGGCTGCAAAGGCTGCCGGTGGAGCAGAGGTACAATAATAGCACGTCCGAACTGAACAAAGCCATCGGCAGGACGTTCGGGTTATCCCCCGTCAAGCTGGATAACACAGTACGCGGATTTTTAGGTACAATGGGTATGTTTGCGTGGCAGTTGCCTGATTATGCGTTTGAGGGCAAACAAAACTTGCCGAGCAAACAGTTAAAAGAACGTACCTTTATCCGTGACTTTGTTCTGAACGACCTGAACATGAACCGGACAAGCGAGGACTTCTATGACCTTGTATCTGCTGCGCAACAGAAACATGCCGGGTACGGGAAGAAAGGCAAACCTACTCCGGCAACGGCGGCTATTAACAAAGCCTTGCGCGATGTATCGCAGAAGAACAAGGAAATTCAGCAGATTACCAATGCCAAAGGAATATCCTCCGACCGCAAGCGCCAGATGATAGACCAGAAGCGGAAAGTAATTCATCAGATCCAAAAAGCTACATTAAAGAAGTATCGTAGCAAATACGATATTTAAACAGTATCAAAAGTATAACTCAATAGAACACCCGGCAGTAAATGTGCTGCCGGGTTTTTCTATATAAAAGTATATTCAGAAAGGCGGGATTATTATGGCTGTTAGCAAAAGCGATCTTTACAACATTTACTTATCGCGAAGAGAAGCATACTTGCTTTATCTTGCAAAAGAGGAAGATGACGAAACATTATTGCCTAAACCTTTAACGGCGCAGGATGAAGTGCTGTACGACTATTGCCTTAATTCTGCTGCAAGCGCAGCTACGGAAGCCGCAGAAGATGCAGAAGCTGCTGCTGCCCTTGCGAAAGACTGGGCGACAAAGACCGGTGCAGCCGTTGCAGACGGAGAGTACAGTGCTAAATACTATGCAAATGCGGCCTCTGCCAGTGCAGATTTGGCAGAAGATTGGGCGGTTAAGATGGACGGCATGGTAAACGACGAAGATTATTCTGCTAAATACTATGCAGATCAGGCGCATCCAGCAGAAGAAACAGAACCGGCGGAAGAAACTTAAAAGCGGGGTGATTCTCCATGATTGAACAGGTAGAATCAATCGTTATAGCGTTCTTTGTGGGGGCAATATTGACCTACTTTTCAACGCGATGGTCTACGATTTTCAAGAAAATAGACAAGCTGGAGATTGGCGTTCAGGCGCTGTTGAGAGACAGAATGTTGCAGATGTATTCGTACTACAAAGAAAAAGGGAAAAAAGTGCCTGTTCGTGAACGAGAAAGTTTTGAATGTATGTTTAAAGCGTACCAAGATAATGACGGAAACAGTTATATGCCCGATGTAAGAGAAGAGTTTCTTAAACTTCCGCATGAAACGAGGTGATGCCTATGAGAGTCATTAAATCGTTATCAGACAGAGTTAAAAAGTTTGTAAAGGGCGGTGGCGGAACACTGCCCAAGTTGTTTGTGTGGGTATATGCAGCCGCGTTTTTAGCATGCGGCTGTATTACCATTTTTGGTATAGTATATGAGTTTTGGCTGAAAAGCATCATAAATTACAAAGCCATCAATGATTTTGTCGGTGCTTATTTTACGCCCAGCATCGCTGGCACCTTTACCCTGCTGGGTGTACTGCTTATCGACCGCAACAACGATGGCATCCCCGACAAGTGGGAAAAGGAAGAGGAAGAAAACGAAAGGCGGGACGGAAAACGATGAAATATTTGAAGTGGATTTTATATGCGATAGTGGATTTGATTTTTAACTTCATCGCCTATTTAACAAACCCCTTTGTCCTGCTGTTTGCTGATGAAGTAGGCAACCTGCCAAGCGTTTTTAAGTGGTGGGCGAACTGGGACGACCATTTAGACGTAGACTGGCTGCTTGACGAAGGCCATGTACCAAAATTTGCAAGGTACGACTTTCATAGGCACTACAAATACCATAGCGCTGCCGAAGCAGAAAAGACCATCGGCGAATACCGTGGGTATGTTGACTTGCTTGACCCTTGCTTTACGCTTAAAGAACGGTTCCAAAGGTATATTTGTAGACTTGTCTGGTTATATCGTAACTGCGCCTATGGGTTTTCTTATTATGTAACAGGCATAGAGGTTAGGGCAGAGGATGTTGTCAAAATCAAGACGAAAGAAAAAGACGGGTACATCTACTATGTGACCGATTATGCCTGGGTGTACAAGGACGAAAGGCCAAGTTTTAAAGGGCATTGCTGGGATAATTATTTGGGCTGGAAATTCAACTGGCTTGACCATGATGTAGACCATTATATGTTGGCGTGTCGTATAACGCCGTTTGACAAGAGGTGACTATAAAAGATGGGCATGATACCAACAAACAGAATGACCCCCGACACACTGGAAGATGTGCGGGGTATGGCAAGAGAAGCAAATGATTATATCGACCACGTTTATTTGCACTGGACGGCAGGACACTACGGACAAGCCTACGATGACTACCATATTTGCATTGATGAAGATGGAAGTATTTACCTGATGTGCGATAGCTTTGAAGAATACAAAAATCACACATGGAAGCGTAACTCCTATGCCGTTGGAGTAGCGTTGTTGTGCGCCGTAGATGCCGAAGCGCGGAACGGATATAACGCATGGCTGGGTTACGAACCGCCTACCACGGCGCAAATTGAAGCACTATCACAGGTCGTTGCTGTTCTTGCAGACGAGTTTAATCTTCCGTTGGATTGCGACGATTATGTGATGACGCACTGTGAAGCCGCCGAAAAAGACGACTATGGGCCGAGTACAACGTGCGAAAGATGGGATCTGTGGTATATCCCGGACGACTATGGCTCAGACGGAGAGCTTGTTCCGGGGGGCGATTTAGTCAGAGGCAAGGCAGCGTATTATCAGAGGATTTGGGAACATGACGAAACGGGAGATTAAGAATTTTTATGAACAAAACAAGGCTTATACTATTGGTGTTGTTGTTATCCTTGTTCTGTGTATTTCCGTCGCATGGTATGTGCATGACAGCCACCGCAACGACACAGAATATCACAATACCGATGCAACAGTGGCAGAACTTAACAACAGAATTTCGGCTCTTGAATCAAGAATTGGCACAATGCAAGAACGACTTGACAAAGCTGAAAAAACCGTCGAGCGAGTTGCTGTCGGAATTACAAGAAGCACAGGATATGCTATCGAAATTAACGAAGGAATTACAGGAACAGAAAAGCGACTTGACGCAGCTATCGAGCGAAGTAACCGCATTGAGGGAATTATCCGCGACATTGAAGCAGCAAATAAATAAGGAACGGAAAATCCATAAAAGACAAATTTGGCAAAACCGGATTTGGTGTATAATCATCGGTGCGGGTATTGGCATTGCGGCAAGCAGGTAATTAAAAGCCTACCTCTGAAAAGGGGTAGGCTCTTTTTTTATTAAATCGTCAAAAAAACGTCAAAAATATTATTCCTCTATATTCAGTTCTGTTCCGAACACCAAAATCAAGAACGCCTATTTTATCGTACTTTGGTCGGTTTTGTTTTCTTACAATCTGTTGGGAGAGCGATTTTTGTGAAAAATTAAGAAAACGCTATCTATCCGCACGGTTGACACATTCTTGTTAAATCGTCAAAAGAAATCGTCAAAAATTTGTAGCAAAAATTTTTTGTATCTTGTCGTTTGCCGACTTCCGCATCTCGTCCGTGTAGTGAACATAAGTCCTTGTTACAGTTTCCACATTGTCACCTAAAAGTGCTGCTATGGTTTGGATGTCTACTCCCTCTGCCAACAGTTTAGAAGCATAGGTATGGCGCAGAGAGTGGGGTGAATAGTGATACTTGTTCAGCACATAACACATGTTGTAATATATGGCCAGCGGTTTAGGGAATAACTCGCCGGTAATAGACAACGGAGAGGTAAGGCGATATTGTTTTAACTCTTTGGCAAGGATGGCGGGTATGGGGATCTCCCGGAAGCCATTAGCCGATTTGGTGTAGGAAACAACTTCGTGTTGTCGTTTGTTAGTAAGTGCAACCTGTTTATTGATGCTAACAGTAAGGTTGGAAAAGTCAAAATCGTTCCACGTCAAAGCCAATAGTTCCCCACGCCTTACACCGGTAAGCTGTGCAATGCGGAGTGCTATATATGTATTTTTAAACTTAACGGTATTCAAGATTTCCCGCATGGTATCTTCCGGGATGGCCTTGCTTTTCTTATCCTTGCGTGAACGGTCAATCTCAACATCAACCATCGGGTTGTCTGTGATAATTCTGTACGGCTTAATAGCGGCTCTAAAAAGTATCCGTAACTTGACACGATATTCACGCTGGGTTAAAGGAGCCATTTTCCACCCTCTGACGGCTTTTTGTAAGTCCATGAAGGTAATTCGTCGCATCGGTTTATTTGCGAGGCTCTGAAGCGATTTTACGGCGTGTCTGTATATTACTTTCGTTCCATACGATAACGACTTGCGGTTGGCAAGATATTCCTCACAAAACTTTTCCAATGTAATGCCTTTTAACGCTTCGTCCACAGGGCGGGGCGCTTTTTTTATTTGCGCTATCAGTTCGGCTTCGGCTTCTTTTGCGTCTGACTTTTTCTCAAAGCCCTGCCTTGACTTCTGATGCCATTTGCCGTTGGTGTCTTTCCAGGATATGATAATCTGCCATCCGTTGTCTTTTTTTCTGTATGTGGTGGTTGTTTGCATTGTTTGCTCCTTACATTATTCCTTAAAGGTAAGTTCAGCTTACCTTTATTTTTCATCATTTTTTAAAGGTTTGTTTTTTAAATCCTGCTTGTGCGCTTCGTACCACTCTAAAGCCTCTTGCTTCGCTTTTAAACTTGCTTCGAGCTTTTGAAGTTCCACAAGGGTGTCGATAAAATACAACAATTTATCTTTATTTTCCTCGTTTAATTGCTCAAACTCGGCAAGTAGCGATGCTTCGCGTAATGTGATATAAGGCCTGTCTGAAAGATCGACAACACCTTCTATCTTTTGAGATCCTCCCGGTAAAATATTCCATCCCATCAAGTGAGCAGGCGAAACTTGAAAAAGGGTAGATAACGCAAGAATCTTATCGTAGGGGACGGCAATTTCACCACGTTCGTATTTTGATACATTAGAACGTCCGACATTAAGAAATTTTCCTACTTCTTCCAAAGTCATGTTCCGCTGCTGACGCAACTCTCTTATGTTTTTCCCAATAATATGCTTAGTAGAGTTAGTATCCATGTTAAGCGCCTCCTAAGATAATTATAACAAAAATTTCTGTTTACGCAACAAAATTTTCTTGACAAGACACAAACAAAATGATACTATTGTGTCGTAAAAAGATACAAGGAGGTGTTTGCTGATGGTTGATACAAAAAAAATAAAGGGGCTGATGGCTGAAAACAACTTGAAGGGTACAGACGTAGCAAAGTACCTAAAAATCACTCCCAAGACGTTTTACAGCAAGATGAAAACCGGCCTTTTTGATAGCGATGAAATGGCAATAATGATTCCGTTGTTAAATATTGAAGATCCAGCGAAGATTTTTTTTGCCGATGTTGTGTCGCAAAAAGAAACGAGTCCGGACGCGGTGTAAATGTGCTTAAACGCAGCAGGCTTCAACAACTCCTGTAAAGCATCTGTCTTGCCGTTTCCTCCATAGAATAGGCAAGCAAGCAAAAAAATGGTGGCGAGCTTTTTGTTATCGGATTTTCACTCGCCACGCCTTCCTACAACGCAACGGATGTAGCAGGGGTTGTTCAAGCCTGTTGTGGAGAGATAACAGGAGGAAACATGAGCAGTATTAGGTTTTTAGGTTATGAGAGTAAGGTGCGGTTCGTTGTTACGGTAGACGTGCCGGTTTTGGCGTTTGACGTAAATGACGCATTAGACAAGGCCAACGACGCGATAGACGAAATGCTGGAAGAAACGGACGTTAAGGAAGTGAAGCGCATCTCCGAGTGGGTAGAGATGAGCGCCGACAAAGGGCAGGACGTTACGGAGGACGAGTAACATGGCAACGAAAGGGGCAACGAGCCAAACCGTGTTAAGTCCAAACGAACTGGCAAAACGCTGGGGACTAACTACCCGGAGCATCCGGACAATGGAACAGGAAGGGAAGCTGCACAGGCTCCCGGATCTTCCCGGTGTGAAATACTCCGTGGCAGAAGTTGTACAACTTGAAAGCGTAGGGTTGGAAGCACAAAAACTTTCAGCTTGGGAACGTAGGAACATGCAGGAAAAGATTGATATGTTGGAACGGCTGGTTGCCAGCTACCAACAAAGGTTAGCCGAAGTGATGAGAATCGCAGGGGGTGTGCAGGATGTTAGATAAAACGATTAACCTTATCGACCGGGCCGGTGGATGGCTGCTGTGGCAAATAGACACCAACGACTTTTTCGCAGGCGCACTATTTGGCATCGCTTTGTTTGCAATTCCTTACATCTTCGGTATTATCGACATTGTTTTGAGGTAGGAAATATGAAAAGCAAATATTCCGATCCCGACAACAAAAACTACGATGAGATGTTCTGTACGAACCTGGTACGGTTCCGGGAGCAGCGGGGTTTAACGCA
>Ga0310690_10009318_pt1 | contig 12312 bp, 5 predicted proteins | sample AusTroGonzalo_MG_2_FD_207661 | JGI IMG/M metagenome (GOLD analysis project Ga0310690, IMG submission 207661) | Bovine rumen microbial communities from tropical cattle in Woodstock, Queensland, Australia - Gonzalo_04 (v2) (version 2) | ecosystem: Host-associated > Mammals > Digestive system >...
GCAGCTCTTCATCCAGCGAGCACTCAGTCCTGCCAAGGTGAGCAGTATCACCCTTGATACCGAGAACCACAAGGCAGAGGTCTATCTGCAGCCTGAGGAGGTGAGCCTGGCCATCGGCAAGGGCGGTATGAACATCAAGCTTGCTTCCATGCTGACGGAGTTCACCATCGACGTGTTCCGTGTGGTCAATGAAGGCGAGACCGACGAGGACATCTACCTCGACGAGTTTGCCGACGAGATTGACCAGTGGGTCATCGATGCCATCAAGGCCCTGGGCTACGACACCGCCAAGGAGGTGCTCAACGCACCGCGTGAGCTGCTGATTGAGAAAGCCGACCTGGAGGAAGAGACCGTAGACCACCTGCTTGAAGTGCTCAAGGCAGAATTCGAATAAGATTTGAGATTTGAGGTTTGAGATTTGCGTTATTATGATTGCCTTGCATTCTTGAAATACTCAATGCTCAAATCTCAAACCTCAATTCAAATTAAAAAACTCAAATCTCAAATCTCAAACCTCAAATCAAATGGGAATAAGATTAAATAAAGTATTAACGGAACTGAACATAGGACTTCAAACGGCAGTTGATTTCCTTAAGAACAAAAAGAACCTGGGCGAGATTCGCGAGGACGCTACTCCCAACACCAAGATTGCCGACGAGCAGTATGCGGCACTGGTGCAAGAGTTCAGCAGCGACAAGGCTGTGAAGACACAGGCCGACAAGCTCTTCCCGAAAAAGAAGGAGAAGAAGCCCGAGGCACCTGTGAAGACCAAGACCGAGGAAGTGATAGCACAGCGACAGCAGTTCAAGCCGCTTGGGAAGATTGACCTGGACAGCCTGGGCAAGCCTAAACCGGCTCCACAACCTGCTGTCAGCCCTGTCGCTAGCAAACCAGAGCCTGCGCCTGCTGCCGTGAGGCCGGCTCCGCAGCCTGTTGCCCCTGCACAGCCGGCTGCCCCTGTCAAGGAGGAGGAAAAGAAGTTGGAAACAGTCCAGCAGACCGAAAAAACCGTGGTGGAGACACCAAAGGTTGAAAAAGAGCAACCCGCCCTGCAGGTACCGACTCAGAAGCCGGTGGCAGCGGACAAGAAGGATGAGCCGGAAGTGAAGGCCGACTCAGCCACTCCTGCCAAACCCCAACCAGCTCCTGAGAAGCCCATGGAAACTCCTTCCATACAGGAGGAGTCGCAGCCAGTCGCCGTTGAGGCTGCACCGCAGGCCTCAGCCGCTCCTCAGAAGGAAATTTATACGCTCAAGAGCGAGGAGAAGATGGCTCCGAAGGTGAATGTGCTGGGCAAGATTGACTTGTCGGCCATCAACCAGAGCACCCGTCCGAAGAAGAAGTCGAAGGAGGAGAAACGCAAGCAGCGTGAGGAGAAGGCTGCCCAGCAGCGCCAAACTAGCGTCCAGGGCGGCGAGAAGAAAAAGCGCGAGCGCATTCGCAGTGGCAAGGTGGACATCGAAGAAGCCGCCAAGCAGCAACAACAGCAGCAACAGCAGCAACAGCAGCAGAACAAGAAGCAGAAGAACAAGGGCGGCAACCAGAACTTCAGCGACCAGGGTCAGCAGCAGGGCGGCAAGAACCGCAATAAGAACAAGAACCGCCCGATGCCAAAGCCCCTTGAGGTGAACGAGGAAGACGTGGCACGCCAGGTGAAAGAGACACTGGCACGTCTCACGTCGAAGTCTACGCAGACCAAGAAGGGTGCCAAGTACCGCAAGGAGAAACGCGATGCCGTGGCTGAGCGCATGAACGAGGAGATGGCCGCCGAGGCAGCACAGAGCAAGGTGCTGAAGCTCACCGAGTTCGTCACCGTCAGCGAGCTGGCCACGATGATGAACGTGCCCGTGGTGAAGGTCATCGGAACCTGCATGAGCATCGGCATCATGGTGAGCATCAACCAGCGTCTCGATGCCGAGACGATCAACATTGTGGCCGACGAGTTCGGCTTCAAGACCGAGTATGTCAGCGCAGAGGTGCAGAACGCCATCCACGAGGAGGCCGACGACGAGAACGACCTTTTGCCCCGCGCACCGATTGTCACTGTCATGGGACATGTGGATCATGGTAAGACATCGCTGCTCGACTATATCCGCAAGACCAACGTCATTGCCGGTGAGGCCGGCGGCATAACCCAGCATATCGGAGCCTACAACGTGGAGCTGCCCGACGGTCGTGAAATCACGTTCCTCGACACACCCGGTCACGAGGCATTTACCGCCATGCGTGCCCGTGGTGCCCAGGTGACCGATATTGCCATCATTATCGTTGCCGCCGACGACAGCGTGATGCCTACTACCAAGGAGGCCATCGCCCATGCTCAGGCTGCCAACGTGCCTATGGTGTTTGCCATCAACAAGATAGACAAGCCCGGTGCCAACCCCGATAAGATTCGCGAGGACCTGGCCAACATGAACCTTCTGGTTGAGGACTGGGGCGGTAAATACCAGTGCCAGGAGATTTCGGCAAAGAAGGGCATCGGCGTGGAAGAGCTGCTGGAGAAGGTGCTGCTGGAGGCTGAGATGCTCGACCTGAAGGCCAATCCTAACCGCAAGGCCACCGGCTCGATTATCGAGTCTTCGCTCGACAAGGGCAGGGGATATGTTTCTACCGTGCTTGTCTCGAACGGTACGCTGAAGGTGGGCGATGTGGTCATTGCCGGCACCAGCCATGGCCGCATCAAGGCCATGTTCAACGAGCGTAACCAGCGCATCCAGGAGGCCAAGCCCGCCGAGCCGGCCATCATCTTGGGCTTGAACGGCGCACCTACGGCCGGTGATGCCTTCCACGTGATGGACAGCGAGCAGGAGGCCCGCGAGATTGCCAACAAGCGTGAACAGCTGGCCCGTGAGCAGGGACTGCGCACGCAGACCCGACTGACGCTTTCGGACATCAGCCACCGCATCGCCCTGGGCGAGTTCAAGGAGCTGAACCTCATTGTCAAGGGCGACACCGACGGCTCTATCGAGGCTCTCAGCGACTCGTTCATCAAGCTCTCTACGGAGAAAATCAAGGTCAACGTCATCCACAAGGCCGTGGGACAGATTTCAGAGAACGATGTCACGCTGGCCGGAGCCTCCGATGCTATCATTATCGGCTTCCAGGTGCGTCCCTCGTCGGCTGCCCGCAAGCTGGCCGACAGCGAGGGCGTGGAAATCAACACCTACTCCATTATCTACGATGCCATTGAAGACGTGCGCTCCACCATGGAGGGTATGCTCGACAAGATCATCAAGGAGGAGGTCACCGCCCAGGTGGAGGTGCGTGAGGTCTACAAGATTTCGAAGGTGGGCACCGTGGCTGGCGCCATGGTCGTCGAAGGCAAGGTCCACCGCTCGGACAAGGCACGCCTCATCCGCGATGGTATCGTCATCTTCACTGGCTCTATCAACGCGCTGAAGCGCTACAAGGACGACGTGAAGGAGGTGGCCACCAACTTCGAGTGCGGTATCTCGCTGGTCAACTTCAACGACATCCAGCAGGGCGACATTATCGAGGCATTCACAGAAGTAGAGGTGCAGCAGAAACTGTAAGCAATGGCGAAGCGTCCCTATCCTTCCTCTTTTGCCAAGCGACTGACAAGGCGAATCATGCTGACCATGCTCTTGGTGATGGGATTGGTCTCGGTTGTCATCTTCTGCTGCGGACGCGGCGTAGCCACGATAGCCATAGAGCTTGTTATCAACCGTTTTATCAACGGTGTTGACGAGAAGATCAGCCATATCGTGTCTGATGTCCACGTTGCCTCTGTCAATACGGTTCCCCTGATAGAGGAGAACCTTGACAAGCCTGAGAAGATGCATGCCATCCTTGAGCGCATGGTCAGGCAGAACCCCCGGATTCGTAGCTGTGGCATCAGCTTCATTGCCGATTATTATCCGCAGAAGGGACACTGGTTCTGCCCATACGTGGTGCGCGGGGACAACGACACCATCGACGTAATGACCATCGGCGACCAGCAGCATGACTACCTGAATAAGGAGTGGTTCACCCAGGCCGTTGCCGCTGAAGAGGGCTTCTGGTCGAAGCCGTTTTTCGATGGCATGGACGGTGAGACAGCCTTGGTATCCTGGCTTTCGCCTATCCGCAACCAACAGGGAAAGACAGTAGCCGTGTTTGGGGTTGACCTGTCGCTGAACAGCCTGTACAACAATGTGAAATTCACCAGCTTAGGCCACTATGATGACGATGACGGGGAATGGGATGCACATTATACAGGATACATCTTCGTCATCGACAGTGCCGGCACCTACATCTTGCATCCCGACCGCAAGCGTATGGTCAGGGATAACTTCTTTGACTACGCCAAGTCGTCTCCCGACTCGTTCAACTACGAGCTTGGGAAGAAGATGGTCGAAGGCAGGGAAGGCTTTTACGACATTGACAGCAAGGGCCAGGATCTGGTGATAGATGGCGAAACGGTGGCTGTGGGGTTCATGCCTGTCAAGCCAGTCAACTGGTCTGTTGCCATCGTCATCCCCTTGCTCTATATCGACGTGTTCGGCTATCTCCTGGGTTCCATCCTCATCCTCTTCATCATCATAGGACTGCTCGTGGTGCTCTTTGCGGGTCGCTCATTCATCAGGAAGGCTGTAAAGCCCCTGAAGCAGCTGGCAGCCTTTGCCGACGAGGTGGCGAAGGGTAACTTCCAGACACCGCTGCCCACCATCAAGCGCAAAGACGAGATATGCCAGCTGCGCGACTCTTTCGAGCAGATGCAGCATTCGCTGGCGGCATACGTTGACGAGCTGAAGGCAACCACGGCCCAGAAGGCCTCCATTGAGAAGGAACTGCTGATTGCCCACGACATCCAGATGGCCATGCTGCCCAAGACTTTCCCGCCCTATCCCGACCGCAGCGACATCGACATCTATGGTATGCTGAAACCCGCCAAGGCCGTTGGCGGCGACCTGTTCGACTTCTACATCCGCGACGAGAAGCTCTTCTTTGCCATCGGCGACGTGTCGGGAAAGGGCGTGCCTGCCTCGCTGGTGATGGCCGTCACCCGTTTCCTGTTCCGCAATATCTCTGCCCATGAGCTGGAACCGAACAGGATTGTCGGTTCACTCAACGATGCCATGGTTGAGGGCAACGAGACGAATATGTTTGTCACGCTCTTCGCGGGCGTGCTCGACCTGGCCACGGGCAAGCTACACTACTGCAATGCCGGTCATGACGCGCCGCTGCTCATCGGACGGGGGGTCAGCGTGCTGCCTTGCGACTCCAACCTGCCCGTAGGCGTGATGCCGGGGTGGGAATTCTCGCTGCAGGAGACCACCCTCGACCCCCAGACGGTCATCTTCCTCTTCACCGACGGACTGAACGAGGCCGAGGACATCAGCCACGCGCAGTTTGGCAATGAGCGTATTCTCAGCGTTGCGGAATCGGCACTGGCCGAGAACCAGAACCAGCCCACAACGGTTATCAACAGGATGGCTAGTGCCGTGGAAGCATTCGTCGGCGATGCCGAACAAAGCGATGACCTGACGCTGCTTGCCATCAAATATAAGAAATGAACAATACAGGTAACGATTATGTCCGTCAGGTGGCCGAGCAGAAGTATGAGTTCGGCTTCACCACCGACGTACATACCGAAATTATAGAGAAAGGACTCAACGAGGACGTAGTAAGGCTCATCTCTGCCAAGAAGGGCGAGCCGCAGTGGATGCTCGATTTCCGTCTGCGTGCATTCCGCTACTGGCAACAGCAGCAGCAGCCCACCTGGGGCCATGTACATGTGCCTCCTGTCGATTATCAGGAGATTTCCTATTATGCCGATCCGACCTCGAAGAAAAGGACACAGGAAGACGGGAATACGGGAGCTGGGAGCCGGGAGATCGACCCTGAACTGGAGAAGACTTTCGACAAGCTGGGCATCCCCCTTGAGGAGCGTCTGGCCTTGAGCGGCAATACCGCCGTCGATGCCATCATGGACAGCGTCAGCGTGAAGACCACTTTCAAGGAGAAGCTGCGCGAGAAGGGTATCATCTTCTGCAGCATCGGCGAGGCCATCAAGGAGCATGGCCAGCTGGTGCGCCAGTATTTGGGCACCGTCGTTCCCTACCGCGACAATTTCTATGCTGCACTCAACAGTGCCGTCTTCAGCGACGGCTCCTTCGTATATATTCCCCGTGGCGTGCGATGCCCCATGGAGCTGAGCAGCTACTTCCGCATCAATGCCCGAAACACGGGACAGTTTGAGCGCACCCTCATCATTGCCGACGATGATAGCTACGTCAGCTATCTCGAGGGCTGCACTGCCCCCATGCGCGACGAGAACCAGCTGCACGCCGCCATCGTCGAGATTATCGTCATGAACCGGGCCGAGGTGAAATACAGCACCGTGCAGAACTGGTATCCCGGCGACGAGCAGGGGCGCGGTGGCGTGCTGAACCTGGTGACCAAGCGCGGCGACCTGCGCGGCGAGGGCAGCAAGCTGTCGTGGACGCAGGTGGAGACGGGCAGTGCCATCACTTGGAAATATCCGTCGTGCATCCTGCGCGGCGACAACAGTACTGCCGAGTTCTATTCCGTGGCCGTCACCAACAACTACCAGGAGGCCGACACGGGCACGAAAATGATACACCTGGGCCGCAACACTAAGAGCACCATTATCTCGAAGGGCATCAGTGCCGGCCACTCGCAAAACAGCTACCGAGGGCTGGTACGCGCTGCCGCCACGGCCGAGAATGCCCGCAACTACAGCTCGTGCGACTCGCTGCTGCTGGGGTCTGAGTGCGGAGCACACACCTTCCCCTATATGGATGTGCACTGCGACACCGCCGTCTTTGAGCACGAGGCCACCACCAGCAAGATCAGTGAGGACCAGCTCTTCTACTGCAACCAGCGCGGCATCCCCACCGAGCAGGCCGTAGGACTTATCGTCAACGGCTATGCCAAGGAGGTCCTCCAGAAGCTGCCTATGGAGTTTGCGGTAGAAGCACAGAAGCTCCTCTCCGTATCACTGGAGGGTACGGTGGGATAGCAACGAAACCACCGGAAGTTCTGGAGACTTCCGGCGGCTAAGGAATTTAATTTGACAGGGGGCAGTCAAGGCTGCCCCCTGTCAATGTTTGTGTGGCGTCTAGTTCCTATAGGCAGGATTCTGGTAGGCGGCCTTCTCCTCTGTCGACATCATCATGCCGTCGAGCTGACCCTGCGGGATGGGACGGAGGTAGTAGCCCTTGGGGATGTCGCGCGTGAACTTCTCCAGATCCTTGTCGGTGTAGCCGCTGCCGGCGATGTGGTAGGTTGTGGCACGCTCGGCCCACTTCTGGGTGCGCACGAGGTCGAACCAGCGGTATCCCTCGCCCCAGAACTCACGGCTACGCTCGTCGAGGATGAAGTCGATGGTGATGGTGGCAGGCGTGGCAGCCAGCATCTCGGCGCTGTGGTCGGCCACGAAGGGTGCACGGGCGTTCACGCAGTAGGTCTGCTTGCCGGCACGTGCGCGGAGCACGTTCACCATCTTCACGGCCTCGGCATTGTTGCCCAGCTTCACGGCAGCCTCGGCTGCGATGAGATAGAACTCAGAGAACTTGGCGATGTTCCAGGGACGGGGCGAACCACCGTTCACCTTTGAACCAAGGCCGCCGGCATTGTCGGTGCGATAGATGCCAATCTTCCAGTTGCAGGGGTACTTCTTGCGGCTGATATGGTTGACGGCTACGACGAAGTCATCGTGTCCGGGCATCTCGCCGAAGCCCAGCTTACCATCGGCACCGGTATAGTTGATCTGGCTGTCCTCGCTCTGGGGAACCCAGCTGAAGTAGCTCTCGCCCGGCTTGATCTGCGAACCGTTGGCTCCGACCACGTATGCGGCTGCGCCACCAGACTTGTCCCAGTTGGTGAAGTAGCTCAGGGTGAAGGTGGCATCGTAGCGGGAGTCGATGGCCTTAACGGCATCTTCCCACACGCCGCCGTCCATGAAGGCGTCGGCCACGGGAGCCATGCGGGTCCAGGGGCGTCCGAGACCCTGGACAGCCTCACGCTGAACGGGGTTGATGTTGTTGCCCGAAGGATCCTTGGCAATCATCTCGGTGTAGTTCCAGGTCTCCATCCAGTAGGCGAAGTTCTCGGGCGAGCCGCCGCTGCCCCAGCCGTAGCCTACGCCGCCGTTACCAAACTTCTCGTCCTCGTCGTGGTCGGCATAGAGCATAATCTCGGAGTTGCGGTCGTTGGTGGCCACGTTCACGTCGTAGAATGTGGGCTGCAGAGCGTAGGGGCCAGGATTGCTGATGGCGGCCTGTGCTGTCTGCAGGGCTTTCTGGAAGTAGTTCTGTGCTTCGCTGCTGTTGCGGCTGCACTCAGGATAGGTGGGGATGCCTCCGGGGTTCTCCAGCCACCAGGCGTAGGTGAGATAGGCCTTCGAAAGATACAGGCGGGCCACGTTCTTGGTCACGGTGCCGGTGAGACGGGGATTCTCAGGCAGGTCGGCCAGGGCTTTCTCCAGGTCGGGGAAGATGCACTTCTCATAGACCTCGGCCACGGTGTTGCGCACGGAGGTGCGAACGGTGGAGGTGTTGAACTTCAGCTCTCCGGCACCCAGGTCGAGGGGCACGCCGCCATAGTACTGCACCAGCAGGAAGTAGTCGAAGGCACGGAAGAAGTAGGCCTCGGCCAGCAGGGCAGCGTCGATGCCTGCGGCAGCGCCATTCTCAATGATGCCGTTGGCAGTGTTGATATTGGCAAAAGCCGTTCCCCAGCATCCGCCGGCAATGCTGTTGCTGGGTGTCATGGAACCCACGCCTGAGAGGTCGGCATCCTTGAAGTTTCCGTCGGCAGACTGGGCGTATGTGTATTCGTCTGTACCAGTTTCACAGGCATTCAACCAATAGCCGTTGCCATAGAAATAGCGCAGGTGAGCATAGAGCGATGTCAGACCGCCCTCGATACCCGCCTTCGTGTTGAAGAATGTCGGGTCGAACTGGCTGCGCGGCTGCTCGTCGAGCACATCATTACACGATGTCATCGTAGTGGTAAGACCACAGCAAACAAGACCCGCAGCGATGATATATTTAATATTTTTCGTTTTCATAACTTATTATTACTTTATTTGAATAGCGGTAGCAAATTATTCACTTTTCACTCTTCACTCTTCACTTAGAATGTGACGTTCAAGCCGAAGATGAAGTTGCGCGTGGAGGGCGTGTTGTAACCCACGATGGGCATTCTGTGCTTGCCGGCGTACTCGCTGAAGGAAACGGCGGTGTTTTCAGTGGCCCAGGAGTTGGTCTCGGGGTCAAGTCCGCTCTCGTTGTTGAAGGGCGAGAAGAGCACGAACGGGTTCTGGATGGTGGCATAGAGGCGCAGACGGCTGATGCCGAAGTCCTTGATGGCCTTGATGCCGTCGAAGTTGTAGCCCAGGGTGATGGCGCGCACTTTCAGGTAGCCGGCATCGAAGTAGCCCAGCGTAGTGCCATACTTGGGGTTGTCGCCGCTCTGGATGCCTCCGGGTCTCGGATACTTGGCATCAGTATTGTCCTCAGTCCAGTAGTCAACGTCGATGTTGTTGCGACGGCCGGTGAGCATGTTCAGGTAACCGTTGGCAGAGTGGATGGCCGAGATGAGCTTGCCGCCAATCTGGAAGGCTCCGATGATGGTCAGGTCGAGGTTCTTGTAGCCTACGGTGCTGTTGAAACCGCCAATCAGGTCGGGCTCCATGCTCATAACCCTGCGGTCGTCGTCGCCAATCTGGCGTGTGGGCACGCCGTTGGCATCGAGCACGTCGTCATTGTATTTCACCTTGATCATGCCCAGGTTGCCGCCCGGCTCCAGAATGGCAAAGTTGGTGGTCTTCGTGCCATCGGGCAGCGTCACTTCATAGACATCGCTTTCGTTCCACAGACCGTCGTACTCATAGTCGTAGATGACGTCGATGGGATAGCCCACGAACCAGCGGTTGGCCTTGTCGGGAGCGGGCTTGCCGTCCTCGTCGAGGGCACCGGTCAGCTTGGTCAGCTTGTTGCGGTTCTGGTAAAGGTTGATACCTGCCTCCCAGTTCCAGCCGTTCTTGTTGTCGATGATGATGCCGTTCAGCGTCAGCTCCCAACCCTTGTTCTCAGTATTACCGATGTTGCCGGTATAGCTGTCCACACCAGAGGTGGAGGGCAGAGAGACGTCGAGCAGGATGTCGTTGGTCTTCTGGATATAGTATTCAAACGAACCGGAGAGACGGCCGCTGAACAGCGAGAAGTCGAGACCGAAGTTCCAGGTCTTGGAGTACTCCCAGCCCAGCTCGGGGTTGGGCAGTGTGTTCACATAGTAGCCGGCCTTGTAGTTGGTGCCATTGCCGAAGTTATAGTTGCGGATGGCCAGGCCGCCCAGGGTGGAGTAGGGGTTGATGCTCTGGTTTGAGGTCTCACCGAAGCCTACGCGCAGCTTCAGGTTGTCAATCCAGTCCAAGTCTTCCATGAAGTTCTCGCGGCGGATGTTCCAACCGGCGCTGACAGCGGGATAGGTGTGCCACTGGTGACCCTTGGCCAGGCGCGAAGAGGCATCGGAACGCAGGGCCAGCGAGAGCATGTACTTGTTGTCGTAGGAGTACATGGCACGGCCCATCCACGAAATCAGACCGCTCTGCCAGTAGTTGTAGCCGGTGAGGTTGGCCTGGCCGGTAGCCTTGTCCAGTGCATAGTACTGGAAGTAGTCGGCGGGAATATCCTGTGCCGAGGCACCCGTCTGCTCGTAGGTGGTCTGCTCGGCAGAATACATGCCCACGATGTTGATGTTGTGCTTGCCAAAGGCGCGGTCGTAGGTCAGCAGGTTCTCCACGGCCCAGTTGCGCGTCTGGTTCTCATAGATGGAACCGCTGTTCACGGCATTGGCATCCTTGTTGTTGATGCCGGTACCCGTGAAGCCGCCCTGCTTGGAGGAACGGAAGTTCAGACCGATGTTGATGCGGTAGCTCAGACCTTCCACCCACGGGCACTTCAGCTCGCCGAAGAGGGTGTTGTAGGAGCCGATACCCTTGTTCTCGCTCAGCCACACTTCCTTGTCGCGCTCAACCGTCTCCTTGGTCACCACCACCTGGTCGTCGGCAGGCAGCGTGTTGTAGCGCTTCAGGTTGCCGTTCTCGTCGTAGGGGCTGGCCAGCGGAGTGGTGCTCAGCACATTATACATATTGTTCACGCCCTGGTTCTTGCGATAGCTGTTGTTGGTGCTCAGACCGAAGCGGAGGTACTCGCCCACCTTCTGGTCAAAGTTTCCACGCACCGACACGCGGTCGTAGCCCTCGGTGGGAACCACCGACTCGTCGTGATAGTAGCCTGCACCGAAGCTGTAGCTGCCGCCATTGGTGCCGCCGGCCACGCTCACGTCGTGGTTGTGGCTCACGCCCGTCTGATAGTACAGGTCCTGCCAGTCGGTATTCGTGTCGTCACTCTCGTCGAGCGAGTTCTGGTACTTGCCGGCATACTGGCGGAACTTCGTGAAGGTGGGACCGTCCATCATGGGATATTTGTGGAACACCTTCTTGAAGCTGACGTAGCCGTTGTACGACACCTTGGCGGGTGCGCCCTGGTCGCCCTTGTAGGTGGTGATGATGATGACACCGTTGGCACCACGCGAACCGTAGATGGCCGTGGCGGAGGCATCCTTCAGAATGTCCATCGACTTGATGTCGGTGGGGTTGATGTCGGAGAGCTGGCCCATGAAGGGGATTCCGTCGAGCACAATCAGCGGGTCGTTGCTGGCTGAGAGCGAACGCTGACCACGGATGCGAATCTGCATCTCGGCGCCGGGCTTCGAGCTGGTCTGCGTCATCAGCACACCGGCCACACGGCCTTGCAGGGCCTGGGCAGCATTGGAGGCTGCAATCTGGTTCAGCTTCTCACCGCCGATGTTGGCCACTGAACCCGTCACGGCCTCGCGGCGCTGCGTGCCATAACCGATGACCACCACCTCGTTCACCAAGTGACCGTCTTCCTTCATGATTACGCGCAGCCCGGTACCGGCCTTGACTTCCTGGGTCTCATAGCCCACATAGCTGACGACAAGCGTGGCACCCGGCTTCACATTGAGCGTAAAGTTACCGTCGAAGTCGGTAACCGTTCCATTCGAAGTGCCCTTCTCAGTAATAGTGGCACCAATCAGCGGACCTTGAGAGTCTGACACATTACCAGTAGCCTGTTTGGCTTGCTGGACGGAAGCCACCGCTTCGGTAGCTGCCATTGCCTGCTGTGTGCCGATCATGCCCAGAAAGCACAATCCCACACATAAGGCGGTCTTCTTTGCATTAAAACTCATAGTTGTGTTTTTTGATTTTGATATAGTTAAAAAATTGACGCAAAATTAGTCAGATTTCTCTTATTT
>Ga0310690_10009319_pt1 | contig 12312 bp, 12 predicted proteins | sample AusTroGonzalo_MG_2_FD_207661 | JGI IMG/M metagenome (GOLD analysis project Ga0310690, IMG submission 207661) | Bovine rumen microbial communities from tropical cattle in Woodstock, Queensland, Australia - Gonzalo_04 (v2) (version 2) | ecosystem: Host-associated > Mammals > Digestive system >...
TGCCTTATCTGGAACCGCTGCGGACGCGTCCAGAACGGCGCGACCGTCTCGATCGGGTACACTAACGTCGGCACGCTCCAGAACGGCTGCCAGAGCGGCATAGTCAACATCGCGCGCGAGGGCGCCGCCCTTCAGGTCGGGCTCCTCAACTTCAACCCCAAGGGGTTCCTGCCGTTCTTCCCGTTCTTCAACTTCTCCAGCCAGTTGTTCGGCGGCGGCCGCAAGTAAGACGCCGCCCTACGAGATCTCCGCCTTCAGCTTCGCGACGAACTCGGGGAGCTTCATCGCTCCGAGGTCTCCCTCGGAGCGAGACCTGACGGAGATCGTCTCCGCCGCCTCGTCCCTCGGGCCTACCACTACCTGGTACGGCACCTTCTGGAGGGTTGCCTCGCGTATCTTCGCACCGAGCTTTTCGGCGGAGTCGTCCACGTCGACGCGGAAGCCCTCCGCACGCAGCGCGGCCTGTACCTTCTTGGCGTATCCGAGCGCCTTGTCGCTCACCGGCAGCACGCGCACCTGCTCAGGCGCGAGCCAGAGCGGGAACGCGCCGGCGTAGTGCTCGATGAGGATGCCGAAGAAGCGCTCGATCGAGCCCAGGAGCGCGCGGTGCACCATGTATGGCTGGTGGTCCTTGCCGTCGGCGCCGACGTATGTTAGGTCGAAGCGCTCGGGCAGGTTGAAGTCGAACTGCACGGTGCCGAGCTGCCAGGGGCGCCCGAGGGCGTCCTTTATCTTCATGTCGATCTTCGGGCCGTAGAACGCGCCGCCGCCCTCGTCGACCTCGTAGCTCATCCCCTCCTGGTCGAGCGCGTCGCGGAGCGACTGCGTCGCCTGCTCCCAGCGGGCCGGGTCGCCGACGGCCTTCGCCGGCTTCGTAGAGAGGTACGCCTGGATGTCGTGGAAGCCAAACTTGCCGAGCATGTTCTTCGCGAACTCGACGGTGTCCTTGATCTCCTGCACGATCTGCTCGGGGGTGCAGAAGATGTGCGCGTCGTCCTGCGTGAAGCCGCGCACGCGGAAGAGCCCGTGGCGGACGCCGTCCTTCTCGTAGCGGTAGACCGTCCCCAGCTCGGCGAGGCGCATCGGCAGGTCGCGGTAGCTGCGCTTCTTGAACTGGTAGACCTGGATGTGGAACGGGCAGTTCATCGGCTTGACGTAGTAGTCCTGCACGTAGGCGTCTTCGCCGCTGCCCTCCTGCACCTTCATGACGGGGAACATGCCGTCCTTGTAGAACGAGAGGTGCCCCGACGTCTCCCACAGGTTCGACTTGCCGACGTGCGGGGTGTAGACGATCTCGTAGCCGGCCTCGTAGTGCTTCCTGCGCCAGTACTCCTCGATGGCGACGCGGATGCGCGCCCCCTTCGGGAGCCAGTGCGCGAGGCCCGGGCCGACCTGCTCGGTGATCGTGAAGAGCTCGAGCTGCTTGCCCAGTACGCGGTGGTCGCGCTTCCTCGCCTCCTCCTCGCGGGCGATGATGGCGTCCATCTCGGCCTGGTCCTTCGCGACGATTCCGTAGACGCGCTGGAGCATCTTGTTCTTCTCGTCGCCGCGGTAGTAGCTGCCTGCGACGCGCACGAGCTTGACGACGCCGATCTGCGAGCTGCGCTCCACGTGCGGCCCGCGGCACATCTCGACGTAGTCGCCCACGGAGTAGGTCGATATCGCGACGCCGTCTGCGACGACGTCGGCGAGGCGCTCGAGCTTGTACTTCTGCCCGGCGAGGAGGGCCTTCGCCTCCTCGGCCGAGACCTCCTTCTTGACGAAAGGCTCGTCAAGCGCGATGAGGCGCGCGATCTCGGCCTCGATCTTCGGGAAGTCGTCCGTCGAGATGCGGTGCGGCAGGTCGAAGTCGTAGTAGAAGCCGTCGTCGGTCGCAGGGCCGATGTCGACCTGCACGTCGTCGAAGAGGTTCATGATCGCGCGCGCCATGAGGTGCGCCGCGCTGTGCCTGCGCTGTTCGAGGGTGGCTTCAGACATGGTTGCTCCTTATGAATTCGCGTCCTGCCTCAACGGCCTTGAGGTTGAGGTCGAGAAGGTTCGCCTTGCGGGCGGAGATCGTGTGCTTGAGCGCGTCGACGACGGTCTCGGGCTTGACGCACCCGAGCTTCTCGACGATCGCGCCGAGGATGATCATGTTGGCGAGCGACGCCGCCTCCATCGCCGTGGCCATCTGCGTCGCGGGGATGTAGACGACATCTACGTCGGACCGCCGCACCTTGCGCGAGATGAGCGACGAGTCGACGAACACCGTGCCGCCGGGCGCCACCGAGTCCTCGAACTTGTCGAGCGACGGCTCGTTCATCACCATCAGCACGTTCGGGTGCGCGATGATCGGCGAGCCGACCGGCTCGTCGGATATGATGACGGAGCAGTTGCAGGTGCCGCCGCGCATCTCCGGCCCGTACGAGGGCAGCCACGAGAGCTCGCGGTTCTCGATAAGCCCGGCGTAGGCGAGCACCTTGCCGGAAAACAGCAGGCCCTGCCCGCCGAAGCCGGCCATGACGGTCTCGTAAGTCATTTCGCAGCCTCCTTCGCCGCCTCGGCGTCCTTGTCCTTGTAGACTCCGAGCGGATAGAACGGAATCATCTTCTCCGCAACCCACTGGCACGCCTTCTCCGGCGTCAGGCCCCAGTTCGTCGGGCACGTCGACACGACCTCGACGAGCGAGAAGCCCTTGCCCTCGACCTGGTTCGTGAACGCCTTCAGGATCGCCTGGCCCGCCTTGCGCACGTTCGCGACCGAGTTGACGGCGACCCGCGCCAGGTACGCCGGCGCATCGAGCGACGACAGCAGCTCGCAGATGCGGATCGGCATGCCCTGCGTCGCGGGGTCGCGCCCGTACGGCGAGGTCTGCGTGACCTGCCCGACGAGCGACGTCGGCGCCATCTGGCCGCCGGTCATGCCGTAGATCGCGTTGTTGATGAATATGACGGTGATGTTCTCGCCGCGGCAGGCGGCCGACACGGTCTCGCAAAGGCCGATGGACGCGAGGTCGCCGTCGCCCTGGTAGGTGAACACCACGCGGTCGGGCAGCGAGCGCTTCACGCCCGTCGCCACCGCCGGCGCGCGGCCGTGGCTCGCCTCGATCATGTCGCACGCGAAGTAGTCGTAGGCCATGACGGAGCATCCGACAGGCGCGATGCCGATCGTGCGCCCCTCTACGCCGAGCTTGTCGATCGCCTCTGCGACGAGGCGGTGGACGATTCCGTGGGTGCAGCCGGGGCAGTAGTGCAGGACCGCGTCGGTCAGGGACTTGGGCTTCTGGAAAACGATGGCCATCACTTCGCCTCCTTCTCGATTGCGGCCACGACCTCGTCGACGGACGGTATCATGCCGCCGACGCGGTTGCACATGGCGATCGGCTTCGAGCAGCGGATCGCCAGCTCGACGTCTTCCCGCATCTGGCCCATGTTCAGCTCCACCGTGAGGAAGCCCTTGACCCTCTCCGCCGCCTTCGCGAGCGGCGCCTTCGGAAACGGATAGAGCGTGATCGGGCGGATCATGCCGACCTTCACGCCGCGGCGCCGGCACTCCGCGATCGCGTTCTTCGAGACGCGCGCCGTGATGCCCGTCGAGACGACGCATATCTCCGCGTCGTCCATCAGGTACTCCTCCCAGCGGCATTCCTCGGCCTCTAGCTTCGCGTACCGCTCGAAGCGCGCGAGGTTCGTCTTCTCGAGCTCGTCGGGCTTGAGGTACAGCGAGTTGACGATGTTGTGGGGGCGCTTCATCTCCGTGCCGGTGGTCGCCCAGGGCTTGCCCTTCATGACCTCAGCCGGGTCGGTCTGCTCCTCGGGCAGCACGACCGGCTCCATCATCTGGCCCATCGTGCCGTCGGCGAGCAGCATGGCCGGCATGCGGTACTTCTCGCCCAGCTCGAACGCGAGGCGCGTCATGTCGGCCATCTCCTGCACCGTCGCCGGCGCGAGGACGATTATGTGGAAGTCGCCGTGGCCCGGGCCGCGCGTCATGAAGAAGTAGTCGGACTGCGACGGCTGTATGCCGCCGAGGCCGGGGCCGCCGCGCTGCACGTTCACTATGAGCGCCGGCAGGTCGGAGCCCGCGAGGTAGGAGATGCCCTCCGCCTTCAGCGAGATTCCCGGCGAGCTGGAGCTCGTCATCGCGCGCCGCCCGGTGGAGGCGCAGCCGTAGACCATGTTGATGGCGGCGATCTCGCTCTCCGCCTGCAGGAACGTGCCGCCGATCTTCGGCATTCGCTTGGCCATGTACGCCGCGATCTCCGTCTGCGGCGTGATCGGATAGCCGAAGTAGTGGCGGCAGCCGCAGCGTATCGCCGCCTCGGCGATCGCCTCGTTGCCCTTCATCAGCGCCTTTTCGCTCATGTCCTCACCTCTCCACCTTTATCACGCAGTCGGGGCACATCAGCGCGCACGACGCGCAGCCGACGCACTCCTCCGGCTTCGTCAGCTCCACCGGCGCGTGCCCCTTGTGGTTGAGCTTCGTCTTCGAGATGGCGAGTATCTTCTTGGGGCATGCGGTCACGCACAGACCGCATCCCTTGCACAGGTCTTCCCTGAACGTCAGCTTTGCCATTTCCTATCCACCTCCGTGTTAGCCGCGTATTATACCATATTCTGGGCGCTCGCTCTCATGCAAGGCGGGCGCTCTCGAGGGTGTTCCAGAGCAGCATGGTGATCGTCATGGGGCCGACGCCGCCCGGGACGGGCGTTATCGCCGAGGCGACTGCGGCGCACGAATCGAAGTCGGCGTCGCCTACGAGCCTGAAGCCCTTCGGCCGCGTCGCGTCGGGGATGCGGTTCACGCCGACGTCGATCACGACGGCGCCGGGCTTGAGCATGTCGCCGGTGAGCGTCCCCGGCCGCCCGGCCGCGACGACTACGACGTCCGCCTGGCGCGTGAACGACGCGAGGTCGCGCGTGCCGGTGTGGCAGAGCGTGACCGTCGCGTTGGACTCCTTCCGCGACAGCAGCGCCGCGACCGGCTTGCCCACGATGTTGCTCCTGCCGACTACGACGGCGTGCCTGCCGGCTACGTCCAGCCCGGCGAACTCGATGAGCTTCAGTATCCCGTGCGGGGTGCATGGCAGGAAGCACCTCTCGCCTATCAGCATGCGCCCGACGTTGACGGGCGTGAAGCCGTCAACGTCCTTCTCCGGCGAGATGGCGTCTATGACCTTCTTCTCGTCGAATCCCCTCGGCAGCGGCAGCTGCACGAGGATGCCGTGGATCGCCGGGTCCGCGTTCAGCTCGGCGATCCTCGAAAGCAGCTCCGCCTCGGGCGCATCGGCGGCGAGCCGTATCTCGCGCGAGAGCATGCCCGCCTCGGCGCACGCCTTCTCCTTGGCCGTCACGTAGCTAACGCTCGCCGGGTTGTCTCCGACGAGAATCACGGCCAGCCCCGGCACGACACCCTTCTCCGCCTTCAGCGCGGCCACACCCTCGGCGATATCGCGGCGGAGCCGCTCCGCGAGCCTGCGTCCGTCGATGACCGCGGCTCTTCTCGATTCCGTTTCTTCCATGCCGCACATTATACCATAACGCCCTGCGGCGCGAGCAGCGCGTCCGCCTCGGCCAGGGTGCGCACGGACGCGATGCGCCCGCGCAGGGCCGCGGCGCCCGGACAGCCTCCGAAGTAGCGGAAGAGATGGGTGCGCAGCTTCGAAAGCGCCCAGCCGGCGAAATCCGGTATGCGGTCGCCTGGGAAGCGCGCCGCCAGCTGCTCGCGGAACTGCAGCAAGTAGCCGAGGTGGAGCCTGCACAGCCGGCGCGCGCGGTCGACGTCCGGCGGCGGCGGCTCTTCGCCGGACCGGAGCCGGAGGAATATACCCGGCTCCTTGAGCGCCGCGCGGCCCACCATGATTGCCGCGACGCCCGTGGCCGCCATTGCCGCGGCCGACCGCGCGTCGGTCACCGAGCCGTTGCCGGTGACCGGTATCTTCGCCCGGCGGACGACCTCCGCGAGCGTCTCGAGCCCGACCGAGCCGCCATGCAGCTGCGACGTGTAGCGGGCGTGCACGACGATGCCCTTCGCGCCTTCACGCTCCGCCGCGTCGAGGATCTCGAACACCGCGTTCTCGCCCGGACGAGGACCGAGGCGCGTCTTCAGCGTCACGGGCAGGTCGGTGTTCTCCGCCATCGCCCGCAGGAGCCGGGCGATTAGCTCCGGGCGCTCGATCAGCTTCGCGCCCGAGCCCGAGCGCGTGACCTTCGACATCGGGCAGCCGGCGTTCAGGTTGAGCTCGCGGAACGACTGGCGGCAGTCGCGCTGGACAATTGCGGCGGCAGCGGCGACTTCCCGCTCATCGGCGCCGAAGATCTGGCAGGCAACGGCGCCTTCGCCGTCCATCGTCTCAAGCATGTGGCGAGTCGGCGCAGAGCCGTGGGCGAGGCCGGCGGCGGACACCATCTCGGTGAAGGCGAGGTCGGCGCCGCCCTCGAGGCAGAGCCGGCGGAACGGCGCGTCGGTAAAGCCGGCGAGCGGCGCAAGGACGAACTTCATTGCGCGGCCTTCGGTTCCGCAGCCTTCGGCTTCGGCTCTTCGCGTGGCAGCAGCACGGGATCGCAGTATGGCGCCGACGCGTCCAGCCGGGCGAACGAGACGTAGCTCGGCGCGCCCCAGCCGGTGCCGGCGTTGCGCCCGAACACTGCAACGTCCACACGGTTCGTCGGCGAAATGCGGCTGCGCGAGACCACGACGCGCGCGGAGTTCGGCCCGTCCGGCTCGACGGTCGCGGGCTCGCCGTGCGTCTGCACGAAGCGGAATTCCTCCGCACCCCTGGCGACGATGCGGAACCTGCGGCTCTCGTCGGCGGAGCGCAGCACGAACGCCCAGGCGAACGCCGTCGCGTACGTGAGCTCGCCGTGCGACGGCGGCGCGGCGGGGCGTTCCGCTGCGACGGCGATGGACGCAAGCGGTGGAACGGACGAAGTCGTCATGGCCGCCGCAGAGGCGACCAGCCGCGGAATGTCCACGCCGTTCGCCGGGAACGCCGTCGGGTGCGCCTTCGCGCTCAGGTAGTCGACGTCGTTGGTGACGCTTCGCAGCGACTTGCGGATCAGCGTCTGGATCGTCGGCGCGAGCAGCCCGCGCCGGACGATATCGCGCTTGGCCCACGTTGGAAGCGCGCGCGACGCCTCCAGCGCGGCGCGGAGGTACGGGAGGTCGGAGTAGCTCCTGCCGGCGGTGGCGATCCAGTAGGGAGTGATCGACGCGAAGACGTCGCCGTTGGTCCCGACCGGCGGGAAGTCGGCGTTCGCGGGGAACACCCACGTCTGGTTCGAGAGGTAGAACTTCACCATCGCCTTGAGGCGCCAGGCGTCGCTCGTCATGAGCGCGCGCGGCAGCGATCGCCAACATGGCCCCTTCGTAAGCGCCCGCGAACAGTTGCCGAATACCGGATACGGCAGAAGCAGGTTGGGCACGTCGAGGTCCATCCCGCGGCGGCGGCCCTCCTGGTCGAGGCTCAGCGCGGTGATTCCGGGAAAGTTGGCGACGTCGAGCGGCGCGTGCCCGCCGTCGCGGTTCATGTAGAGGTCGCCTGTGTTGCCGCCTGCGGAAGCCGTCGCGAGCTTGAGCCGCGCGATGAAGCAGCCGACGTCGAAGTTCCACACGAGATTCTGCTCGCCGAGCGCGATGGGCCGCCCGAAGATCCCCGTCGCGTCGACGACTGCCATAGGCCCGGTTCTCAGCGGACGGCGGCGCATCTCCTTGGCGTAGTCCAGCAGCTCGGCGTAGCGAGGCGACACCGCAAGCCGCCGGAGGTCGGCGTCCTTCGCGATCAGGTCGGCGTCGCGGAAGCCGAGGTCTATGGCCTTCTCGAGAGTGGCGAACGCCTCGTCCTGACGGGTCGCGTAGTACGCCAGCGAGCAGGCGAGGTTGAAGCGCCATGTCGGGTCGTCAGGCAGCAGTTCGACGCCCTTGCGGCTTGCAGCCTCCATTGCGGCGGCGTCTCCGACGCGGGTCGCGGCAACGAACTGATTGCGCAGCCGGACGTGCTCGGGATGGCGCGATGGATAGTCCCAGATCGAGAGAACCGCCAGGATGACGCAAATCGCTGTCATTTCCGAAGGCGCATCCAGGACGGCAGCTTGACCTGCTTCGTCTCGCGGCTCTGGTTTGTGGACAATGTCTGCGACGTGCCGATGGACGGCGACTCGAGCGTGGCGAGGCGGGCCATGAGCGCCTGCTGGTGCGCCGCCTGCTGCTGGCGCAACTCCTCGCTCAGCTGACGTTCCGCCACGAGTTCCTTTTCGCGCGTCTGCAGCCGCTCGCGCAGGGACTGCACCTCCTGCCGGAGCTCGGTAATGTCCTTCTGGCTTTCCTCGGCGCGCTTCTCCTCCGCCTGCCGCTGGCGCAGGCGCTCGGTGAGCTCGCGCACCTTCGACTCCGAGTCGAGGACATAGTGCTCGTGGACGCGGCGCAGCTCCGACAGCTCCTTGCGCAGCTGCGCAGTCCGAGGATCCTCGGGACGTTCCAGCAGCGCGCGCCGAGTCATGTCCTCGATGTTCGAGCCGGAGCGCTTGAGCAGCGCACGCCGGCGTTCCTGCAGCCTCTCGCCTCTCTCAAGATGCCTGCGCTTGAACTCCTCGAACTCGCGCTTCTCGCTCTCGAGCATGCGGCCGATCTCCTCGGCCTCGTCCTTTATGATCGAATAGACCGCGGCCTGGATGTCGGCTACCTCGCTCGCCGCCTGCGGCAGCCGACGCAGCTCGTCCTCAAGATGCGCGACCTGCTCGACATACTTCTGCTCGCGGGCGGAGGCGTCCTTCAACGCCGCGGCCGACGACTTCTCGCGCTCCTCAGCCGCCTTCAGCGCCTCGGCGTGCTCCGCGGCGGCAGCCGTCGCCGCGGCCTTCGCATCCGACGCGTTCTTCACGGCGGCGTCGAGACGCTCCTGAAGCGCGGCGGTGTGACGCCGCTCCTCGGCGAGCAGCTCCTCGAGTTCGTGAACGCGGGTCTCGTCGACTACGACCTTCTCGACGACCTTCTCCACCGGCACCTCGACGCGCACTTCCCTCTCGACGATTTTCTCTACCGGCACCTCCACGATCTTCTCGACGACCTTCTCTACAGGCACCTCGACGATCTTCTCCACCGGAACTTCGACGCGCACTTCCTTCTCGACCACCTTCTCCACCACCTTCTCTTCGACGCGTGGCTCCGCCGGCGCAGGTTTCTCCTCTGCTGCTGCCGCCGGCTCCTCCGCGTCGAACGGAGCCCTTGTCTCCACCATAGTCGCCGTCGGCGGAAGCCTTCCGCTCGCGAGCAGCGCCTCGGCCGCCGCCCGGTTGAACGGACCGCGCGGATTGCCGTCTCCGATGTCGATCGAGAAGCGCATGTCGAGGAACGCAACGTCCTCTACGCGCCGCCACTCGATGTTGTCGTCCGACACCTCCTGCCCGGGCTGGACGCGGCCAAGCTTCGCCCAAGACACGAGCTGTGATTCGGAGACCGGGCCGAAGGTTTCGTCCTGCGTGCGCAGGTACCATGTCGCCTCGCTCATCAGCGTTTCCTCCCGAAGATGCCCATGCCCATCCGCCGTCCCTTTGCGAGTTCGCGCTGCGCAGCTGCCTCAAGCGCGGCCAGGCTACCGCGGTCGAGGTTGCCGAAGATTGCGCCGGGCGAACGGACCGGCGGCACGTTGCCAACTGGCTCTGGCGCATCGGAGACGACGATGCCGGTGCGCGGCGGAGGAACCACCTCGACGACCTTCTCCACGATTTTCTCCACCGGAACTTCCACGATCTTCTCGACGATTTTCTCCACCGGAACTTCGACACGCACTTCCTTCTCGACCACCTTCTCGACAATCTTCTCGACCGGTACCTCGACACGTACTTTCTTCTCTACGATCTTCTCGACGACCTTCTCCACCGGCACCTCGACGCGCACTTCCTTCTCAACGATCTTCTCCACGATCTTCTCAACCGGAACTTCGACGCGCACTTCCTTCTCGACTACCTTCTCGACAATCTTCTCTACTTCTACTGGCGGAGGGTCGCACTCGACCGGAAGCTCGTGGAGGCAGTACGCCTTCGCCTCCGGCGGCACCGCCTTGCGCGCGAAGAGCGAAATAACGAGCGCGCGGTTGAACGGGCCGAACACCTTGCCCGGTTCGGTCTCCACCAGCCACTTCATCTCCAGCTCCGGCATGAGCTGCGCCGGCGTCCATGAGAGGCGGTCGCGCGAGACGAAGCCTGTCGGCTCGATGCGGCCGTCCTTCGCCCAAGAGACGAGCGCCGCCAGGTCCGCTGGACCGTACACGCGTCCGTCCGCCGTCCTGACGAACCACTCCTTGCTGCTGTCGTTGTCGCCCATCGCGCATATTATAGCAAACGGGCGCGGCGAAAAAAAGAGCGCGCCGGCTTTTCGAGCCGGCGCGCGAATGCGGCATGTCGAGCCGCTCCCCCTTACTTCTTGGCAGCCTTCTTCGCCGGCTTCTTCGCAGCGGCCTTCTTGGCCGGAGCCTTCTTCGCGGCTGCCTTCTTGCAACAAGCCGTCTTTTTTGCGCACGCCTTCTTGGCAGGCGCCTTCTTCGCGACCTTCTTGACCGCCTTGGCGGCGGGCTTCTTAGCAGCAACCTTCTTGGTAGCCATAGTTTGATCCTTTACTTTGTCATAGCCGTCGGCGCACCCTTTCGGATGCAACATCCGCAGCTACTGTCGGGATAATAGCGAATTTTTTGAAAATGCGCAAGGGGTCATTTGAAAAAATTTTTTTGCCGCGCGTCACGCGCGTCAAAAGACGTTCCCGCCCGCCGCCGACTCGACTTCCATCCACTCCTTCGTGTGCGGATGGCGGAAGCGCAGCCGCGCGGAATGCAGGCAGAGGCGGCGCGCGCGGCGCGCCCCGTACTTGACGTCGCCGACGACGGGATGGCCCGCCTCGCTGAAGTGCACGCGTATCTGGTTCTTGCGTCCCGTCTTGAGCGATACTTCGACAAGCGTCGTGCCGCGTTCCGCGGAAAGGCGGCGCCACTCCGTGCGCGCGAATCTCCCGATGCGCGGATCTGCGACGCTGCGCACCTTCATCGTCCGCTCGTCGTCCGCGAGATACGACTCGAACGCTCCGCTCTCCTCGGCAAGCTCGCCTTCGACGCGCGCGACGTATGTCTTCTCGGTCAGCTCGCCCCAGTTCGCGCGGAACCACTCCGCGACCTCGGCGGACTTCGCGAACATCATGACTCCGCTCGTCTCGCGGTCGAGGCGGTGGACGAGCCAGACGCGCAGGCGGCTGCGGCGCTGCCCCTTGCGCACGTAGTCGTTGAGCAGTTCCTCGGCGGTGTTCGCCTCGCGTGCGCGGGTATGCGTGGTGAGAAGTCCGGCGGGCTTGTCGATGACGATCAGGTCGCGGTCTTCGTGGAGTATCGGAAATGGCAGTCGGTGCTTCACCTGCTCGGCATGGCGTCCTCTTCGCCGGAACGCGCGTTCATGCGGCGGAAGAACGACTCCACCTCCTTGCGCTCCTCCGGCTTGTCGGGGAAGAGCGCCGTGCCGACGGCGAGGAACGCCACCGTCGCCAGCGCCGTCGCGGGGAAGATGCACACCATCTCCCGCAGGAACGGACGCTCTCCGCCGGCGACGAAGATCGCGAGGCCGACGGCGATGCCGCCGACGAGCCCCATCATGCCGGCGCGCTTCGAGAGACGCTTCGCCAGAAGACCAGCCAGCATTGGTATCGCGATCGGCGGCAGGAAGACGCCGAACACCTTGTTCGAGAGGTTGAAGAGGTCGTCCGCCCCCTGCGCGTACTGCATCACGAACGTGAGCCCGACGACGAGGCCGCCCACGAGCACCGTGGCGACGCGCGCGGCAACCATCTTCGCACGCGCCGACGGATTCCTCGCGGCCTTGAGGTAGAGCTCGTTCGTGACGACCGCCGCCGCCGCGTTGAAGTTGCCGGCGAGCGAGCTCATCGTCGCGGAGAACATCGCCGCGATCACCATGCCTATCATTCCGGCCGGGAGCACGGCGCGGCAGACCGTCGCGTACACGGCGTTCATCGCGTTCGCGTCGTTCATGTCCAGCCCCGGCAGGAACACGCGCGCGGCCATCGCGGGGAAGAAGAACAGCGGCGGGCCGATGAACAGGAGCGCCGCAACGAGATACGCCATCTTCTTCGCGTCGCGCTCGCTCTTCGTGGAGTAGTAGCGCTGCACGAGCGACCAGTTGGTCGACAGCGTCGAGCCCACGCAACAGAAGAAGACGAGCATGTAGATCCACGTGTACTGCCCGTTCGTGAAGTTGAAGAAGCCGTCCGGCACGCGGTCGAGGAACACCTGGAAGCCGTGCACGAGGCCGGAGCCGCCGTCGAGCGAAGCGAGCCTGCCGA
>Ga0310690_10009320_pt1 | contig 12311 bp, 8 predicted proteins | sample AusTroGonzalo_MG_2_FD_207661 | JGI IMG/M metagenome (GOLD analysis project Ga0310690, IMG submission 207661) | Bovine rumen microbial communities from tropical cattle in Woodstock, Queensland, Australia - Gonzalo_04 (v2) (version 2) | ecosystem: Host-associated > Mammals > Digestive system >...
TTCCAAAGAAAATGCTTATCTTTGTGGCCAATTATGAAAACATTCGAGGAATTAGGCGTGAGCGCCGCCATCAGACGCGCTATCGAAGAACTGGGATTTGTACAGCCCATGCCTGTACAAGAGGCCGTAATACCTTTCTTAATTGAAGGGCAGCGAGACGTCATCGCCCTGGCCCAGACGGGCACGGGCAAGACAGCAGCTTTCGGTATACCGTTGCTGCAACGCATCGACACGTCGAAGCGCGAGACGCAGGCACTTGTCCTCTCGCCGACGCGTGAGCTGTGCCTGCAGATTACCGACGACATTCGTGACTTCGCGAAGTACATGGAGGGTGTGCACGTGGAGGCCGTCTATGGCGGAGCGGCCATCGAGCCGCAGATGCGTGCGCTGAGGAAGGGCGTGAACATCATCGTGGCTACGCCGGGCCGACTCATCGACCTGAAGAACCGTGGTTTTGTTCACATGGAGCAGGTGCGCACCATCGTCCTCGATGAGGCTGACGAGATGCTGAACATGGGTTTCTCCGACTCTATCAACGAAATATTCGAGTCGTTGCCCGAGGAGCACGCCACGTTGATGTTCTCGGCCACGATGAGCCGCGAGGTGGAGAAAGTAGCAAAGCAATACCTGAAGGACTACGAGACCATCGTCGTGGGCAGCCGCAACGAGGGTGCGGAGAACGTGAACCATATCTACTACATGGTGCAGGCGAAGGACAAATACCTCGCCCTGAAGCGCATCGTCGATTACTATCCGAAGATATTTGCCATCATCTTCTGCCGCACGAAGTTAGAGACGCAGGAGATTGCCGACAAGCTGATCAAGGACGGCTACAATGCCGAGTCTTTGCACGGCGACCTCTCCCAGCAGCAGCGCGACCTGACGATGCAGAAGTTCCGTCAGCATCTCACGCAACTGCTTGTGGCCACCGACGTGGCCGCCCGCGGACTGGACGTCGATGACTTGACGCACGTCATCAACTTCGGACTGCCCGACGACATCGAGAACTACACCCATCGTTCGGGCCGTACAGGTCGTGCTGGCAAGAAAGGCACCAGCATCAGCATTGTCCACTCGAAAGAGAAACACAAGATTCGCGCCATCGAGAAGGAGATAGGCAAACAGTTCGTGGAGGCCGAGATTCCCTCTGCCGAGGAGATTTGTAAGAAACAGCTCTACAAGGTGATGGACCAGATTGTGAAGACCGATGTCGATGACGAAGAGATTGGTCCCTTCATGCAGGACATTAACCGCTACTTCGAATATATCGACAAAGAGGAGATCATCAAGAAGATCGTTTCCTTAGAGTTCGGCAAGTTCCTCGCCTACTACGCCGATGCGCCCGAAATTGAAAAGCCTGTCAAGGAGAAGCGCGAGAAAAAGCCGCAGACCGACAAGCAGAAGCGCATGAACAAGGCGCAGGAGGGCTATCATCGCCTCTTCATCAACCTGGGCAAGCGCGACGGCTTCTATCCGGGCGAGCTGATGCAGACGCTGAACCGCTATGTGGGCGGACGGCAGGAGGTGGGACATATCGACCTGCTCGATACCATCTCCTATTTCGAGGTGCCCGAGAAAGACGCCAAAAAGGTGATGACGCAGCTCAGCGGTATCCGCTATCATGGTCGCATCGTGCGCTGCAACTCCGAGGACGAGAAAGACGAGCGCCCCGAGCGTAGCCCCAAGGTTTCTGCTAAGCCAAAGTCTTTCGAGAAGAATAAATCTCCCAAGGAGCGTTATGACCGTCAGTCAAAAAGCAAGGACGAGTGGCAGCCTAAGAAGAAAATGAAGAAGGACGACTGGCGCACACTGATGAAGGCCGCCACGGAAAACAACTGGAAGTTCAAAGACGATGAGCCTGACTTCTCAGAAGAAAGCTGGGCCCGCCGTAAGCCGAAGAAAAAAAGATAAAGAAGGAATTGTAGTGGCATTGTTATTTCACTACTCTCTTTTTCCCATCCTGTATATATACACCCTTCTGTGGCTTCCCACTGAGGCGACGGCCCTGCAAGTCGAAGATGGGAGAGGGTGTATGGCGGGTGGCGGAAGGAGAAGACACCGATACTCTTACCCTCTCGAACTGGTTACAGATGCTTTCGAAATTCCTGGCATACCACCCCTTGACGTAGTCCAGCTCCTCCATGATGTCCTCCTTCAACGGAACGGGATTGCCGTCCCACTTCCCACGTTCCCTCGCCCATGCACCTGAAGCAACGAACATGTGGGCATAGTCATCCAGCCGCCGGCAGATGCTGTCCACCGAAAACAGCGTGGGGCAAAGCTCGAACCATCTTTCTGCCACGGCACCCTTGAAGCCGTCCATACTCTGTCTTTGACTGAAGAGCCTGTTGTACGGGGCAATCTCCTGATAGCGGTATATCCATGACAAGGTCTCGTCATAGCTGCCGTTATAAGTACTGCCCAGGGAGCCGTCCATATCCCAGGGGGTCAGCAGGTAGCGGTGCTCCCTGCCGATATCCACGACCGAGAGGAACGTGTTCTTGTAGGCATTATCGACGACGTTCAGCGCCACCGTGAGCAGATGATAGTCGGCCAGGTTCCCGGGATAGAAATAGTCCTGATATTCCTCATGGAACACCTCATCACTCGTGGCGGGTGAACAGAAGTCTATCAGTGCCGCCAGCGGCTCCCAGGTGTCTGCCGACGGATAGTCGTCAGGATACTGCAGCTCCCATGCGTTCCAGGTGTCCTGCGTCATGTCGTCCTCGTCATAGGAGAGAAGGTCGTGGCTGCTTTCATGGCTGATTCCCTTGTAGAGCAGTCCTCTGACGGTCACGCCCGTGCTGTCGGCTTTTGCCTTCTTCAGCCCGAGCAGCCTGCGGTCTATCTTGTCCGTCAGGCAGTACAGGCCGTTATAGTCGCCGTTGATGAACACCTCCACGAATTGCCCCAGCGTTCCGTTCCTGTTCCCGTATCTGGTCGTGTACGGGGTATTGCTCAGCTCGTTCCAGATGTCGAAGCACAGGCGGTTACGCATCCTGATTCTGTCGATGGCCATGGCGTCGAGAATCCAGCTGTTCTCGCTCCTAATGCCGAACAGAGGGGCGTCCAAGTTCTCGCTTTCCTCATCCACCAGTTTGACGGCGAAGGATTTCTTGTCACACAGCGCAGCCTTCTGTCCGCGAATCCTGAGCAGGCACCGGTACCGTACGCTGTCGGAGGACGGGTCGGTGCGGCGCTGATAGTCGGCAATCTCTATCTCCCCAGGTACAAAGCTGAACCTGTTCAGCTTCGCGGCATCAACCGTCAGGTTCACCAAGGGCAAAGAGTGCCCGTCCATTCCGGCCTTCATCTGTTCAAAGAGGCTCTGCTCATACAGGCTGTCCACGTATAGGCTGTCCTGAGCAGGAAGTGGAAGGACGACCAAGACGATTAGCGACAACAGCAATACCTTCTTCATTCCTTGGCAATGTCTTTGAATAACAGGCGCGCCCCATAGAGGTGCCAGCGATAGGTGAGATCTACCCTTGCCCGCGTGGTGAGCAGGTTACAGCGGAAGCGATGGTCGAAGCCGCCACCATTCACTGCTATATAGAGTCCTTCTTTCTTGGCATAATAGTAGGCACCGAAGGCTGCCGTGCTGGTCAGCGAACGGTCGAAGGTATCGCCGAAGGATATGCCCTTATAGTCCTCGTCGCTCATCAGCGAGGTGACCCAGTCGTTCACGTAGGGCTCATCAAGCCACACATCATTGTTGTCATTTGGCATGAATGAAGGGCCGTAGGCTTCGTAGGCTCCGTCGCTACAGCCGAAGCGATAACGGGTCATATCGCTACACACGTACATCCTGCCGTCCTTGAAGGTGATGTCGGGCAGGAAGTGCCAGATGTTGCCCATGATGTTCTCTATCCAGCGGTAGCGCATGGGATTCCGCTCTTCGGGCATCAGCGATTGCTCTATCATATTGGCACGTCCCGTAGCGCCATGATAGGGAGAACTGCATGTCTCCGTCCAGTTCGTGCTCTGGGCACAGTTGCCGATGAAGCAGTCGGTGGTGATGTCAATAGGCGGACCGTCGAAGGTGTAGGTCGTCTCCCTGTCCTTCACCTGAATGCCGGTACAGCGGGCAAAGGTCAGGATGCTGCGCTGGTTGCCCTGACATACGCAGACACAGCTGCCGACACTGATGAGCGGTCGCGGCTGCAGTCCGCATGTGATGGTATTGACACCCTGTTCATCCTTCCGCGAATAGTACCTGCGGTCAATGTCCCATTGCTGTTCGATGGGCTGGCGGTAGTCGGCAATGCCGTGACCGAAGATGACGCCCGTGTTGCGGCAGCCATACTCCACAGAAATGAGCGAGAACAGCATATCGACGGTGCGCATGTCGTAGAGGGTATAGCCTGGGCCGCGCCGTTGGGCGGCATCGAGGAACTCCTGGGCGGTGATGTTCGAGGTGGGGATGACACCTGCCACCGAGTATAGCAGGCCGTCGGAGCCGACGGAGCCTTCAAAGGCCCCTACATAGACGGCATCCAGCTCCTCCCCGTTCTCAATGAAGGCTGGATGCAGATGCTCGCCCCGTGCCGAGACCACGCGATATTCGTAGCCGTCCTCCTGGTATTTCTCCACGTAGAACTTGGGGATGCGCACAAAGACATCGCCATCCGTGCCGTCGATGCGGAAGGTCGGGTCATCATCATAGACGACGACAGCCCTTCCGCCCTCCTGCCTGACGTTGCAGCGGCGTATCTCGCTCCAGGGATAAATATTGTCAAAGTCGGAATAGCCCTCCCGTTCGCCGATGCCGAAGCGGGCACCCAGCCCCACGGCATCGAAGCAGTGTTCGCCTAGGTCATAGGGATTGTCCGTCTGCCAGCGCACGCCGTAGCGCTTGACAATAGTCGTGTCCTCATCCGGTTTTTCATCTATAGGGCTAACTGGTTCGTCATCGCCGCATGACACGAGGAGCAAGAAAAAGATAAGAGCATAGACACTTTTCATCAATATGCTATAAGTTTTTGTGCCTATAGCTCCCAGATTCAGCAATTAATTGATTAAATGGAAAGACGTGGGTAGCTCTACTTCTCGCTTATCCCACTTGCAGGCTCTCGCATTGCCCTTCCACTGGATAAGCAACTCGAGATAGCCCACGTCAAGACATATTGAGACTGCCCACAACAATGAGTGAACAGGGTACAATATACCTTAAGTGGACGTTTCGGTTGCGTTTCTCCGGTGGAATGCGTAATTTGCGAGATTAGCAAGTCGAAGATAACGTTCGTAAACGTCCTTTTACCACAAAAATTTGACCCACTCACCCTAAGGGCTACCTGAGTCGGCTGCAAAGGTACATACAAAAATCCGAACTGCCAAAGCAATTCGGATTTTTTTTATTCTTGCAGCAGTCGGCGCGTTTTCCACGTTGTTTTGCACGCTTCTGAACGGTAAAAAGTACGGTACTCTTCCGACCTACATCGGTTCCGACGGGATTGAGGTGCCTCCAAATCACCGTTTGCGTACGCGCAAATGACCGTTCGCGCCAGCGCAAACAACTGTTTGCGTACGCGCAAATTCAAATGGCAAAATATCAATGCATCGTGCAGATAGCTCCAATGTGATGATGCTGATTAGTACATCAGCTTCATGGTAAGCTCAACCTCCCAGTTGTTGCTCCCAGTATCGTTCACATGAGTATACATTTTCATGTTGCAACGGTTGCCATTAAAGGCCACATCAATCTTGGTGTCGTTGGAGAAGAACTTGTTGCCTTCGCATCCTTCTCTCAACACGATACGGATAGAGGTCTTTTCAGGGTTGTTCCATTCCCACTCTGCCACATCGGGATAGTGATCGGTGTATTCGATGATGAACTTGTTGTCGCCGGTGATAGTGACACATTTCACGGTGCGCTCGAACTCGTCTTCCTCATCTGCTGTCATCTCTACACCCTGATCAAGGGCTTCCTTGCGCACTTGGCGCAGGTCGAAGTAACCTTGGCTATTGCTGTCGAACTCCTCGTAGGCCTTGATGTTTTTCGATTTGCTCTTCAAGTCGAGAATAGCACCTGTAACTGACCATGTGCGTACAAGATATGTCATCACTTCATCGCCATTGGCATTACGCTTGTTGGTGACGGTAGTGACATCGCCGTCGGAAGTGTATGTGACGGTTTCCTCGATAGTGATTGTAACAGCGATATCAACAATAATATGACTGTTGGCACGTGTGAGGGCAGCTGCGTCAGTCAGCTTGATGAATCCCTTCACCTTACTTCCGTTCATGGTGTAGGTGTTGTTGTTGAAGGTGGCATCCTCCATCACGTAGGTGTGTTTGCCGTCAATAGCTGAAACCAGCTCCAGCAGGATTTTTCCGCTCTCAGTAAAGTTTATGCTTTTCAGAGCAGGTGTGTCCTGAGTTTTGCCAATGGTCGAGGTCTTGGCATCTAAGGCAGTAGGCAGAACGTATTCTACGGCCTGACTGGCATTGGTAGGCGTGGGCAGGTTCACGGGTTCGGGCTTCACCACTTCATCTTCGTCATCGCTACTGCAAGCAGGCATGCCGACAGCAACTAAGGCAGCAAGTGCCAGATAAAAGAAATTCTTTTTCATATCAATCAGGTTTTAATTTTTAAGTATTTCAATTCTTTCATGTTTCATCTTAGAAGATACGGCCGCTGAGGCGGATGCTCACGACGGGACAGACCTTAAAGTCTTCGGCCTTTTCGAGGTAGTCCTTCAGATCTTCATCGTCATACTCGTCGAGGTCGGTGCTCTTGAAGTGGTGGTACACGTTGTTGCCCCAGTCATCCTTCGTGATGGCGCCCAACCGCGGCTCGCCCCAGAACTTGACGCCGAAATCGCACGACACGTTCAGACGCTTCTTAGAGACAGCACGTCCGAATCCGATGCCAACGTAGGGTTTGAAGTTGTTGACCTTGGCATCGGCCGTGACATAGCCATTCTTGTCGGTCGTGATGCGGTAGTCGCCCAGTTTCAGTCCCAGCTTGCCGTATTTGGCAGGGTCTTTGATGAACATCGAGGTGTTCGTAGCGGTGACGACCTTGCCGTCTCCGATGTAGGCACCAGCCGTAAGGTGGAACGAACATCCTTTGATGGGATAGAGGTCGGCCAGGAACTTGAAGTCGAAAACGTTCAGCTTGGCCTTGACATCTACAGACTCTGTAATGGAGGGATTGTTGTCATCAATGTCGAAGTTATCCTTGACACTAATTTTGGGCCAGAAAGCCACACCAGCACGCAGGGCTGCATATTCGGTGATGGGCGCGGCGACATCGAAACCGATGCCGTCGAACAAACTCGCTGAGGCGCCAATAGCCACATGGTTGAAAATGCCGGATTTATAGTCATCCGACTGTGCATTGACGTTCAGTACACCCATCAGTGTCATCAATGCAAACAAGGTTAGTTTTTTTCTTGTCATAAGCGTTATAGTTATATAGTTACATTATTGGTTATTTTTCTCTCCTCTATGAGATGACGGTGCCGCTGTGGCCGCTGATGGCCCGGGCACTGGTGATGATGACCTGTTTGACGCCGGCACGGATGGCGGCGAGGGCGTTCTCTATCTTCGGCAGCATGCCGCCGCTGATGGTGCCGTCGGCCTTCAGCCGTTGGAACTCCTCGGCATTGATGCTGCTGATGACCGATGCGTCATCATCGGGATTGGCTAGCACACCGGGTTTCTCGAAGGCGAAGATGAGCGTCACGTCGTAGCCTGCTGCAGCCATCGCTTTCGCAGTTTCCGATGCCATCGTATCGGCATTGGTGTTGAGCATGTTGCCCTGTCCGTCGTGAGTGAGCGGAGCGATGACGGGGATGAGACCGGCATCGATGAAATGGGCGATTTTTGCACCGCTGGCCTGTTTCACGTCGCCCACGAAGCCGAAATCAATGCCGTTTTTCAATGGGCGCTTCACGGAGCGGATGATGTCGCCGTCGGCACCGGTGAGGCCGATGGCATCGGCACCGAGTGCCTGCAGCGAGGCCACGACGTGCTTGTTCACCAGTCCGCCATAGACCATCGTCACCACCTCGAGCATGTCGGCATCGGTGATGCGGCGGCCTTCTATCATCTTCGTCTCGATGCCCAGGCGCTCGGCCATCTTCGTGGCTCGCCGTCCGCCGCCGTGCACCAGGATCTTCGGCCCCTCAATGGCCATGAAGTCCTGCAGCAGCTGTCTCAGCTGCTCCTCATCCTCTACGACGGCACCGCCGACCTTCACGATGGTAATCCCCTCCCTTGGGGAGAGGGTGGGGTGGGTTTTATTCCAGATAGGTGTATCCATATAATCCGCTACGATAGTTACTCAGGAACTCCTTGCCTTCTTCCAGGGAGATCTTGCCGTTCTTCACGCTCTTCGTGACCCACACCTCCAACTGGCGAACCAGCTTCTTCGGGTTGTACTGTACGTACTCCAAGACCTCCTCTACCGTCTCACCGTCGATGATCTGGTCGATGTGGTAGTGGCCGTCCTTCACCGAGATATGCACGGCAGTGGTGTCGCCGAAGAGGTTATGCATGTCGCCGAGTATCTCCTGATAGGCTCCCACGAGGAACACGCCGAGGTAATAGTCCTCGTTTTTCTTCAGTGCGTGAACAGGCAACGAGTGCGAGTTGTGGCGGTTGGTTGTGAAGTTGGCAATCTTTCCGTCAGAGTCGCAGGTGATGTCCTGCAAGGTGGCGTTGCGCGTGGGGCGCTCGTCGAGCCGCTGGATGGGCATAATGGGAAAGACCTGGTCGATGGCCCATGAGTCGCTGAGGCTTTGGAACAGCGAGAAGTTGCAGAAGTACTTGTCGGCTAGCAGCTTATCGATCTTCATCAGCTCCTCGGGGATGTGCTTCAAGCTCTTGGCCAGGGCGTGTATCTCGTGGCACACGCTCCAGTACATGGCCTCCACCTCGGCGCGCGTCTTCAGATCGACGATACCGTGGGCGAAGAGGTCGAGCACCTCCTCACGTATCTGCTCGGCGTCGTGCCAGTCTTCCAAGACGTTGCGGGGCGAAAGGTTGTCCCAGATTTCGTAGAGGTCCTTCACCAATTGGTGCGAGTTCTCGTCGGGCTCGAACTCCTCAGGCATCTCGGGCAGCGAGGCCGTCTCCAGCACATTGATGACCAGCACGGAGTGGTGGGCAGCCAGCGAGCGGCCGCTCTCAGTGATGATGTTTGGGTGGGGAATTCCGTTCTTGTTGGCTGCATCGACGAAGGTGTAGATACAGTCGTTCACATACTCCTGGATGCTATAGTTCACTGAGCTCTCGCTGGAGGGTGAGCGCGTGCCGTCGTAATCTACGCCGAGGCCACCGCCGCAATCCACGAAATCGACGTTGTAGCCCATCTTGTGCAGCTGTACGTAGAACTGCGAGGCTTCGCGGAGGGCCGTCTGAATGCGACGTATCTTTGTAATCTGCGAGCCGATATGGAAGTGGATGAGGCGCAGGCAGTCGCGCATGCCCTTCTTGTCGAGCATCTCCAATGCCTCCAGCAGTTCGGCGCTAGTCAGGCCGAATTTCGAGGCATCTCCGCCGCTTTCTTCCCATTTGCCACTGCCGGAAGAAGCCAGCTTGATGCGGATGCCGATGTTGGGCTTCACGTTCAGCTGCTTCGCTACCTTGGCGATGATCTCCAGTTCGTTCATCTTCTCCACGACGATGAAGATATGCTTGCCCATCTTCTGCGCCAACAGCGCCAGTTCGATGTAGCTTTGGTCCTTGTAACCGTTGCACACGATGATGGAATCGCTTTGGCATTGCATGGCGATGACGGCGTGCAGTTCGGGTTTCGAGCCAGCCTCCAGACCGAGGTTGAACTTGCGACCGTGGGAGATAATCTCCTCCACCACCGGCTGCATCTGGTTTACCTTGATGGGATACACCACATAGTTCTCGCCTTGGTAATTGTACTCCTCGCTGGCTTTTTTGAAGCAGCTCCACGTCTTCTCGATGCGGTTGTCGAGAATGTCGGGGAAGCGCAGCAGCACAGGCGCGGTGACATCGCGCAGCTGCAGTTCGTCCATCACCTCGCGCAAGTCAATCTGCGTCGAGTCCTTGCAGGGAGTGACATACACGTTTCCGGCCTCGTTGATGCCGAAGTAACTGGTGCCCCAGCCGCCAATGTTGTACAGCTCGCGGGCGTCATCAATAGTCCATTTCTTCATATTCGCTGCAAAGGTAGTGCAAACGAAGCGAAAAACCAAATTTTTCGCTGAATTTTTCCGAAGTGCAGTCTCACTAAGCACGTTTTCGTATTTTTGCAAAAAATTGCTGTTTTTTTTGTTTTTTCTGCCATTTTTCTCGATTTCGTGTGCGTGGAGGAGCTATTTTTCCGTTTTCGGGCCCTATTATGCCAATTTTTAGTCACGTTTTGGCCTTTTTCTGAGCATTTTTTCTCTTTTTTGATGAATTTTCTTCAAAAAAACATAACTTTGAGCACCAAAAACAACAGTATCTGTCACTATTGTCACCATATCTGCACCTATCTATCTCATTGTCATTCAATAGTTTGTATAGGAATAGAGCAGAAGTGCAGATATTTTTTGAAAAATTATAGAGTGCGCGTGCGCGCGCATACGCGCGTGGGTACAAATTTATAAAAACAGATGCCTTCTTCAGGGCATAAAGAAGGCACCTTCAGACCCAAAAGAAGGCACCTTTTTCCGTTTTTGAACGCTCTAAAATCATTTTTGGACGTAGCCAAATCATTCAAGCCACCTCCAGCAACTGCTTTAGTTTCTCAACAGTAATGCAGATTTTCTCGTAGTTGTCCATCAGCGAAACGTCAAGCTGATAGCGCGCCTTATTATAATATTGTTCGCGCGCATAAAGCTGTTCACGAATAAAACTGATTAACTCGTCAGGGCTCTTACCCTTGAGCAACGGGCGCTCAGTCTTGCCCATGAGCAAGTGGCCATGCAGCACCTCGGGGGAACAATGCAGATAGACGACCTGTCCCTGCTGGTTCATATAGTCGATGTTGTCGAAAAAGCAGGGAGTGCCACCCCCACAGCTGATGACAACATCCTCGAACTCGGCCACCTCGTGCAGCATGTTGCGCTCTATCTGCCGGAAACCATCCTCACCCAGCTCCTGGAAGATCTGCGGCACTTTCTTGCGGCGCCGGTTCTCGATGTACCAGTCGAGGTCGTAGAACTGCAGCCCCAGCTCCTTCGCCAGTGCCCGTCCCACGGTGGTCTTGCCGGCACCCATGTAGCCGATTAATATGATTCTTTTCAATTCCTAACTCTTAATGATTTTCATGGCCTCCTCGTAGCTCATCTGCCGCACCTTATCGTGCAGTGCCTTGGGCAGGCGGTAGTTCTTGCCTTTGTAGCAGAGATAGGGGCCGTAGCGGCCATTCAGAATTTCAAGGTCCATGTCCTCTGTAAAGACACGCAGGTGCTTGCGCTCTTCCTCATGGCGCTTCTGGTCGATGAGTTTCACGGCATCGGCGATGGTGACATCCATGGGATCCATATCTTTGGGTAACGAGGCATAGAGCTTACGATGGAGCACATAAGGACCGAAACGGCCTGAGCCCACTGTGATAGGCTCACCTTCATACTCACCCAGCATGCGTGGCAGGCGGAACAGCTCCAGCGCCTGCTCCAGCGTGATGCTCTCCATGCTCATATCCTTGGGCATGTGGGCAAACTGTGGTTTGTCCTTCTCGTTGGCGTTGCCCAACTGAATGACGGGGCCGAAGCGGCCGATCTTGGCAAAGACGGGACGCTTCGTCTTGGGGTCGGTACCCAAAAGGCGCTCGCCGGCCTTGTGCTCAGAACGCTGGCTGATGGCCTGATCGACGGTGGGCTCAAAGTCCTTGTCGAACGATTTCATCATCTTGCCCCACTTCATCTTGCCTAAGGCAATCTTATCAAAATCTTGTTCCACCTTGGCGGTGAAGTTATAGTCCATGATGGTGGGGAAGTGGGCCATGAGGAAATCGACGACCACGCAACCGATGTCAGTGGGTAACAACTTGCCCTTCTCAGAACCGACACTCTCCTTACGCACCTTCGATGAAATCTGCTTACCTTTCAGGGTAATGACATCATATTGGCGCTCCTCGCCCTTCTTATCGCCCTTCTGCACATACTCACGCTGCTGGATGGTGCTGATGGTGGGGGCATAGGTAGAGGGACGGCCAATGCCTAATTCCTCCAGCTTGTGCACCAGCGATGCCTCGGTATAGCGCTGTGGCCCCTGACTGAAACGCTCGGTAGCACTGATCTCACGACGCGTCAGCAGGTCACCCTCCTTCAAAGGGGGCAACACATGGGCGAAGTCGTCGTGATTCTCCTCTTCGTCATCCACACTTTCCCGATAAACTT
>Ga0310690_10009321_pt1 | contig 12311 bp, 7 predicted proteins | sample AusTroGonzalo_MG_2_FD_207661 | JGI IMG/M metagenome (GOLD analysis project Ga0310690, IMG submission 207661) | Bovine rumen microbial communities from tropical cattle in Woodstock, Queensland, Australia - Gonzalo_04 (v2) (version 2) | ecosystem: Host-associated > Mammals > Digestive system >...
GTACGAAGAATGCAAGAAGTTCTGGGACGCGGACGGCAAGGAAGTGGAGACCGAGGACGCAGCGGCCACCATTACCACCACCTACGGCAGGACGCTTGAGACCACCGTTTCCTACGGCCCGTACAAACTCACTTCCTTCGAACTGGACAAGGAATACACCCTGGAGCGGAACGACCAGTGGTACGGCTACCGCGACGGAAAGCACAAGGGCCAGTACCAGACCGACGTGATCAAGGTCACCGTGATCAAGGAACACAAGACCGCGATGATGGCCTTTGAAAAGGGCGAGGTCGACGGTATTGCCCTGCAGAGCGAGGATATGGAGAAGTACGGCACATCCCAGTATGTGAAGTACGGCCCCAACAACGGCTATACCACCAAGCTGAGCTTCAACACCAACTATGACAAGCTGAAGGAACGCGGAACCAACAGCCAGGTGCTGGTGATCGACGAGTTCCGCCAGGCCTTCTCCTACTGCTATGACCGGAAGGAATTCGCCACGGCCTACACCGCCGCCGGCACCGCCGGTTTCGGCCTGATCAACGAACTGTACTGCTACAACCCCTTCACCGGCGCCTATTACCGCCAGAACGACTTCGCCAAGGCCGGCCTGCTGAAGGTGTTCGACGTGAAGTACGGCGAGGGCGAGGATTACGCCACCCTGGACGAGGCCTATGAAGCCATGACCGGCTACGATATGCCCAAGGCCCAGGAACTGATGAAGGTCGCCTATGACAAGGCCGTGGAAGCCAAGGTCTACGACGGCGAGAGCCCCATCGAGATCGAATTCCGCGTATACCAGAGCGACGAAATCTACGTGAAGATGTTCACCTACCTGAACGAGCACCTGCAGGAAGCCTGCAAGGGCAGCGGATTCGAGGGCAAGGTTTCCCTGAAGATGACGGTGGACGCGGACTACTATGAGACCAACTACTCCGGCGGCGCGGACATGATCTTCACCACCTGGGGCGGCGCGACCATGAGCCCCTTCACCATCCTGTATGAATGCTACTGCGACGCCAGCGACGGCAGCGGCCAGCAGATGGAATACGGCTACGACACTTCCAAGATCACGCTGAAGTTTGTCGTGGACGGCAAGGAAATCTCCGACACGCTGCAGAACTGGGCGCTGTGGGCGGACGCCAGCGCACCCGTGGAATCCATCGAAGCGGAGCTGGGCAAGTTCACCGATTACGACTATGATACCCGCTGCGCGTTCTACGCCCAGATGGAAGCCTGCTACCTGAGCTGGTATCCCACGACGGCGGTGTACTACCGGAACACAGCCTCCATGGACAGCCAGAAGGTGAAGAGCGCCAGCGACACCTATGTGACGCTGGTCGGCTTCGGCGGCATCCAGTTCATGACCTACAATTACGACGACGCGGCCTGGGCGGAATACATCGCCGCCAACGAGCTGGTCTATTGATTGATGCCGCTGACTCAACGCTAAACGGTCTCGCGGGCACGGGGGATCTCTCCCCGTGCCCGCTTTTAGGTATCGCAGAATCCGGAAATCGGGGGAGATTCCATGGGTAAGTATATTACCAAGCGTATTCTGCTCATGTTCCTGACGATGTTCATCATCATGACCATGAGCTTCGTGCTGATCAAGCTGCTGCCGCTGCCGGCGGTGCGCGAAATGGGGCGCGACGTGAACCTGATCCTGGCGAAACGGGAAAAAATGGGATACAACAAGCCGATCCTGGTCCAGTACTACCTGTTCCTGAAGAACATCGTGACGGACTGGGACTGGGGCGTCGGCGAACAGATGTACGAGGGGCTGAACGTCTGGAACGTGATGATGCAGAAGCTGCCCTATACGGTGCTGGTGAACCTGTATTCCATACTGATCGCGATTCCGCTGGGGCTGGGGTTCGGCATCTATGCCGCGCTGAAGAAAAACAAATGGCAGGATCACCTGATTTCCACGCTGGTGATGGTGTTTATCTCCGTTCCCAGCTATGTATACGCATTCCTGATCCAGTATTTCCTGTGCTTCAAGCTGGGCTGGTTCCCGCTGCAGCTGGAATCGCTGGGGAAGGCCGGATCCCTGTTCAGCTGGCGGATGTTCAGCTCCATGCTGCCGGCGATCCTGTCGCTGGGCTTCAGCTCGGTGGCGGGACTGACCCGGTATACCCGGGCGGAGCTGAGCGAGGTGCTGACCGGCGACTACATGCTCCTGGCCCGGACCAAGGGCCTGACCAAGGCCCAGGCCATTTCCAGGCACGCGCTGCGCAACGCGATGGTGGTCATTCTGCCGATGATTATCGGCGAATTCATCGGCATCCTGGGCGGTTCGCTGATTATCGAAAACATCTTCGGCATTCCCGGCGTGGGAAACCTGTATATCACGTCCATCAACGTCCGCGACTATAACTTCTTTATGGCCATGAGCATGTTCTACACCTTCATCGGCCTGGCGTCGGGCATTGTGAACGATATCAGCTACGGATTAATTGATCCGAGAATCAGAATGGGGTCGAGAAAATGATGAATGAGCAGCAGATTCCGGAGATCCCGGCCGAGAAATTCCGGTTCATCCAGCAGGATGAAAAGATTCATGACGAGCGGATCAGGACCAAACCCATCGGCTATTTCAAGGACGCGTGGCTGCGCTTTGTGCGGAACAAAAGCGCGGTGGTGGCTTTTGTGCTGATTATCCTGCTGGTGCTTTTCGCGATCATCGTGCCGTTTATCAGCCGGTATGACGTGTCCTTCCGTTCCGGGTACTACAAGACGATGCAGCCGAAGAACAAATGGTTCGCCGGCACCGGCTTCTGGGACGGCGGAAAGCAGGAAAACCTCAACAGCGACAGCTTTGAGGCGATCCGCGCCATCGGCACGGAAACCGGCCGGAAGGTGATCATGAAGGAGAACCGCGTCTATACGGACTCCAAGGGGATCGAATACCACGACGCGCGGGTGGACAGCTACTACCGGGTCGGGTTTGCGTATATCAACCTGACGCCGGACGAGTATACACGGCTGAAGGATTACCAGAACACGCGGAACATCCAGGTCATTTATCCCCTGGCCAAAACCTATAACGTGGACTATCTGCAGGGGAACGGCGGCGCGAATTACTGGTACAAACTGAAGAACGAGGCGTCCACCTCCACCGGCGCGCCGGAGCTGGACGGGGAAGGGAAGCCGATTCCCAACTACCTGACAGCGGCCGAGAAGAACCGCGCCGGCTACGACAGCCTTCGCGTGGCCTGGGACAACGGCGGCGCGGACGGCAGCGAGTGGCTGGTTTACGCCCAGAAGAACCAGTCCGGATACCGGGTGCGGGTGGACTATTACGAATACTTCCGCTACCTGTACGGGCAGGAACCCTGTTTCCTCTTCGGCACCAACGGCTACGGCCAGGATATGCTGACCTGCCTGGCGGCGGGCGCCAGGCTGAGCTTCCTGCTGGCCATCAGCGTTTCGCTGATCAACTTCTTTATCGGCGGCATCTACGGCGCGATCGAGGGATATTACGGCGGCGCGGTGGACATGGTGATGGAGCGGATTTCCGACGTGCTGTACGACGTGCCGTTCATGGTGGTGTGCACGCTGTTCCAGCTGCACCTGGCCAACAGCGTGGGCGTGCTGCCGAGCCTGCTGTTCGCCTATGTGCTGACAGGCTGGGTCGGCATGGCGGCCCGGGTCCGCATGCAGTTTTACCGTTTCAAGGGGCACGAGTACGTGCTGGCGGCCAGAACCCTGGGGGCCAGCGACCGGCGGCTGATCTTCAAGCACATCTATCCCAACTCACTGGGAACCATCATCACCGGATCCGTGCTGGCGATCCCGGGGGTGATCTTCACCGAATCGACGCTGAGCTATCTGCGTATCATCAATCTGGAAACCTCCTCCCTGACGTCCATCGGCACGCTGCTGGCGGGCGGGCAGGGCTATCTGAGCACCTATCCCCACATTATCTTCTTTCCGGCGCTGTTTATCTCCATCCTGGAGATTTCCTTCAACCTGTTCGGAAACGGCCTGCGCGACGCGTTCAATCCTTCACTGAGAGGAGCGGAAGACTGATATGGCAAAGAAACTGGAAGTCAGAAACCTGACCATTTCGTTCCGCACCAACAACGGCGCTGTCCGGGCGGTCCGGGATATTTCCTTTGACCTGAACGAAGGGGAAACGCTGGCCATCGCCGGCGAGAGCGGCAGCGGCAAGTCCGTGACCACCCGCGCGATTATGGGCATCCTGGCGGGCAACGCCATGGTGGAGGACGGCGAGATCATCTATGACGGCAGGGATCTGCTGAAGATTCCCGAGGAGGATTTCCATACCCTTCGCGGGCACAAGCTGAGTATGGTGTTCCAGGACCCGCTGAGCGCCCTGAACCCGATCATGCGGATCGGCAAACAGCTGACGGAGGCCATGCTGCTGAACAATAAGGAACGCCGGGAGGACGGGCGGAAACGCTTTAACCAGCTGCTGGGGGAACTGGCAAAGAACATGACGGCGGCCGGGGTGGCAAACGCCGAAGAAAAATGCAGGGAACTGGACCGGTTCACCTCCGAGGGCGTGAAAATGGAGAACGCCTGGCAGAACGCGAAAGAAAACGCTGTCAGCATCCAGGACGCGCTGGAGGAAGCGGACATCGCCCTGCTGAAGAAGGACGAAAAAGGAGTCCGGGAGATCTGCGCGAGGATCGCCCGGCTGGACAAAACCGTCCGGGATCCCTGGCTGATCGACGCGGGGGACGCAGAGTATACCGCGCTGACGGAAAAGATCGCCGCCATCGGCAAAGGGTTTACCATGGACCGGGAGGCGGAGCTGCGCGCCGCCATGGGGGAAATGAAAACCAGGCTGGACGAGGTCCTGGACGAGGGGAAGACGCAGCCGAACTTCTTCCGCATCGGTTATCTGGTTACCCACGGCGAAAGCGCGGATCCGGCGAAGGAGAGCGTGGAGAGCATCAACGAGCGGGGCAGGAAAGCGATGGACCAGGGGTTCATGCTGTCCTTCCTGAAGGATATGGAAAAGGCGCTGGACCGGTCCGCCGGGGAAGCGGAAAAGGCGAGGATCCACGCGGCGGAGGTGCTGCGGGAGGAACTGCCGGCGTTTACCGCGGAGAATCCGGACGCCGCGAAATGCAGGGCAGCCGCGAAGCGGGCCGCCGACGCGGTGGAAAAGGCCATCGACCGGCTGGCCCTGGACAAGGATAACCGGGCCTATGTGTTCCGCAGCAGCATGCAGGCCTATATCAACCGGTATTTTTACGGCCTGAAGCATAATCCGAAGGAACAGAAGCGCTTTGAGCGCGACACCGAAAAGTACAACCGGGAAACGGCCAGGGGCAAATTCGCGCCTTCGGTGGTGCCGCTGAACCTGGTGGATATGGAAAAAGCCCGGGCGAACATGACGGGAACGATGACCGGGATGATCGACCATTTCAGCGCGAAACAGACGCAGGCGAAGGACAGCGCGCAGCGGGCGGTGGAGATGGTGGATTACCTGAAGGACCGTTCCTCGGAATACGCCTACCGGCTGAGCAAGAGCATGGCCAGGCACCGGGCGATCGAGCTGATGAAGGAAGTCGGTATTCCGGAGCCCCAGCGGCGGTACAACCAGTATCCCTTTGAGTTCTCCGGCGGCATGCGGCAGCGCATCGTTATCGCGATCGCCCTGTCCGCCAACCCGGATATCCTGATCTGCGACGAGCCCACCACGGCGCTGGACGTGACGATCCAGGCGCAGATCCTGGAACTGATCAACCGGCTGAAGAAGGAGCGGAAGCTCTCGGTAATTTTCATCACGCACGACCTGGGCGTGGTGGCGAACATGGCGGACCGGATCGCGGTCATGTACGCGGGCAAGATCGTGGAATACGGCACGGCGGACGACGTGTTCTACGATCCGCGGCATCCCTATACCTGGGCGCTGCTGGCATCCATGCCCGACCTGGAAACAAAGGAAAAGCTGGAAGCGATTCCGGGCACACCGCCGAATATGATCCTGCCGCCGAAGGGGGACGCCTTCGCGGCCCGGAACCACTATGCCATGGAAATCGACCTGGAGGAGCAGCCGCCGATGTTCCGCATAAGCGATACCCACCAGGCGGCGACCTGGCTGCTGCATCCGAACGCGCCGAAGGTGGATCCGCCGGCCAGCGTGACCGAGCGGATCAGACGGATGAAGAAACGGGAAGCGGAACAGGAGAGCAAAGGAGGCGCCGAAGCATGAAAATTATTCAGCGCACCTCATCCGTCCTCAAGGTGATCGGCATTGCCCTGATTCTTTTGTCCCTGGTGCTCGGCCTGTACGCCCTGATCAACCGGGGCACGGTACGGGAGGCGCTTGACCAGGGCCTCAGCAGCTTCGGAGCGGATTCCGCGTGGACGGATGAATTCACGTTTGACCGGCATCTGTTCACCGCCCTGAGCCGCAGCGCGGATAACCGTGAAGAAGCCGAAGACGCGCGGCTGGCGGCGATCAGCCCGGATTTTCAGAGATGGTTCAGCCGGATCGAAAAGTCCGTGCGCGGACAGGAAACGGAGATACGCCGGGAGTTTTCCGACTGGATGAACACGCAGACGCCGGAATCCCTGGGGCTGGCCGCGATGGACGAGCAGCAGGAAAGCCGCGAGCTGAGGGAAATCTTTGAGTATATCGACGGCCTTTCCGCCGCGCCGAAAAAGGGAAAGCTGGCCTCGCTGAAACCGGCCTCCCTGGAACCGTTCTTTCAGGAATACTATGAGGGTTTCGCGCAGGAAAACGGTGAGAACGCCGGCACCTGGTACGAATTCATGAGCGCCGTGCGACGGATGGTCGAAACCTGGGATATCAAGGACGTCAAGGCCTGGATGAACGGCGCCTTCTCCTATGAGGTGTATGCGCCCGTGCTGGAGGCCGTGCGCAGCGAGGAGAAAACGGAGAGCGCGGACAGCTTCGCGGGGGCGCTGGGCGCGGCGCTGGAACAGAAAGCGGAGGCCGGCGAAACGGATTTCACCGCTTTCCTGGACCAGACCGCGGCGGCGCTGAAGGAACGCTTTCCCAAAGACGACCTGGGCGGGGAAAGCACGGCCACCCTGCTGGCGGTCTGCCTGCCGGAACTGCTGAAGGCTGACGCGGGTTTTGACGGCAGCTACGGCGCGGTGGCGGACAGGGTGCGGGAACTGGCCGCGGAAGAAAGCGAAATCACGGCGGTGGCGATTCAGCCCGCGGGAGAGGGCAGCGCGGATACCACGGCGAAAACCGTCAGCGCGATGCCCGCTGTCCGGGCGTGGGAACAGAGCTTTCTGCAGAAGATCCTGGCGGAGGCGGACAACCGCAGCGAGATCCGCATCGCGGGCCCGTTCTGGAAACTGGTTTCACTGTGGGTATTGCTTCTGCTGATTGGAATCGCGCTGGTTATTGCGGCCCGGCTGATCCGCTGGCTGATGAGCCGGCACCTGCTGAAAATCCGGAAGGACGCGGGAATCCAGGAGGATCCGGACATCCTGCTGCGGGTGGAACACCTGAAGCAGTATTTCCGGAGCGGACCCGCCGTGACCAAAGCCGTGGACGACGTCAGCTTCTTTATCCGGAAGGGCGAGGTGTTCGGCCTGGTGGGCGAAAGCGGCTGCGGCAAGACCACCACCGGCCGGACGATCATCAATCTGTATGACCCGACGGAAGGCAACGTCTATTTCGACGGACTGAAGATATCCACCACCCAGAAAGGGCTGCCGGTGCTGAAGGCCCAGCTGAGGCAGGACTGGGGCGAGCGCATCGCGGCGGCGAAGAAGGCCGGCAACGCGGAGGAAGCGCGGCGCCTGAAAAAGGAACTGCGGGAAAAGCTGCGGGAGGCGGAGGACAACGCGATTGAAAGCTCCGTGGAAAAGAGCAAGTGCGTGGAATTCTACCGTGAGAAGCGGCTGAAGGAACTGAAGGAAGAATACGACCAGGATATGCAGACGCTCAGCGGCGCGGCCGCGGAGGAGCGGACGCGGAAGTACGAGACGGAGAAGAAGGTCGCCGCGAAGGACAACGTGATGACCCGGATGCAGATGATCTTCCAGGATCCCATCGCCTCCATCAATCCCCGCATGACCGTGCGGGAGATCATCGCGGAGGGCCTGACCATCCGCGGGATCAAGGACAGGGAATATATCAACCGGAAAGTCAACGAGATGCTGGAGCTGGTGGGGCTGGTACCCGAGCATGCCGACCGGTATCCCCATGAGTTTTCCGGCGGACAGCGGCAGCGGATCGGCATCGCCCGCGCCATCGTTATGGAGCCGAGCCTGATTATCGCCGACGAACCGATTTCCGCGCTGGACGTGTCCATCCAGGCCCAGGTGATTAACCTGCTCAACGACCTGCGGGAACGGATGGGCCTGACCATCATGTTTATCGCCCATAACCTGAGCGTGGTCAAATACTTCTCCGACCGGATCGCGGTGATGTATTTCGGGCATATTGTGGAGCTGGCCGACTCGGACGAACTGTTCGCGCATCCCCTGCATCCCTATACCAAATCGCTGCTGAGCGCGATTCCCTATCCGGATCCCCATTACGAAAAGACCCGGAAGAGGATTGAGTATACGCCGGCAAAGGCCCATGACTACAGCGTGGACAAGCCCGGGCTGCGGGAGATTTCACCCGGGCACTGGATCCTCTGCAACGAACCGGAATACCAGCAGTACCTGAAGGAGATCGGGCAGTGAGCCGTGAAAAAAAATACCGGGATCCCGTAACCCCCAGGGACATTCTGATTCCCCTGGGGGCCGGGCTTGTTTTGGGCGCGGCCGCCTTCTGGCTAAAAGGCGGACTTTCCGCCGGGGACGATGAGGCACTGTGGCAGGCCCTGTGCGACGCGGCGACGGTGCCGGGGCTGCTGCTGACCGGGGCGGGGCTGCTTTCCGCCGTATCGGAACAGGGGGCTTTTGACGGGCTGGGTTTCTCGGTGCGCAAAGCCTTCGGCCAGATCCTGAGTGAAAAACGGCGCAGCGCCATGCCGAAGACCTACTATGATTATGTGACGCTGAAACGGGAGAAGCAATGCGGGAAACCGAGGACAACGCTGTATACCGGCCTGGTTTTCCTGGCGCTGGCAGGGGCGGCGCTGGCGGTATACCTGAGGATGGCCGCCTGAGCCCGCCGGCGGATTCCGATTTCAGAAGGAGCGGTAAATCAAATGAACAAAACAGGAACACAAAGGCTTGAGACCCACCGGCTGATCCTGAGGCAGTTCCGGGTGGAAGACGCGGAGGACATGTTCCGCAACTGGGCTTCCGATCCGGAGGTGACCCGGTTCCTGACCTGGCCGGCACACCAGTCCGTGGACGTGACCCGGTGGCTGCTGGGGGACTGGGTTTCCCATTACGGAGACGGCGGTTACTTCAGCTGGGCCATCGAATGGAAGGAGACCGGCGGCGTGATCGGCAGCATCGCCGTCGTCCGCCTGGAGGAGGCCATCGACGAAGCCGAGATCGGATACTGCCTGGGGCGGGCCTTCTGGGGCCGGGGCATCATGCCGGAGGCCCTGCGCGCCGTAATGGACTACCTTTTCGATACGGCGGGCGTCAACCGGATTACCGCCGGACATGACGTGAACAATCCCGGATCGGGCCGGGTGATGGAGAAGGCCGGCATGAAAAAGGAAGGCGTCCGGCGCAGCGGCGGCAAAAATAACCAGGGAATCTGTGACACGGCCTGCTACGCGCTGCTCCGGAGCGACCGCTCGCCGGTACAGCGGGCCGCTACCGCAGCGCCGGTTTCGGTGCGCCCTGCGCGGGATGAGGACCTGGAAAGAGTCAACGAACTGCGCCGGCAGGTCAACGACCTGCACGTGGCCGGGAAACCGGAGGTTTTCAGGCCCGGTTTCCGCGACGAGCTTCGGGATTATATCCATGTTATCCGGGAGGATCCGCAGAAGGAGATCGTGGTCGCGGAGCAGGACGGAGAGGTCTGCGGCTTCGCCGTGCTCAACCATGTGGTCCGGCCGGAGAACCCTTTTATGTTCACGCGGGATTTCCTGGACATCGACGAGTTCGGCGTCGATCCGGCCTGCCGCCGGCAGGGCGTCGCAAGCGCGATGATCCGTTTCATCCGGAACCGGGCGAAAGAAAAAGGCTTCCGCAGGCTGGAGCTGAATATGTGGGAATTCAATCGCGGCGCGCTGGCGTTTTATGAAGCCGCCGGGTTTACCACCTACCGCCGGTATATGGAGATTTCCGACCCGTAAAACGCGGGAAGAGATTCCGTCGATCACTGCCAGGGCATTCCACTCGGGGACCGATTGTGTAATTGCGTTCGCTCACGTGAGTGAACAATAGCAGCACGGGAAGGAAGGAACGGAAATGAACATCAAGATTGTGGTCCTGATCATCCTTACGGTGATTTACCTGTACGGATTGGCGCTGCATATTGTCAGGGCGCGGTCGGCGAACAATCCGGTGCCGGCCAACGTGGCGGACGTGTACGACCCGGAGACCTACCGGAAATGGCGGCGGTACCACGGGGAGAAATCCCGGCTGGGCATCGTTACCTCAACCGTCTCGTGGGCCATCGGGATGCTGCTGATGGCGCTGAACGCCTACGCGGCCTTCGCGGAGCTGTTTCCGGACACCCTGTTTATGCGGATGCTGGCGGTGGTGCTTGTGTCCGCGCTGGCGGACCTGCCGATGATCCCGTTCTCCTGGTATGACACGATGCGCATCGAGGAGAAATACGGGTTCAACAAATCCACGAAAAAGACCTTCTGGCTGGATCAGCTGAAGTCTTTTCTGATCAGCCTGGTGCTGATGACGGTGGTCGGCGCTTTGCTGCTCTGGGTGCATCAGGCGCTGGGCGACCTGCTGATCATCGTTTTCGCGGGGCTGATGATGCTGCTGGTGCTGCTGATTGTTTTCCTGTATCCGGTGTTCAGCAAAATATTCAACAAGTTTACGCCCCTGGAGGACGGGGAGCTGAAGGAGCGGCTGACCGCCCTGCTGGAGAAGCACGGGTACCGCGTGCGGGCAATCCAGGTGATGGACGCCTCCCGCAGGACCACCAAATCCAACGCGTATTTCACCGGGTTCGGAAAGATGAAGACGATCGTGCTGTACGATACGCTGATCAGCCGGATGACGCCGGACGAAATCTGCGCGGTTTTCGCCCACGAAATGGGCCACGGCCTGCATCACGACACGCTGCGCAACCAGTGCTTCACGTTCGCGCAGATGCTGCTGATCGGCGTGCTGGCCTGGCTGACGCTGCGCAGCGCCGGCCTGTATCCGCCCTTCGGGTTTGACGGGGTGAACTACGGCTTTGCCCTCCTTCTGATTATGGGTGTGGAATTCGCCCTGATCGCGCCGCTGTTCGGGCTGGCGGTCAATTTCTTTTCCCGGAAAGCCGAATACCGGGCGGACGAACAGGCGGTGAAGGAAGGCTTCGGGGAGGCGCTGATCACGGGGCTGAAAAAGCTGGCGAGGGAAAACTTCGCGGAGCTGGCGCCCAGCCCGCTGCTGGTGAAGCTGGAGTATTCCCATCCCACGCTGAGCCAGCGGATTACCGCGATCGAAAAACTGCAGCGGGAGCGGGAATCCCTGAAAAAAGAGAGGCCGGACGTACCGGGGGAGACTGTGACGTGAGCTATATTACTGTCGACCATCTGTGCAAAACGTTCACCGTGCGCAAGAAGCGGGAGAAGGGTTCCCTCCTGCGGGAGAAGGAAACCGTGCACGCGCTGAAGGACGTTTCCTTTGAAATCGGGAAAGGGGAACTGGTGGGCTATATCGGGCCGAACGGCGCCGGGAAGTCCACCACGGTCAAGATCCTTTCCGGCATCCTTGTGCCGGAGAGCGGCACGGTCACCGTCGGCGGGCGCGTGCCCTGGCTGCAGCGGAAGGAGCATGTGAGCCATATCGGCGTGGTGTTCGGGCAGCGGACCCAGCTGTGGTGGGACGTGCCGCTTCTGGACAGCTATTCCCTGCTGAGGGATATCTACCGGGTGCCGGAAACGGAATACAGGAAGCGCCTGGACGAGCTGACGGAGGCCCTGCAGCTGGGGGAACTGCTCCGGACGCCGCTGCGGCTTCTGAGCCTGGGGCAGCGGATGCGGGCGGAGCTGTGCGGCAGCCTGCTGCACAGCCCGGAACTGCTGTTTCTGGACGAGCCGACCATCGGGCTGGACGCGGTCAGCAAGCTGGCCCTGCGGGACTTCCTGCACTGGGAGAACGCGGAAAAGGGGACCACGATCCTGCTGACCACCCACGACATGGAGGATATCGCGGCCCTGTGTTCGAGGGTGATGGTCATCGGGCACGGGGAAAAACTGTATGACGGCGGGCTTCAGGAGATGCTGTCGAAATACGATACCAGGCGAACGGTCCAG
>Ga0310690_10009323_pt1 | contig 12309 bp, 13 predicted proteins | sample AusTroGonzalo_MG_2_FD_207661 | JGI IMG/M metagenome (GOLD analysis project Ga0310690, IMG submission 207661) | Bovine rumen microbial communities from tropical cattle in Woodstock, Queensland, Australia - Gonzalo_04 (v2) (version 2) | ecosystem: Host-associated > Mammals > Digestive system >...
AAGGAGCCCATGGCCAGTCCTTTGAGATCGCTCCCGTGTTTTTTCAGGATTTTTTCGATATTTTCAGCGGTGGTCTGATAGTTTTGTACCCCTTCGGCAAAGTCTCTGAGGTTGGTGTTGATGGCCTCTTTGACACTTTGCTGTTCGGCTTCGGATAGGTCGCTGAGTTCCCTTTTGACGAGAGTAGAAGTATATGACATCGCTTCGGAGAGAGTCTTTCCCACTTCCCCCTGGAGGTCGCCAGCCTTCTCTGCGTACATTCTGTCGTAGACACTCTGCCGGACAGCAGCCGACAATTCTTCGTAGATGCCCTTTAGCCCATTTACGGCGATATACTCATCACTATATTTTTTCATGATATCGGGGTGCTGCGCACGCAACTCGTCAAGGGCATTTTTGTATTGTTCGCTGCCCACAGCAGCACCTTCAAGCCGCTCCTTAAGGACTTTCAACTTGCCCTGTTCCTCGAAGACCTGTTTGTTGGCTTCATTTATGGTCTTCTCGAGCTCGCTTTCACGGTTCGCCAGTTTATGGATGACAGTAACAAGGGCAGTGGCCATGCCAATGATTGCCCCCCAGGGTGTGGCTTTCATGGCAGTATTTTTTGCTTTGATGGCCGCCGTGTGCGCTGCGTCTGCCGCCGTGGCGTGTTCTGTGACACTCTTGGAGTAGGCTTTGATATTGGCTTCCGCCTGTTCCCTGCGGGCAAGTCCCTCGACAGTGGCGGTATAGGCTTTGTCGGCGAGGATAAGCTCTTCTTTGGCTATCAGTTCCTGGTATTCGGCGGCACGGCGGCGGTGGTAGATTTCAAGCTCTTGCTGCTCAAACCTGACCTTCCTCTGGGTGATGGCAATTCCTGCAGTCTTCACCACATTAACAGCCAATTCTTTCACTCTTTGGGCTGTTAAAACCACAAGTGCTTTTGCTTTCATGGCCAGCCATGCCCCGCCCAAAGCAATAAGGGGATTCAGTATGCCCGGATATCGGGTTAGTAGAGAGATAATACCTTCCAGTCCTTTCATCAGGCCACTTCCGGCATTGGTGACACCGATAATTGCCGGATAGAGAGCGTTTCCTAGCGTTTCGGCGGTGTTGTGGAAACGATCTGTGGCTTTTTCCAGCTGTGCCTGAAGGGTGTTGTTCTTGGTGTTGGCCTCCTCGAGGATGCTGTTGCCGGTCTGCATCTGCGCGTTGGCGATAGTCTGCGCCTCGGTCACAAGGTTGAGATTGGCGGCCAGAGTACCCAGAGTCTGGGTGACACCGCTGCCGGCCATCTTAAGGTCTTTGAAGAGCGGGGCCAGTTTGTCCATACCCCCTTCCTCGTTCAGTCCGGCCAGCACCTTCTGGATGGCGGCGTTCATGTCGTTCTTCAGCAGGTCGTTGAACTCCTTGACGTTGGTACGGGCAATGGATGCGAAGGCTGCAGGAGTCTGATACATTTTCATGATCAGAGTCTGGAATGCCGTTGCGGAGCGCTCTGCAGGAATATTAGCCTGGTCGAGAGCCGAAGCATATCCCAGGATCTGTTGTGCGGATATACCGGCCTGCGCGGCCACGCCGCCAAGACGGGAAAGGAAGTCAGACATGTTGGCCTCGTTGGCGGACGAGGCTGCTCCCAAAGAGTTGAGAGCGGATCCAATCTTCAGCATCTTGGAGCCTATATCTTCACTTGCGTCAGAGAGTTCTTTGGTGCTCTTGCTATACACTTGAGCCAGCTTGCCGATGGTCACCATGGCGCCCTCGCCGAGTTCTTCGCCAAGGGCAATGTTGATTTTGTCGGCGGCGGACACGAAAGCCTCCACGTCTTCACGGGCCGACAGTCCTAATTTACCGGCTTCGGAGGCCAGTTTGTTGAGCTGCTCGCGTGGAGTGCGGGTGTCCATCTGTTTGAAAGCCTCGTTGAGCTTCAGCACCTCGTCATGGGTGAGGCCTGTGGTCTTCATCACGTCGGCGTAAGCATCGTCCATTTTGGCGGCCTCCTCAACGAAACCTTTGGCCCAGTTGTAGGCTCCGGCAATCTTGCCAGTAGCAGCCTTAAGGCCAACAAGAATATCGGCGTAATCGGCGGCAGCCTCGCGTGTTTTTTCCCAGTCGGTACCGACATCACGGATAGCACGTTTTTGTTCCTCAAGGACAGATTTTATTTCCTTAATTTTCAACGAGGTCTTGACATACTCTTCGCTACCGATAGTCATCCCCCTCTGCAGTGCCTTTAATTTATTCATCTCCGCCTCTAACGACTTAAGTGTGTTCTCAACCTCTTTGCCGTTGATATAGATAGAAACCTTACGGGTAAGTGCTTTTGTCGCCATATATTTATTATTTTTATGGCAAAAATAAAAAATCCCCGCCAAAAAGGCGGGGACGTTGTCTGTACTCATTCAGTAACCCCTGAATCCATAATGATGACCTCCTCCACCACGATGACGAACAATTTCGTAGTATGTGTCAGTAAAATCAGGAGCGTCAAGGTTGGCAGCATCAAAAACCCAATCGTCAAACTCGGCGTTGTAAAGTTCTGCACCCTCAAAGTTTGTTCCCCGAAGATCCATGCCCCGAAAGTCCGCCGAAGGGAAGAAACCATACGACAGATCTGCTCCTGCCAGACTGTCGAGATCTTCGAACACCTTGATTACTTCCCCGTCTATGTTCTTGAGTACTACCATTGTTGTTTCCTCCTTTACTGTTTAGTACCGTTAAAGGTCATTTTCTTGCACGGCGTCGTGGTGGAGCCATTGCCAGCGGCAGAAGTCGGCCAGTTCCGACACCGACTCTCGGTCGGCTATGCAGCCTTGCAGGTAGGCGCGGTCGATCAGTTTGAGGGTGGCGGCGCAGCAGGCGGCTACGGATCCGCTCCGGCTGGCCTTTTCGGGTTCCAGGCCGCCGTGGATGACCGGCAGCAGTGCGCAGTTATTGTTGTAACGCAGGGTTGTGCGGCGCAGGAAGTCACCAAGGTCGGTGAGGGCCAGCAGCTCTTCCTGGCAGAAGGTGCGGTGGATGGTGGAGCGCACATGATCCACCATGCCGTCGAAGGCGGCGGTCATCCGGGCGAATTCGCGGAAGTTGTCATACGAGGCATAACCGATGCCGAACATTTTCCCTGTGCGGTCTCTCCCGCCGTCTTGCTGTTGATGTTCATTGTAGTGATAATTGAACGTTTAACAAAAAGGGCCCGGTAGGAGTTGTTCAGGATTCACTACTATCCTTGCGGGCATTACTGCTGGCGCACTCCCCGAGCCTATGCTTTTATGGCTCTGTTTACTGTGTCTGGACACAAAAAAAGCCGGCGTTCCGATTGGCCGACAGTCTCTGTGTCGTAGTGAAATTGAACAATGCAAAGGTACACACAAAAAACGATATGGCAAAATATTTTTTCATACTCTGCCATATCATATTGATAACTAGCGCGAAAAATTTTCGCATTTCCACCCCCTCAACGCTTGAACTTGGTCTTTTTGTACTTCAGGAACAGCTTTTGGTCCTCTTCCGTCACTCCTGCCGATGGCGGGAACAGACGGAATCCGATGAAGGCGCCGCCGTAGGGCACACACTTCATGATGGCCCGGAACGGCACCCGTTTCTTCTCTATCTGCCCGTCCACCTGCCGGATGACAGTCTTGGAGCTTGTGAGGAAGGCCGTCGCCACCTCGTCGGGCGTGTCCACGGCGATAAGCTTGCGCTGGCCGTTGCTTGTCAGCAGGTCTTCCATGCCTTTGTAGACACAGATGATGTTGACCACGTCGTCGATGGAGCAGAACTCCACGTCGAACATGCCCGATTCCGTGCCGCTGTCCTCAAAATCGTACATGGACTAGGCGTTGGGGATGTTGAGTTCGGCGCAGTCGGCCTCGACCATTTCCTTGAGGGCCTTGCGGTCGGCGAGGAAAGCGAGGTATCCTTCCTTGGCCGAGGAGGGCAGCACCTTCTCCTTGGCGGCGTTGTAGTCGTTGAACAGCTTCTGCTCCTGGTGGTCAGGGTAGCGTTCCGACAGCAGCGTCTCGAGGATGTGGTTCTGCGTCTTGGGCGCAGTCATCACCAGCGAGTCGTAGCGGTGCTTGGTCACGGTGGCGGTGTGGGGTTCCTCCTCTTCAGAGGCGGGATCCACGGTCACCTCTTCGGTGAAAACCTCGACGTTGAAGTTGTAGACGAATCCGCCCTTGCCGTCTTTGAGGTCGATGATTTTCTCAGGCATCTCGTTGGTCACGAGGCCTTCATGCAGTTTGATGATGTCTTCCATTTTCTTTAATGATTTGATTAATGATGAATTCCTTGTGTTGGGGGCTGCAATGCACAAGCCATCCGTACTCAGACGGGTAGGCATGCTTGATGTCGTTCTCGCATTGCAGGTCGTACCTGTCACGGGTACGCCGTAGCTTCTTATAGAAGCGGTAGAGTGTGCCCTTGCGCAGTCTCACGTCGTTGTGGTTGATCCGGAATCCCACGTGGTCGATATCGCGGGAGTCCACCGGGAACACCTGCCAGTTGGGATTGAGTTCCAGGTGCTCGTGGGTCGCCAGGAACATGGCCGTCCTCGTGAACACCTCATGCAGGCGTGCTTTGTCGCTACCCAGAATCAGAATATTGTCCATATAGACGTAGATGTAGTGTACATGCATCACTTCCAGCAGGAAATGTTCCAAGTCGGTCAGGTTGAAGTTGCCGTACAGCTGGCTTGTCAGCCTGCCGATAGGCTCTCCCGTCTCCTCCCCGTTACAGTCCGTTGTTAGATCCATGAGGCGCAACATCTTCGGGTCGCCGATTTTTTTCCGGTACTTGCGTTTCAGCGTCTGGTGGTCGATGTTGTCATAGTACTTGTGCACGTCCATCACCAGGGCGAAGCGCGTTCCTTCCGGGTCGCGCCGCATGGCGGCCACGATGTCCGTGAGACAGCCGTGGATGCCACGTCCCTTGATACAGCTGTATGTATGGGCGATATACGTTTCCATCAGTATGGGCTCCACGACGCTCACCAGGCATTGGTCGATGATACGGTCGGGATTATAGGGCGGTATTTTCAGCCGCCTTTCCTTGGGCTCGAAGATTGTTCTCTCGCGCAGGGCACCAGGGAGGTATGTCTCGTTACGGAGCAGCCAGTAGATATTATCGGCGTTGTTGCAGTAGTCCTCGTTGAATCTGACGACTGCCCTGTTCCGGTGCTTCCTCCGCTGGGACTTCTCGATGCATCGTATGATGTTGTCCGGGTCGTAGGTATACTGATAGATATGCCTTACACGCTTCGTCTTGGAGTAGATGAAGCCGCAGTCTTCGAAGTCGCTGTACATACAGTTTGGCATACTCTATGGCATGTTGTTGTGCCGAATATTTTATGAGGTTCCTTGCTTATAGCTACTAAAACTCCTTATATCCTAATTTTACTCTTTCACCGAGAGGTGAGGGTACACCTGCCTTTTTATCTTTCTAACATCTTATTCGGTATAAGCGGGCGCCGATGTTCGCATTCGCATTCGCAGGACGGTTATTCGCATTCAGATAGCCGAACCCCGCATTCGCTCCGTTATTCGCATTACCGCCGAGCAGGGAACAAAACCAGCCCTTGCAGATGTATCCTTATTTCATATACTTAATTTTTGTGCTTTTTCGCGGATGGCGGCGGCGGCGCTTCGCGCCGCGCACCGCATTCCGTTTTCCGCATGGCTTCGCTTCGGGCCTTAATTTCGGCACAAGCGGGCGCCGACGTCCGCATACGCATACGCAGGACGGCCATCCGCACTCAGACAGCCGAACCCCGCAACCGCCCCGTTATACGCAACACCGCCGAGCAGGGAACAAAACCAGCCCGTGGAGCCACCGTGATAGTAGAAGTCACCGACTCCGGAGGTGGGGCCGCCGCCGACTTCCATAGGAAGCGACAGGCCATTCTCTGCCATGCTCTCGCGGGCCAGCCAGTTGTCGGACATCGGCATGGTGGCGACAGCCACATAGTGGTTGTCTGCAGCGAGGCTCTGTGCACCGTCGTCGGCCGGGGTGAAGAAATGAGTCGGGTCGTCGCAGTAGTAGGCGGTGAAGGAAGTGCCGTCGTTGTAGCACAGCAGGTCGTCGCAGTTGTGCCAGATGTAGTTGATGGGCAGCTCCACGCCGAAGAGACAGCCGCACTTCACCGTTTTCTCTGTGCCGTCTGGCATTTCCACCTTGTAGGTCACATAGCCGGTGATGTCGCCCAGGGGAGCGGTCACGCCGTTAGGGATGAACGGGTTGTAGCTGCCCCAGCTGCCCCATTCCGACCAAGAGAGCTTCGCATCGCTGCCCTCACCGAAGGCGGCGACATTCTGGATGTCGTAGTTGAGGTATTTGCAGCGTCCGCCCCAGGCCAGCTCATTCAGGATGTGGAAGGCGCCGGTGTGCAGCACCTGATCCTTGACTGTGATGCTGTGGGCGGTGTTTACCACGCCGCAGGCCGTGCGGTTCTCGGTACGGTTCATGCCGGTGCGGCACATGCCCAGCTCGCTGTGGTAGGTCTCGTCGTCGGTCGAGCCAGAAGCGTTGCCGCCGCGGCAGGCCTCTGCCAGCAGGTGACTGTCGCTTCCGGCCTCTCCGAAGTACGGTATGCTGTAGCTGATGTCGCTGGCGGTCACCGTGTGGCGCACAATGGGCGTCTCGTCTCCGCTGGCGCACTGCATGTAGGCCATGTCGTCCCACTGCAGAAGGCAGTTCGACACCAGGCCGTTCTGCACAAGCGCGCTGTTGGCCACTGTCGTGCCGGTGTACTTGCTGGCCATGAACTTGCCGAGTACCATGCGGGGGATGAGGGTGAATCCGGGCAGGGCGAAGTCGCTGTAGAGGCGGTAGCGGTCGCCTTCGCGGTAATCCACCTTGATGTAGTGTGCAGGGATCTCGACCATGACGTTTCCGTCCTTTCCGGTGAGGTCTGCCGGCACGGTGCCGCCTTCCTTGTAGCGGCTGTCGTTCTTGTCAAGGTAGTACTTGACAGATCCGTCGGGGTTCTCGACGAAGGAGCGGATGCGATCCCACCACGGCTGGGCGGCCGGGGTCATCAGTTCCGGGTTGACGGCGTCGAGCGACTGGCTGACGCTGCTGCGCCAGTTCTTTTGGCGGATGCCGTAGTACGGTTTAGAGGTCTTCAAGAAGGCCTCCAGGATGACAGCCGATCCTTCAAATTGCACGGCCTCGCCGGTGTCTTTTCGGACACCGAGGATGCGCACGTTGCCAGCGTCGCCGTCGTAGACGGGCAGACTGCTGGCTCTTCTTACGTTAAATGTTGTCATAAAGCTTTATGATTTGGTTAATAATGAAAGTCAAAAAACCGTTATTTCCAAAGGAACATCGTTTTCGTCTGTCAGGACGCAGAAGTTCTCGTCGGCGAGCAGATATGCTATGCGGTACATCTCCACGCCGTAGGTCTCGTTTTCCGGATACCAGCCTTCGAACATCACCCTTTTCATCCTGCAGTCGTACTCGAAGGTCATGGTGGCTCCGTTCAGGTCGCCGGCGGCCTTGCCGCTGGAGGCCTCCACGCCGTCGGCGAGGACGGCGCCACGGTCGAGGTCGCCCAACAGGTGCCAGTCGCCGTTGGCAAGCTGCACGAACAGCACGAACTCGAGGTTGGCGGCGAGGCCGAGGAAGCCCAGCATCTTGCGACGGAACCCCGGGTGGTGTATTTCCACGGTGGCGTGGAAGGAGCGGTTGTCCGCTGTTCCCTGCACCGTGTATTTCAGCTCTCCGAGGTCGCGTGCAGCGTAGATCTCGCCGAACTCGCATCCGCTTTTCAGCGACACGGCCTTCTGTGTCATTGCGCTGCTGCCCACCACGACATAATCTTCAAACTCCTCCGGCATTGCCGTTAGAGCGGCGTTGATGGCCTCAATGTCGCCTTTGGGCACGAAGAGCAGCCGGCGCACACCGCTGATCACCTTCTCGCACAGGTCTGGAGTGCCGAGGCTGTCTATTTTCAGGTTACAAACAGTTGACATATTATTCTGTTATTAATAGTTAACATCCAAATCGGCGATGTCCCTAACATGATCGTAGACATCACCGGATCCAATTTGTTTCAGCGCGCCGAGGAGGTCGTTTGTCTTCACGCGGCTCTCTTTTAGGTCGTCGGATATCGAGACTTTCTTTCCGGCATTGCCCATACGGTCCTCGAGGTTGGTGAGTCTTGTTGATGTGTTCTCGGGCACCGAGGCTGCTGCCGTCTCCGCAGCCGTTTTCGCAATCACGGCGTCATTCTTCGCAGCTACAGCATCTTCCTTTGCCGCATAGGCCTGGTCGCTGGCGGCCACGATGAGCGCGGCTTCAGCCACAAGGTCGGAGATCTGGTTGTCGCGGGCGGTCTTCTCGCCTTCCAACGCATTTATACGCAGATTGTCCGTCGTGCGGGAGTCTTCGAGTGACACAATCCTGAGGACATATGCGCTCTGCTCCGTGGTGACTCCGTCGACGCGGGTGCCGAAGTCGCGCACGGCCTGCAGCACTTCCGCATCCGCTTCAATATTCAGCTCTTCCTGCGCGCGGTTACCTAACAGCACCACGCCGTTGATACGAGGAAGGTTCTCAAGCAGAGAATAGTCGATCCTTCCGTTGACCAGCGTGTTGCCGATGGCAGAGCGCATGCTGTTGACCAATGCTATGAGCTGGTTGAGGACAGTGAAGATTTCGCCCCACGTCATGCCCTGATTGAGAGTAGGTATCGCCATAAGGTCAGTATATTATATTGTCGTTTGGACTGACATGTTCTGCCGCTATGGCCACTTCGTCCCATACGTCATCCACACTCGGAGTCAGTCCTCGGCCGAGTGCGCCTGTGGCGCGGTTTTCCGACTGGTTCTCGACAAAGCGGAAGTCGAACTCCATCTTCACCATCCCTTCCCCGTCATCCTGCACTTTCAGCGATGCCGGTTCCAGCGTGATGCGTACCCATGCCGAGCCGTCCTTCATGTAGTGGTATCTGCCGCCGAGACTGGAGGCCAGCAGCCGGGCGGACTGTTTGTCTATCTTTCCGGCCACGGCGGTGTACTGCTCGTAGTGGCCGGTGATGTCCAGGTACCGGCGGCGGTTCACCGTCACAGCCTCCCCTTCCGATGTGGCCTGCCGGCGCAGCTCTCCGCATTCCATCGGCATGAGCAGTCCGTATTTGTTCTGCAGCAGCAGCAGGTGACGCTCGTAGAGGTCGGGCAGCACGCGGTAGGTTCTTTCCCATTGGCCGCCGTCTGTGGTGATCCGCACCGTGTACCACACCACGCTCTCTCCGATGGAGAAGTCCGCCGGGCTTGCCTTCATGCGGTAGGGATATCCGTTTTTTACGCTGAAATTGCGGATGATATTGATGCCGCTGCCGTCCTCGTAGCGTCCCGTCACCTCCACGGCCGCATTCAGCGTGGCCCCGAAGCTCTTGGTGGAGTCGTACCAGAGGCCATAGAGGAACACGGGGGCCGACAGGCGGGTGGTCGTGGTCTTTCCGGTGTCCTCTCCGATCACCCAGAAGGTGTCGTTGGAGCTGACAATGAAGCGCTGCCGTTGGCCGCCGTCCCAGTCGGGAATGTTGTGTTCTGCGTAGCGTTCGGTCATCTCGCCGCACAGCGCATACCTGTAGCCGGTCGTGACGACCTGCTGCAGCAGGGGTGCCGGGCTGCCGTATGTCTCGCTGTAGCGCAGCCGGTATTTAAGCATGGCGTTGGTGAGCAGCTGCATCTGTCCGTCCGTCGTGGAGGGCAGATCCGGCTGTGGGATATACCCGCGCAGCAGGTCGAGGGGTATCCTTACCCGTCCGTCGCCGTCGGGAGTCATCACCATGTTGTCCCCCTGGTACACTTTCAGGTGGTTGCCGTCGTTGACGGTCACCTCCACCTGTGCCGACACGGCGTAGTTGTCTTTGCGCTTTCTGTCCGTGCCTTCGGTGTACGAAGACGAACTCACCAGGCTGCTTTCGAAGCCGTCCGGCATACCCGCCGACGAGAGGGTGTGCAGTTTCAGCGTGTGGTGGCCGTCGGCCTTTGCCGAGAAGGACAGCACCCTCGTATTGCTATTATAGGTCACGTCGAAGAGCGCCGAGACATAGGGACAGTCGGCAATCTTCTGTGCGAGTCTTGCGAGTGTGTCGAACTCATAGCTGGAGGAAAAGTTGCTGACCCGTTTGAACACAAGCTCCCGTCCGTCGAGAGTCAGTACCACGCAGGCCCCTTCAGCCACATTCGTACTCGCGAAGGTGAGAGCGAACGACGCCGGGCTTCCTTCGGAGTCTATGCCGTTGCACAGCAGCGAATAGGCGAGGCGGTTTTTCGCCCAGCCGATCAGGAACGGTTCTTTCTCTACTGTTATCGACATGCTGGTTGTTTCTTTGATGCAAAGATACCATTATATATATGAGTCGCAGGGGACACTACTTGTGGATGCCGGCGAATACCCGTATCACCTTGCCTGCCTGTCCTTCCGCCACGATGTCCACCAGCGAGGACTCCTGCCGCTGCAGGGTGCCGCTGAGCCAGTCGCTCATGGAGCGCGCCGTGTGTCCTACCAGCGCGCGGGGCGTGCCGTTGCCGACGCCGTATTCACGGAATATGCCATGCACGGGGAACTGGAAGGCCACGCCTGCCACGTCGCCGCCGTCGCTCTTCATCTGGTACTGGATATGGGAGCGCAGGATGTGTTCCGTCTTGCCTTTTTTCTTGCCGCTCTGGTAGGTGTGGCTTTTTTTCTTGCCCTTGCGGAATGCCGAGGCCTGCATCTTGGCCATCTGCAGCACGGTCTGTGACCACTGCAGCATCCGGCGGTTGTATTCGGTGTCGGTCAGCACGTCGCGTCGGCCGCTCACCACGTCGCGGACAATCACATTCTTCGCCATAGCCTGTATATTGCGTAGCCGATAAGACAGCCGATAGCAAATATGGTCAGCCATCCGGTCTTTATTAGGAACTTCTGGGTGTCGGTGAGCTGTGCCGGTACGTCCACATAGACGGTGTCGGACTTCTCGCTGCTGTGGAACTCTTCGTGTGTGGTGTCGCTGACAGGTATGGCCAGATCCACCGGCGCGGTCAACGTCTGCTGTTTGTTGTTCAACGTGTGGTGGAGAAAGCCGAAGGTGTCAATATATGCGGTACTGGTGGCCATGCTGGTTTCCAGCTTCGAGGTGTCGGTGTCAGGCAGCACGTTGACTATCTTTTCCACAGGCACTTCTATTTTCACGCTGTCGTGGATGTACACTATGCGCTCCACGATGGTCTCGCGGATGCTGTCCTGGGTGTTGGAATGAGACACCGAGGGAGGAGCCGCCGTCTTGCGGCAGCACCCGGTCATCAGTGCAATAAACATTAATCCTATGACAAAAACGTTTCTTTTCATTTGTTGGTGAATGTTATGATTTTACCCCCGTTGCATTTGAGATATCCCCAGCCCATGCTGTTGAGGCGGCGGAGCCAGCCGCCCAGGTTTTCCTGCTGAGTGGGATCATTCTTGACAATGGCACGGAAATGCTCCTCGCGGCGTTTCTTCAACTTGTAAAAGAATTCCTCGTAATCCGTGGCGTTGACAGCCGCTATGGTCTTCGGGCCCACCACGCCGTCATCCTTCACCCCGAGCATCCGCTGAGGGTAGATGATGCCGTATATTCCACTGCCCCATACCCAATTGACGAGGATGTTGGCAATGGACTGACTGTGGATCTCGTCGGCTCTCCACCGGTTCCAATAGTGGGGCAGCAGTACGGCTTTCACGGCCTCCTCGTCGGAGATGAGCTTCAGATCCTCGACGTCGATGTCTCCGTCGCCGTCCTTGTCATATCCGACCTTCCTCCAGGTGTTTAGGGTGACGCCTTTGTTCGTCGGGCCTCCCTTGTCATTCTTGCGGTTGCAGAATCCGCCCTCCCAGGAGAGGATAAAAGGCGCAAGTGTCATTACGTCTGCCATTACAAAACTACTATTTGGTTGTTAAACATGCGCAAGTTGTCTATCGAGACGGGCACCACATGACCTATCTTGTTGCCTGCCGAGTCGCACTGCTGCACTCCGCGCAGACGGTTGCTCTTCATCGACACCCGGAGTCCGCAGGTGTAGGCGTGGCTCATGCTCACCACCTCGCCCTCCTTGGTGTAGAACTGAATACTGAACAGCACCCGGCGGCCATACTGGTCTTCGCGGGTCTCCATCTGTCGCACCGCGTCGACCCTTCTGATTGTCCCTTGTGTTTCCATACTGCAAAAATAAGCCCTAAAAGAAGAAAACAGAGGGACACGGGGGTCGGGCGGAGCCCGACGCGCGCAAAAACCGCGTAAGGAGGCCATTCCATGAAAAAATCAGTCCATATTTTTGAAAGTGCCGCAACTGTTCGGTTCGAGAG
>Ga0310690_10009325_pt1 | contig 12308 bp, 8 predicted proteins | sample AusTroGonzalo_MG_2_FD_207661 | JGI IMG/M metagenome (GOLD analysis project Ga0310690, IMG submission 207661) | Bovine rumen microbial communities from tropical cattle in Woodstock, Queensland, Australia - Gonzalo_04 (v2) (version 2) | ecosystem: Host-associated > Mammals > Digestive system >...
CAACAGGGGTCAAGGTATCAATGTTGGTGTTCAAGATGTCTTCCTTGATTTGCAGCAGCAGCGGGTCGTCCAACTGGATGAAACTCAACTGCATGGCATCGTCTTGTTTCTTGGTGGCGGCTTTCTCTACGTCTTCGCTCGTATGCGATTTCTCCAAAACCGTCAACAAGGAAGTGGCACGCTCAATGACCTTGCGGGGCATTCCCGCCATCTCGGCCACATGGATACCGAAACTGTGAGCGCTGCCGCCGCGCTTCAACTTGCGCAAAAACACCACCTTGTTGCCTACTTCCTTCACCGAAACATGGTAGTTCTTGATGCGGGCAAAAGAATCTTCCATTTCGTTCAGTTCGTGATAGTGGGTAGCAAACATCACTTTGGCGCGACTCACGGGGTGGTCATGCAAAAACTCGGTGATGGCCCATGCGATGCTGATGCCATCGTAAGTGCTGGTGCCGCGCCCGATTTCATCCAAAAGCACAAGGCTCCGCGACGACACATTGTTCAAAATGCTGGCCGTCTCGTTCATCTCTACCATGAAAGTCGATTCGCCCGAAGAGATGTTGTCGCTGGCACCCACGCGGGTGAAGATCTTGTCGACCAAACCGATACGCGCCGATGCCGCCGGCACGAAACAGCCCATCTGCGCCATCAAAACAATCAAAGCAGTTTGGCGCAGCAGGGCCGACTTACCCGACATGTTCGGGCCCGTAATGATGATGATTTGTTGCTTGTCGCGGTCAAGGTAAACATCGTTGGCGATATAGCTCTCCCCTACCGGCATCATTTGCTCAATCACAGGGTGACGGCCTTCTTTAATGTCTAGTACAAACGTATCATCAATGGTGGGCTGCACATAGTTGTTTTTCAGCGAGATGTCGGCAAAACTCACCAAGCAGTCAATGCGGGCGACGATGGAAGCATCCACCTGAATGGGTTCCACAAACTCAGTCACTGCCGTAACTAATTCATTATAAACCCTTTGTTCGATGATACTGATTTTCTCCTCCGCACCGAGGATTTTCTGCTCGTATTCCTTCAGTTCCTCGGTGATATATCGCTCGGCACTGGTCAGGGTCTGCTTGCGAATCCATTCAGCTGGCACCTTATCTTTGTGAGAATTCGTGACTTCGAGGTAATACCCGAACACATTGTTATAGCCCACCTTCAGTGAAGAGATTCCCGTGCGTTCCATCTCGCGACGTTGGATGTTCATCAGGTATTCCTTGCCCGAGCGCGACAAGTTGCGAAGCTCATCCAACTCAGCATCTACACCGTCGGAGATGTAGTTGCCTTTCGAGAGCAAGGCCGGCGCGTCGTTGTTCAGCTCTTTCTTGATGCGCTCGCGAATGCTCACGCAGGGATTGAACTGCTCCGCAAACTTTTGCAAAGCAGGATGTTGGCTTTCTTCGCAAGCTGTTTTCAACACCTCAATCTGATCAAGCGCGCGACCTACTTGCAACAATTCCCGAGGATTTACACGCGATAGCGACACCTTAGATATTAAACGCTCCAAATCGCCGACCAAGCGCACGGCATCCTGGAACTTTTGAATTTGCTCGCGGTTTTCGACGAAGTAGCGCACCACTTCATACCGAGCCTCTATCTGTTCCTTGTTCTTCAATGGCAGACTCAGCCAACGACGCATTAATCTTCCGCCCATCGGGGAAACGGTCTTGTCGATGACGTCAATCAGCGTTTTGGCGTTCAGATTGGTCGTATGAAGCAGCTCCAGGTTACGAATGGTGAACTTGTCTAACCATACATATTGTCCTTGGTCGATGCGGGACAAGGAGGTGATATGACCTAATTTATCGTGTTGTGTTTCGATCAAATAATGAATTGCTGCGCCCGCCGCGATGATGCCTTTCGGGAAGTCATCCACACCGAAGCCTTTCAGCGAAACCGTATGAAAATGCTTGTTGAGAATCTCGTTGGCGTAGTCGTCGGTGAAAACCCAATCGTCGAATACCGTGATATAGTATTTTCCGCCAAACTGGTCGATGAAGTCCTTGCGCTTGTTGCGTTGCACAAGTACTTCAGACGGGTTAAAACTTTGCAACAGCTTGTCAATATATTCGTTAGGCCCTTGCGTTAAAAGAAACTCTCCCGTCGAGACATCCAAGAACGACACGCCCGAAATCTCCTTTTCGAGATGCACCGAAGCCAAGAAATTATTCTCCTTCTGCTCCAGCACATTGTCGTTATAAGTAACCCCTGGTGTGACCAACTCCACCACTCCACGCTTTACCAACTTCTTGGTCAACTTCGGGTCTTCCAGTTGCTCGCATACAGCCACTTTCAATCCAGCACGCACCAGTTTGGGCAGATAAGTGTCGAGGGCATGATGCGGAAAACCCGCCAGTTCAATCGAATCGGCGATGGCACTTGAGCGCTTAGTCAACACGATGCCTAAAATCTCGGATGATTTCACGGCATCTTCGCCATAGGTCTCATAAAAATCACCCACGCGGAATAACAGCATGGCATCGGGGTATTTCGCCTTGAAGGAAAAATACTGTTTCATCAAAGGGGTTTCGGTCGCTTTTTCAGCCATAATGGGGGCGGATTTAAGGGTACAAAATTAGCGTTTTGTTTGAGACAATCAGCCTGTTCGTCCAAAAAAATCTGCTTTTTTGTCGCATCGACCTCTTTTTTCGTTTATTTTGCCAAAAAATGGAACGACTATGCGTAAACTCAGTATGGACGAGCTGAACCGCATCAGCAAGGAGGACTATGAACTGGCCAAGAAGATACCTATTATAATAGTACTTGACAACATCCGCTCGTTGAGCAACGTGGGGGCCTTCTTCCGCACCGCCGACGCTTTCCGCATCAGGGAACTCGTTTTGTGCGGCATTACGGCCTGTCCACCCCACCGCGAAATCCACAAAACCGCTCTTGGTGCTGACGAAACCGTGCATTGGCGTTATTATAAAACCACCGAGGCCGCTTGTGAAGCATTAAAAAAGGAAGGTTTTCGCATTTTTGCTGTCGAGCAGGTGGAAGGTAGCACGATGTTGCCCGATTTCGAGTTTGAGGAGAACACGGCCTACATCTTGGGCAATGAGGTGGAGGGCGTCAGCGAGGCGGCCTTACCCTATTGCGAAGGTGCCGTCGAACTCCCTCAAGAAGGTACGAAACACTCCATTAATGTTTCCGTTTGTGCCGGCATCGTCATGTGGGAAGCCTTCAAAAAACTGCGTTTGGAGGTGCTTCAAGCCCCTTAAAACTACGTTTTTTGCACTTTTTTGCACAAAAACAGCAAAAAAAAGTGAATTTTTTCTTTGTGAATCAAATAATTTCCTACTTTTGTTGGCTAAATAATGTGAATAACAAATCAATAACTAACTAAATTACAAACCTAACACTTTTACGTTATGAAGAAAAAACAAACTTTCGCGAAGCTGATGATGCTTGTCGTCATGGCTATCCTGCCTCTGACTTTCTTTGGTCAGAACAAGAACAAAAGACCTGCTGAAAGGTACTTTTACATTCAGGCTGACGGAGGTCTCTCCATCAACCACGGTGACTTGGCCAACTACCAAGGCGGTATCTGGAACGACTTCAACCACTGGAAGCAGACCTTCCCGGATTGGAACGCCCATCTTGGCATCGGTTATCAAATGGGTAAAGTCATCGGTTTGAACCTGAAGGGTGGCTACGGCCTCCTCTCTGGCCACAAACATGGCATCACCCCCAACTCCAACATCAAACAAGCCTTGGTGCTGCACGGCGATGAAACCAACGTGCTTTACGACCTCGGTTTCGAAAAGACGAACTACATTGAGGCCAACCTGAACTTGACCTTCAATCTGTTCAACCTGTTCAACTACAACCCGAGAAGAGTTGTCAACCTGGTGCCTCACGTCGGTATCGGTGGCGTCTTCTATCAAGCTGGCGCTGTTTACCAAGTGAACGAGGATGATTCAAAGGGTAACCAAATTGCCGACAAAGCCGAGAAGCGCGAAATCACCTTCGCCGTTCCCGTTGGTATGGAGTTCACCTTCAATGTCGCCCCCAAGTTCGACATCTTCTTGGACTACACTTACAACTTCACCGGCAGCGATAAGCTTGACCAGGTGGCCAAGATCAAGACTGACGAAGACAAGCTCGTCATCAACGACAAGGATATGTACAGCCAAGTGAACTTCGGTCTGCGCTATAAATTCAACAACCCTTGCGACATCGAGAAGATGGCCCGCGATTCGAAGAAGATCACCTACCGCGTCAATCCTGACCCGCTGGTTGAAGGCGAAGACGGCAATGTTTGCTTCGACATTATCGTCACCATTCCTGGCGAATACTTCGAGAAACAGGCTGTCATGAATCTGAAGCCTTATCTGGCCTACAACGGCGGTCAAATCGACATCGACCCCATCACCTTCGTTGGTGAAAAGGTTAAGGGCGAAGGCGACTTCCGCGTCAACTATAAGGAAGGTGGCGAGTTCACCAAGCACTATTGCCTGCCCTACCAGCCCGAGATGGAAAACTGCGAGCTCATGGCCGACCCGATGTTCTATGTCTACCAAGGCACCATCTACCCGACCCAAGACGAGATCGTGAAGAACACCTACTTCACCACCGGCGCCACCGAGAAACTGGCCGACGGCGTGATTGTCAAGGTGAAAGAAGAGTTTGTTGACGAGACTGTTTATGACACCATCAACGGCACGAGACCTGTGAAGAAGCTCACCTATTTCTTCAATAAGGACAAGTACAACATCAACGACAGAAGAAAGCTCAACAACGAAGCCGACGCTGCTTTCAAGGCCCTCTTGAATGAAGGCGTGACTGAGTTCGAAATCAAGGCTTGGGCTTCTCCCGAAGGTGAGGAAGGCCACAACTTTGAACTGTCCAACAACCGTGACAACGCTGCCGAGAACCAGATGAAGAAGCTGGCCAAGAAGACCGAAATCAACATCACTGGTAAGGGCTACGGTGAAGACTGGAATACCTTCATGGAGCTGGTCCGCAACTCTGACCTGAAGGATAAGGATGCCATCATCAACAACATCAACAACTCCAGCAACAAGGAAAGAACCATTAAGGAAATGTGCGCCATCTATCCTCAACTCGAAAAGGATATCCTGCCGCAAATCCGTCGTGCTGAAGTTTATGTGAACGAGCCTTACCAGGAAGTCGTGACCAGAACTATCAAAGTGAAGGTGAAGAAATAATTCCCTCAATAGACAAATGAAAAAGCCGCTCAATCGAGCGGCTTTTTTTGTGTCTTTAAAACCATTTCACAGCGTCACGCGATGCAGCCCGATATCGTATGGTTGGTCGATGGCCTCGATGATGCGCTGATAGTCCTTCTCGTTGGCCACAAAATCCAAACTATTGGTGTCGATAAGCAGGATGCGCATGTTGTTTTGCTGCTGGCGAAGGAAGTCGAAATAACCCTGTTGGATGTTGTCCAAATAGGCATCGGTGATTTCCTGCTCATAACTGCGCCCTCGCTTGCGAATATTGGCTTGAAGACGCTCCACATCGGAATAAAGATACACCAACAACTCAGGTTTGGGCATATCGGAGAAGATGATGTTGAAAAACCTCGCAAATAATTGGTATTCGTCTTCTTGTAAGTTGTTTCGAGAAAAAATCAGCGATTTGGCCACGTAATAGTCTGAGATGATGAAGTCGTGGAACAGGTCGAGTACGCCCAACTTGTCCTTCAGTTGCTGGAAACGCAGGGCCAGAAAAGTCATTTCAAGTTGAAAGGAATACTTCTCCGGTTCCTTGTAGAACTTGGGCAAAAAAGGGTTTTTGTCGCCCTCAAACTCCTCAAGGACAAGCTTCCCGTTGAAGTCGAGGGCGATGCGCGAGGCCAAGGTAGTCTTGCCCGCGCCGATGGTTCCTTCTATGGCGATATAGTTGTATTGCATAATCAATCCATTTTCCTGACTTCCGAGGTATCGGGGCAACGCTCCAACAGTTCAGTTTGGGTCAAGTGAAAGGCGGGATGCACAAACTGCGGCTCCACCTCGCACAAGGGCAACAAAGCAAAGCGACGCTTGTGCAACTTGGGATGCGGAACGACGAGACTGTCGGTCACCATTACACGGTCGCCGAAATACAAGATATCCAAATCAGCTGTGCGTGAGGTATAACCCTTCGCTTCGGGATGACGCACACGCCCAAGCTCCTTTTCTATCTCAAGCAGCTGCCGCAGCATCGCCTCAGGTTCAAGCTCTGTCTCGACGATAACGAGCCTATTGAGGAACCACTCGTCGGCCTCAAAGCCCCAGGGCTCCGACTCGTAGGAAGAGGAAATCGCCACAATTCGGCCACACCTATTATTAATTAATAGACAGGCTTGAGCGAAGATTTCATTCTTGTCACCCATGTTCGACCCGAATAGTATATGGCATTTCTCCATCGTCGAGATTTTTTGCAAATATAGTGTTTTGCGATGTACCCAAACAAAGAAAATGTTACTTTTGCAACTCAAACCAATTAAAAACTTAACATCATGAAATTCGGTAAAGTTGTACTTGCTGCCTTTCTCGGCACACTGATTGCATTGGTAATCAACTTTTTTATTAAGGTTGGTGTGGTTTCGTCCATGATTTCCAAAATGTCGAAAGAAACGGAAACCTCCACTACCGTGAAGCCCAATTCGGTGCTTTACATGAAACTCGACTATGATATCGCGGACCGTACTGCCGACAATCCCTTCGGCAACCTCGATTTCAGAACCCTGGAATCGAGCGACGCCACGGGCTTGAACGACATCTTGCGCAACATTGAAAACGCAAAGACCGACAACAATATCAAGGGCATTTACCTGGAACTGAGCAGCATACCCACCTCGGCAGCCACCATTCAGGAAATCCGCAACAAACTCCTCGAGTTTAAAGAGTCGGGCAAGTTCATCGTCGCCTACGGTGAGAACTACGGCCAAAGTGCCTATTATCTGGCCTCCGTCGCCGATAAGATCCTCCTCAACCCGGAGGGTATGGTTGACCTCCACGGCATGGCATCCCAAATCATGTTCTACAAGCACCTCTTTGAGAAACTCGAGGTGGAGATGCAGATCGTGCGTGGTCCCAACAACCGCTTTAAGAGCGCCGTTGAGCCTTATTTCCTGGACAAGATGAGCGAAGCCAACCGCGAGCAGATGGACAAACTCTTGGGCACCGTTTGGGGCGAAATCCTTACCGGCATTAGCAAGAGCCGCAACATCAGCGTAGAACAACTCAACCAGATTGCCGACAATATAGAGACCCTTTTCGACGCTGAAAAAGCTTTGGAATACGGTCTGGTCGACAACCTATATTTCAAAGACCAAGTGCTTGAGGAACTGAAGGGTCTGACAGGCAGCAACAAGAGCGTCAACGCCATTACCAACGCCAACTACGCCAAGTCATACAAGGCAAAGAGCAACGGTAAAAACGAAGTGGCCGTCATCTATGCCTCGGGCCAAATCTACGACGGCAAGGGCCAAGAGGAGCAGGGCATTTATTCCGAGAACCTCTCCAAGACCATCCGCAAGGCTCGTGAAGACGAAAACGTGAAGGCCATCGTGCTCCGCGTCAACTCGCCCGGTGGTAGCGCTGCTGCCTCTGCCATCATCGGTCACGAACTCGACCTGACCAAGGAAGTGAAGCCCATCATCGTCTCGATGGGCAACTACGCCGCCTCGGGTGGTTACTGGATTTCGGCCAAAGCCGACTACATCTATGCCGACCCCACCACCCTCACCGGCAGCATCGGCGTGTTCGGTACCTTCCCGAATGCCAAAGGCTTCTTGAACAACAAAGTAGGTCTCACCTTCGACGTGGCCAAAACCAACGAAAATGCCGACTTTGGCAATATTACCGAGCCACTCACCGAGTTCCAATACAATAAGCTGCAACAGATGGTGGGAAAGACCTACGATGACTTCACCAAGCGCGTGGCTGAAGGCCGTGGCCTGCGCCAGACCTACGTCGACAGCATCGGACAAGGCCGCGTGTGGGCCGGTGCCGACGCCATCGGTTTAGGCCTGGTCGACCAACTCGGCGACATGGAAGATGCCATCGCATACGCCGCTGAAAAAGCCAACCTCGGCAGCGACTACAAAGTAACCGAATGGCCCAAACAGAAAGATTTCTTCACTCGTATCATGGAATCATTGAATGGCAGCGACGACAAACTCGATGCCGCCATTAAGCAGAGACTGGGCGTTTATTACAACTATCTGCAAGGCTTGGAAAACCTTCAAAAGAACACGGGCATCCAGGCACGTATGCCTTTTGATATCGTGATGGAATAATCTGTAATATGAGCTTTATCCCAACAAAATACCAATTGCAGACCATTGCCACTGGCCGTCTCTCTGACGACCAAGGCTGGACTTTGGACGACCCGCAGTGCGACAAGCCAAGCATGGTGCGTCCGATTTACGAGAAGAAACAACTCATTGTAAAGGAAGGCCAAGACCTGGGTCTTTACCGCTATGCCGACTGGCTGCCCATTAAAAAGACACTGCAAAACCCCACCGAGCCCATCACCTACAAAAGCGAAGGCTTGGCCAAACGATTGGGGCTGAATAACTTGTACATCACCTTCAATGGATGGTGGCCCGAGCGCAACGCCCGTATGACCACTTGCTCCTTTAAGGAGATGGAGGCTTATTCGGTGTGTGCCCGTATGGGAGAAGAACTGAAGGATAAGGTGTTGGTAGTGGCCTCGGCGGGCAATACCGCCCGCGCCTTCGCCAAGGTATGCTCCGACAACGGCATCAAGCTGTTGCTCTGCGTGCCACAAGACAACATCAAAGCCTTGTGGTTCGAGAAACCTTTGAACGACTGCGTGAAACTCATCACCACCAAGAGCGGCAGCGACTATTTCGATGCCATCAACCTGTCGAATGTGGTGTGTGAGTTAGACGGTTATCTGGCTGAAGGTGGCGCAAAGAACATCGCTCGCCGCGACGGCATGAGCACCACGATGATGTCGGCCACGACCTTCATCGGCCGCACACCCGACTTTTACTTCCAAGCCGTGGGCAGCGGCACCGGTGCCATAGCCGCATGGGAAGCCAACCTACGCTTTATTGAGGACGGTCGTTTTGGAACCCACAAAGCCCGCCTGATGGTGTCGCAAAACAAGCCTTTCGTGCCGATGTATGACGCTTGGAAAGCCGACTCACGCGCCCTTTTGCCCTACGACGCCGACCAAGCACGTAAGGACGCTGCCGAGATTTGCGCCCCTGTGCTCTCCAACCGCAAGCCGCCCTACGGCCTTGCTGGAGGACTTTACGACGCACTGAAAGACACCAACGGCGACGTTTTCGCTGTAAGCAACGCCGAAGCCAATGCCGCCAAAGCCCTGTTTGAAGAGACCGAAGGCATCGACATCTATCATGCCGCAGCCGTTGCCACGGCCTCATTGCAGCAAGCAGTGAATCAAGGGGTGGTGAAAGCCAACGATGTGGTGATGCTCAACATCACGGGAGGCGGCGAGAAGCGTTTCCAAGCCTCTCACCAGCTGCACTTCCTGCAGCCGGCTCACATCTTCAGAATCGGTTTTACGAAAGCCGAAGTGGAACGTGTCTTGGCGGAGATGAAATAGGTTCCAGCCTTCAAGTCACTTAAGTCAAGTTGAAGCGCGTTTCCGTTGGCGGGGACGCGCTTTATCGTTCTACCTGTTTCGTCAATGACATCAACATATTGCAGAGCTTCTGCCTTAACGGTCACAAAGTCTGTGGCAGGATTAGGGAAGATACTTATTTCCACTGGGTTTTCGGGAACTTTTGTCACGTCTAATGGCGTCACCCAAAAGGTCACCATAGCCGTGTTACAGCCACAGGGGATGGTCATCATGACATCCAACCACGCCACCGTTCCAGGCTGAATCTCCGGACGCAGTGTGGCGCAGGTAACCACCCTAACCGTCTCATCGGGCTCGGCATGGAACGTAGCGCCAGCAACGCCATTGGCATAGTTGCTGATGTCGGTGAAGAACTCGTTGGAAGGATGCAACGTGATGTCTAACGGGTCATAGCCCGTGTTGTGGACGAGATAATGGAAGACGGCTTCTGTGCCAGGATACATCACCGTGTCGCCACTTATCTCCTCAGCCTCAAAATCGTATTGCCTTACCACATCAATATCAACATCATCGATGGTAAGAATATAATCGCCCCCATAAGCCGATACCGCATGTATGCCGAAGAACTCATAATCGGACAGCATCTCGGCGATGTAGGCCGAAAACTTCTCATAGCTGCCGCTGCTGACGATGCCGTCAAAGAGCAGTTGCGTCATCGCGCTGCTATTGGCGGCGTGACCGGCCCAAATTTCCAGCTGATAACCGCCGTCGGAGATAGCCCAAAGAGAGAACCGGTATTGCATCTGTTGGATGATGTTCATCTCCATGAACATCCATGACTCAGCGCTGTTGGTATGGGCATACCAGTTGCCCGTATGCGGCTTGCGGTTGTGGTCCTTTTCAAGGTAACCGCAAAGCCAAGTGTCATTGGCCGATATCCATCCCACAGGCGTCTCGCCGTCGTGGTTGCCGTATTCGAAGCCTTCGGTCAGCTGGTTGCCAGCGAAGGAAAGCCCTGCGGCAAGGCATATAACTATGGTGAGAAGCTGTTTTTTCATGGGTTAGTTATTGAGTTTCATTTTCTTCGTCTTGGCAACAAACACCACCAGGCAGAACACCGTGATGGCAGTACCGAGGGCGTAGCCGACGGGGCGGGGCAGCATGGAGCCGAAGCCTTCTTTCTCGGCAACAAACAGGAAACTCGACGTCACCATCGTCATGAAGAGGCCGGGAATGAGGGTGATGAGGTACCACAGCTGACCCTTGCTCTTGTAGAGGTATACCGTTATGGCCCAGAGTGTCACCGTGGCCAGCACTTGGTTGGCCCAGGCGAAGTAGCGCCAGATGACGTCGAAGCCCTTCGCGTCGGCAAGGCTGTAGACGAGGATAAGGGCGGTGACAGCAAACATTGGGATAGCAATCATCAAGCGGTTCTTGATGGGCTTCTGGTCGTAGTTCAAAAAGTCGGCGATGATGAGTCGCGCCGAGCGCAAGGCGGTATCACCGCTGGTAACAGCCGCACTGATGACACCCAAAACGGTGATGGTGGCGATGGCTGGCGTAAACCAGGTGTTGGCGATGATGCCTACGATGGCGGCACCGCTCTTGCCCGTCACGTCGACCACACTGTCGGGACCGAAGAAATAGGAGGCGGCAGCAGCCCAAATCAAGGCGACGACACCTTCAGTGATCATGGCACCATAGAAAATCGGGCGACCTTGTCGCTCGTTCACCATGCAACGTGCCATTAGCGGTGATTGGGTAGCGTGGAAGCCCGAGATAGCACCGCAGGCAATCGAGATGAACATCATCGGGAAAATGGGGTTGTTTGCTGCGGCGGGGTGACGGTTCTGCAATCCACTCCACAGTTCGGGGATTTCAGGCTTGTAGATAATGAAAGCGATAAAGATGGCTAAGGCCATTCCCAACAGCAGAAAGCCGAAGATGGGATAAATCTTGCCGATAACTTTGTCGATGGGCAAAAGTGTGGCAATCAGGTAGTAAGCCAGGATGATGCCCACCCAGATATAGGGGTTCCAACCTTGAGTGAAGTTGGCGTTGAGCAAGGTGGATGGCGTGTTGATAAACACCACACCGACCAGAATCATCAGCAACACGGTAAAGCCACGCATGATTTGCTTGGCGCCTTGGCCCAGATAGGTACCGTGTATTTCTGGCAGGCTTGCGCCTTTGTCGCGGAGCGAAATCATGCCCGATAAGTAGTCGTGGACGGCGCCTGCGAAGATGCTGCCAAAGACAATCCACAAGAACGAGGCAGTGCCGAACTGCGCGCCCATGATGGCACCGATAATGGGCCCCACGCCCGCAATGTTGAGGAACTGTATGAGGAAGATACGCCAGGGCTTCATCGGCACGTAGTCGACGCCATCGGCCATAGTGGTGGCAGGGGTGGCTCGTTGCGGGTCAATGCCGAAGACCTTCTCGACAAACTTTCCGTAAATGAGATAGCCAAGCAATAATACGGCAATAGCAATGAAAAAAGTAATCATAATGAGGAGGTTTTAAAGGTGCAAAATTAGGCATTTTTGAAACAAGATGTCACGATGTATGCAAAATCTTGCTAATTTTGCGACTCGAAAATCGGACCCGTAGTTTAATGGATAAAATAAAGGATTCCGGTTCCTTAGCTCAGGGTTCGATTCCCTGCGGGTTCACATAAAAAAACAGCCTCGCTCATCGCGAGGCTGTCGTTTTTTTTATGGCTTGTTTTTATTGCTTGTTAATGACGCAAGTCATGTCACCTTCAG
>Ga0310690_10009328_pt1 | contig 12307 bp, 15 predicted proteins | sample AusTroGonzalo_MG_2_FD_207661 | JGI IMG/M metagenome (GOLD analysis project Ga0310690, IMG submission 207661) | Bovine rumen microbial communities from tropical cattle in Woodstock, Queensland, Australia - Gonzalo_04 (v2) (version 2) | ecosystem: Host-associated > Mammals > Digestive system >...
GTTTTATTTTATAACTTAATTATATATCACACTCTACTAATGACCAGGGCAATCTGTAAAGGCATCTATTCCTAAGGTTGGTGTGCCTTGTATTATTAAATCAGTTAAGCTTACGGTATGTTTGAAGGCTTCATCTCCAATACTAACTACAGAAGATGGTATAACAATATGATTTAAACTGCTACAACTATGAAATGCCTCTGCTCCTATACTGGTTACAGTGTTTGGTATTGTTATAGTAGATAAACTCGTGCAGCTTTTAAATGTTTTCTCACCTATGCTTGTAATAGGTGCTTCTATAATAATAGTTCTTAAATTTGTACATCCATAGAATGCACTAGCTCCTATACTGGTTACAGATGCTGGTATCGTAATAGTTGTTAGACTTGTACATTCTCTAAAGGCCTCATCCCCTATCGTGGTTAGCGTATTGGGAAGATTAATACTTTTTAAATTTGTACATCTTTTAAAAGCCTTTTCTTGTATTTCCACTATCGGAGCATCTATTCGGACAGATGTAATATTAGTATCTTTAAAAGCATCATGATAAATTCCAACAATTGTTTTTTGTGATACTTCTTCAGGAATAATGATATCTGTATAAGATAGATTACCTGTTCGAGCAGTTATATATCCATCCTCATTAAATGCTAACCAAACCTTCTCCCATAAAACTGCAGCTTTCTCTCTTTCAGTTGTTTTATGATTTTCTATCTTTATAATATAATACAAATCATCTCCTACAACTTGATAAATATCCCCTCCGTTACCATTTCCATCAGCATTCCATTTTCCATTTCCAGTAGATAAGTTTAATCCCAGTGCTTTTAAATTAACTTTTCCTCCATGATCTGTTATTCCTTCCTCTATTAAATACTCTGTATAGTATTGACTATCTAATGAAAAATCGAAAAACTTATTTAATACTTTTAAACGTAAAGCTTCTGCTACTGTCTCGTATTCAGTTCTACGCTTAGCTAATTGTGCTTCTGTTAATACGCCATTATCTCCTGTTACCAAGTTAATACTAACTCCAGCTAATATCAGCAAAACAATAATTGTTATAATAAGTGCTAGTAGAGTTATTCCAGAATTATGATAGTTTTTCTTTCGTTTCTTCCAATCACTCATTTATTTTCTCCTTTGTTTTATTTCATCACTTTTGGCTCGGGTGGTTAGATTCGAACTAACGCATGTCGGAGTCAGAGTCCGATGCCTTACCGCTTGGCGACACCCGAATATAATTTATAAATTTATCTTAACATAAAAAATTTAAAAAATCTAGTCATTTTTAAAATTTTTGAACATAAAAAAATAGATATTCTCCTCCAATATCTATTTTTTATCTTAAATCATTCGTTATGATTCTTTATATTGTTTCATCATCATCTTGAAATTCTTTGTATTTCTTTAATGGCTTTACTTCTATTTTTCCTGCTTGACATTTAATATCTTGCTCTAATCTTACATCCACATCATAAGCATCTTTTAATTTTTGAATGTTTTCTTTTTTATATCCTACTACATTATTGATATCTTGTGGATTGACTCTAATTTCCACTTCTTTTACTGTCATATTAACATTTTTTATTTTATTTACGATAACATCATAATAAATAGATGCTTCTACCAATTGTCTAAATGCTTCATGATAAGGTCCAGCGACAACTTCGCTTCCTTCTTTTTCAGGGCTACAAATTGTATCTGTTGTTTGAAGTCCAATTCTGATGACTTTTATTTTCTTGTTCGTAAAGAAATACATGATTTCTTTGCATCTTTCAATTGCTTTTTCTAAGTCTAATGGTTCGTAGTTTCCTGCTTGCATCTCTTTTTCTAGTTCTGTTCCTTTAATAACTAATACCGGATAAATTCTTACCATTTTTGGCTTTAATTTGGCTAAATCTTTTGCTGTATTTAAATCATCTAATTCATTACTATCTTGCATTCCAATCATCATTTGATGCCCCAAACAGAAATGATATCTTCGAATTAATTTAGAAGCTTTTTTAATATCTTCAAAAGTATGTCCTCGTTTTGCTTTTTTTAGAACATAATCATTCGTAGATTGGCAACCAAGTTCAATGGTTTTTACTTTATACTTTTTTAATCTTTTTAGGGTTTCTTTATCTATATAGTCTGGTCTTGTAGAAATCCTAATACCATCAATTTTCTTCTCTTTGATGTAATCATAAGCTGCACTTAATAAAGTATTTTGGGTTTCGACATCTATACCCGTAAAACTACCTCCAAAAAAAGCCACTTCTTTATAAGTATTTTTTTCTTTAAAACTTGTCAAATAATAATCAATAATATCTCTTACATCACTAGCGGTTACTTGTTTTTGACTACCACTAATTTTGGTTTGATTACAAAATGTACACTCATTTGGACATCCTAAATTTGGTACAAATATGGGAATAATATATTGTTTTTTCAAAGTTAATACCTCCTTATGTCGTTTCTATAGATTTTCTAATGCAATTCTTGCTGCTTCCATTTCTGCTAATTTTTTACTTTTACCTGTTCCACGAGCTAATTCTGTCCCGTCTACTTCTACTTTTGCTGTAAATAATTTATCATGGTCCGGTCCCTCTTCTTTAATAATGGTATAAACAATTTTGACATCACCATGTATTTGTAATTTTTCTTGAAAAACAGTTTTATAATCTTTATCTCCAACATGATGACTGGCATTCTCAATCGTATCTTGAATATTTTCTAATATAAACCTTTTTGCTGCTTCTAAACCAGAATCTAAATATATAGCAGCAATAACTGCCTCTACACTATCTGCCAAAATTGCTTTTTTAATATTATGATTAGCCTTTTCACTTTTTCCTAAAAACAAGAAATCACTAAAATTATGTCTTCGCGCTATTTCGAACAAACTATCTTCGCAAACAGTGGTAGCTCTAACTTTAGTCATTTCTCCTTCTGTTAAGTTTTGATAATTCTTATACAAGAATTCACTACTCACAAATTCTAATATACTATCCCCTAAATACTCTAATCTCTCATTACTCTCCACATCACTTTCATAAGCATACGAAGTATGTGTTAATGCATTTTTTAAAAAATCTTTATTTCGAAAAGTATAACCAATTTTTTCTTCAAATTTTTGTAAATTTTTTTCCATATTCTTCTTTCAAACAAACAGATTTGCTTTATTCTCCTTTTCTTTAATATGTATTCATTATACAACATTTTCCAATTTTTTCAAGCATTTTAACGTATTTGTTATGTGATTGAGATACAAAAACTTTACATAATTCAAATTTTCTGGTATAATTAAAGTGCATTGAGACAAGGGGTTGTCTCAATTGAATATATAGTACGCACAATCAACATATGTCGCGTTCCCGAATCGCAATTGTGATAGGGAAAGAAAGAGAGGTTGATAACGCGATGAACAAGGTTCTGAAGCATATCCTGATTACCGTTGCTGTGATTGTAGTGGTTGTTCTGCTGATCGTTCTGCTCAGCAAACTGCTCTCCACTCGCAACAACAACAGTCTCCAGACGGCTGGCATCAGCGGCGTCGTCTCCCTGGATGGGAATGCCGTTGGTGTGTTCCAGGAGCAGGCCGAAGCCGAAGCCAACAAGGTGACGGTGGACGCTGGCATCCGGACCCTGAGCATCTCCGGTTCTGGCAACATCGACGTTCGCGCCATGTTTGCCGGCAACTGGATCGACATCCTGACCCAGACCAAGGGGAACAACTACGATCTTGACCTGACTGGGGTTGGGAACGCTTCCACCATTATCCTTCGTTTCATGGTGGGTGGCGACGGCTCGTTCACGAGCCAGCGTTTGAGCGGGAACGTGAAGACCTATTATCTCGCTCTGAACGTGAATAACCCCAATCAGTCCGTGGAGACTTCCAAGTCTCTCGGCGTGCCTAACGGCAAGATCTATCTCGGCGAAGATGCGTTCTTCACTTACGGAAGTGAGTCGGAGGCGTATCAGGCGGCTTTGGATAATCCCATCGTCATCCCTACCTATATGGTACAGGACGGGATTTCCATCAAAGCAGAGCCTGATGAGGGCACCTATCGTATTCACGTAACGGTTAGCGCCCCCGCCCGCCGCGATGGTCCCATGCTCTGGGCTTCCAACGACTTCGCCGGTGTTATCGATGTCAGCGAGTTCGCTGGCCAGCAGGTTACCCTGATGATCCACGCGGAAAATGATTTGGGATTTGTCCACGGATTTTCCTATCTTTCATTTTCTGTGCCGGAAGTCGAAACCCCCGAAGAAGCCTCTGGATAATGAATCAACCCCTACCCCGCGTTCTCTGTGAGCGCGGGGTGATTCATTTTCTATGAAAAAAACTCATTTTGAGGCAAAAAAATACCCTTCTAGGGAACATCCCTAGAAGGGTAAGCTTTTTTATTAAATATTTTATTAAATATTTTCTTTAATGTATTCTACTACATCACCAACAGTTACTGCCTTTTCTGCATCTTCGTCTGGTATCTCAATATCAAATTCTTCTTCCAATGCCATAACTAATTCAACAATGTCTAAAGAATCTGCTCCTAAGTCATCTATAAAAGATGCTTCCATCGTAACCGCCGTATCAGAAACACCTAATTGATTTACAATAATTTCCTTTACTTTCTCGAAAACTTCTTCAGAATTCATTTTATGTACCTCCTTAATGGATTAAATATCTATATTATTTTTAATATATGTTCGCATAATTGTCAAGTCTTTTTCTCAAATTTATTTATTTTATTCTTCTATATTTTCTGTTGTGCTTGTTTCAGCCATTTGTTGAGTCATACTCTCTCTTTGCTTTTCAACAGCATCTATCATTCTTTGTACACTATTTCCTTTTACGAATTCCTCTGCTTGTTTAATAGTATAATAAAATACTAAATCATCACTACTTCCATGCGCCTTAATAACAGGTTTTTTAACTCCCAAAAAAGGTGCTCCTCCATAACTTTTATAATCTGCTTTAATTTTAAAATTATTAATTGCTGGAAGAGATGGAACTGCTGCAATTTTGGTAATGAAGTTTTTCATCAAACTATCACTTAATGTTTTCTTCACAAATCTTCCAATTCCTTCTACAGATTTCAATAAAACATTTCCTGTAAAGCCGTCACAAATCAAACTATCGACTTCGCCCAAAAAGCAATCTCTAGGTTCTACATTTCCGTACAAAATTAATATGGTATTCTTCCGCTTTTTCTTTTAGTAATTGATAAGATTCTTTACACAAATCATTTCCTTTTGTTTCTTCTGTTCCAATGTTTAGTAGACCGATTCTAGGACTCTGAATACCAAAAGTATTTGTTAAATAAATAGAAGCCATTTGTGCGAACTGCAAAAGATTTAATGGCTTACAATTGGTATTAGCTCCTGCATCCATTAATAACAATCCTTTGATTCCATCACTAGGAAGCATTGCTGCAATTGCTGGTCTATCCATTCCTCTAATTCTTCCAACTAATAATGTTGCTCCCGTTAGAAGTGCTCCAGAGTTTCCCGCTGAGATAAATACGTCTCCTTCTCCCTCATTTAACATTCTAAATCCAACCACCATAGAAGAATCTTTTTTATGTTTGATTGCAACTGTAGGCGTATCTTCCATTTCAATTTGTTCTGTACAATGCTTTATTTTGACATTATTAGCGACTTCACTGATGTTTTCTTTTCCATAAAACTCTTTTGATTTTGCTCGAATAACACTTTCATTTCCAATTAAAATAATTTCTCCATCTATTTCTTTGGCTGCTCGCACAGCGCCTTGGATGGTTGCATTTGGTGCATTATCGCCACCCATTGCATCTAATAATATAATCAAGTTTTTTTCCTCCCAAAATTTATATAAACATTTTGTTATATATATTGTATTTACTTTTTATAAAAAAATCAATACTTTTCTTTCTTTTCTTATTAAAATCCCATATCTGTTACGCCTTCATTTCTCACTCTTCTTACCATATTCGCTACACTTCCATCATCTACCATATTTTCCGGGTTTGTTTCATTTTGAATTTGACGTATAATAACTTCTTGTTCCACAATACTTCCTGTTTTTCCGAAAAAGGTATCTACAAATTTATATAAAACCACACAAAATATAATTAGAGCAATTACGCCAAAGCTTTTTGCTATACAAGAAAAGATAATACTCATATTATCACTAATTTCAATCCAATCATGTTTTTTTATCGGTGGATCATTTGATTCTTTATAGAATTGTTTTCGTCCTCTGTTTCTTATTTCTAATAATTCACCTGGGTTCAAATTAATAATATACGCCATTTGATAAATTTCTTCTAAAGTAGGATAAGCTTTTTCCTCTTCCCAAGAAGTAATTTTCTTTTCCCATTTTTTCATTAATTCCTTATCATCTTTGTTTTTGACTAATGCGTAAGCCAAATCGTTAATCGTCATATTTTTTTCTTCTCTGGCTTCTCGTATATATCTTCCGATATGTCATAGAATACTTGTTATACTTCATAAACACCTCTGAACATTAGGGACATTCCTTAAGTGTGCATTTTAATACTGGGGACACTCCTAAAAACGCTTCCTATATCAATATCATAGTATAAGTGAAATTTAAAGTCAATAAAAAATAAGATTTACTCTATAAAAGAGTAAATCTTATTTAAATATGTTGTGCTACATATATTGTTACCGGCACCTTCAATTCTGTTAAACGGCTACCTATCCATGTATCTAACTCATCGTCTTTTCCAAACCATTCTAATTCTAAAACTAATTCTTGGACTCTATTGTTTTCTTGTAATGCAATTGTTTGAATAGTCTCTTGTTTATAAGTTTCATCATTCAACTTCATGGTTAATTGAAAACAATCTGCTAAATTGCTATCATCCATTTCTATCTGTATATCAGCCATATCCATCGTTTGGTAAACTTCAGAAAAGTCAATTTCTATTGTAGCTTTCGCTTTTAAGCCTGGTGCTATTTTACCTCTTACAACATTCTTATTTTCTTCTACTTGAAACTTTATCTCTTGTGTACTCTTTAATTCCTTTGTATCAGATGTTATTACTACTCTTCCATTTGTTACTTCTTCTAAACATTTACCATAGTTATTTTGTGCTATAGCAAAAGAAATAACAAATATTAGAAAAGTAATCGTAATAAACTTTACTTTACTTTTTAACATTTGATACTCTCCATCATTAAATTATACAGCAATATTATATCATTTTTTCTGTTTTATGTCAACTTTCTTGGATGTCTTGTTCCATACAGAGCCTGATTTTCCCAGGAACTTTTGAAACTTTGTTAATACACTGTTTTCTTTAATGACAAGCGGATATAAATCGTATTGGATTTTAAAAATCCTAAAATCTTCTGTTTCTCCTTTATCTAAGCAATCTAAATAAACATCAAGTTCATCTAATGTTCGACAAGCAGCAATGATTGCCGGATGCAAATAGCGTTTTCCCATCATTTCCATTGCTAATGTCATACCATCTAAAACGCTATATCCTTCTCTCTCTATGATTAGTTTCATAGTTTCTTTATATCTACTAATCCTTGGAAATCTAAAATCAGATAACGGTCTCATAAACTTTTCTTTTATTACTTCGTCAGCACTTAAGTATCCTTCCGTTCTTCTTATTTCTTCAATCTCTTCTGTTGTATAAGGGAAAACCACTTGATTTTCTTTTTCGGAAATTAGTAAAGTATCATTGTTTTCAACCAAAATTGGATGCACGCACATAAGATTATTAAAAATACTTTTAGATACTGCAAGATTTTTTTCAAAATTCTGATTAATTTCTTTATACATTGTGTTATATTTCAAAATCTCGCTTTTAGAAATACTAGTTTTATAAGAACGCTTTTGTAAAATAGCCTTTGCTCTTTCTATCTTAGATAATTGCATTTTAATTGTTTGTAAAGCTTCTGATACATCTTGTTTTATTTCCTCATAAGGAGACAATACGTTGTTCTCTAAAAATTTATAATATAAATCTAATTTTTTTATATATGAGCTTTGATATTGATTAAGCTTTTTAAGATCTTTCTGAATTTGTTGTTTCAAATTCTTACTTTTGTTGTTAGAAATCATAACACTTTTTCCTTTTTAATATTTAGGCACATTAAATCTTTTCCTAGCATCTTCTCTAGCAATTCTCTTCTCTTCACTTCTACTAGAATGCATATAAGAAATTCCAATTAAGACTATTACTATTATCATTCCTATTCTTGAGGAAAGCTTTGCTATGATTATTCCAATTTTGTCTATTTTGAAAAGAATGCCTCCTTGAATTTGGCTATATTCTACAGGATCTTTATCAGGACTATTGTTGTTATCTCCTTTTAGTCTGTATAGTGTCTTCCCTTCTTCCTCAAAAATTTCAATAACTCTATGTGTTACCGTCTTATTTTTATTAATCTTATAAGTAACTACTGTCCCTACTTTAATATCTTTTGCCTGAATTGGTTTTTCAATGATCATATCACCTATATTATATTCCGGTTCCATACTTCCCGTTAAAACTGTATAAAATTTAAAGCCCAAAATATCTATATTAGAGACTTTTTGAATATATTTTTGATAAACAATATTTACCACAAGAATGATTATGATAACAACTAGAGGGATAAATAATGCCCTCATTATCTTCCCTCTTGTTTGTTTTTCTTTGTTTTTTTTCTTAATCATTTCATTTGTATAAATCATAGTTTCCCCTTAAATCATAAGCTATATATCTGGAGCTAAATATCTCTTTTTATAGTTTTGCCCATTAATCGTTTCATTATCCAAAGCCGTATGATAATTGGCTTCTAATCCTGTAATTGCTCCCTCAATACCTTCATCTATACCATAGATGACTCCATCATAAAAATAGAATGTACTACTATTTAGAACACCTGTTGTTACCCCTCGTATGACTGGTGTTTGTGTAACGGTACCATCATTAATACCAATTGTTAAAGTACCAGCATCATTTTTAACTGCGTATGAACCTGTTGAGGTAATCGTACCGCCTGTTATTGTTAGGGTTCCATCATTTAGATTGTGAACCGTTGCTCTTTCCGTTGTTGTTGAACTGAAGCTAGCTGTTCCTGATATGGTAGCTGTTCCACCATTATTGTAAAGTGCTTGTTTTCCTCCGGCTGCTTGAATACTTCCTCCAGAGACTGTCAAAGTACCTAGATTATTAATCGTTCCTTGATTGCCGTTTGAATACACAGTTCCACTGATAATCGTAAGTCTTCCTTTATTTTCAATAACTGGTGTATCTAAAGCAGTATCATTTTTGATGGAATGATTTTGTATATCTAATATAACATTTTTACCACTAGGGATCTTAATACATCCGCCAACAGTTGCACTAGTAGATGCAGTTGTTATCGTAATATCTGCTAAAACTGTAATTGTCGTAGCAACATTATTGCTTGGAACAGCTCTAAGAGCCTCTTCTATCGTTAAATAGTCATTTCCATTTACTTGTGCAACACCAGATACCCAATAAGCAAAAATTTCTATATCACTATTTATAATCGTATCTGAACTAATTCTATCCCCATCACTTGGTAACGTATACCAACCTTCAAATATGTATCCTGTATAAGTAGGAACTGGTAATGTGCCTATTGCAGCACCTTTCTCAACTTGTCTTGTTTCTTCATCTATGGTTCCTCCATTTGGATTAAATGTAACTATAACAGGTTCTTCAATCAAATAATTAGTTTTATAATTTTTTCCACCTATAGTTTCCGTTCCAGTCGCAATACAATAATCCGTCTCAACATCTGTAATTTTATTCAAATCATTTACAGCATTTGTTTTTCCTTTAAGAATACCATCATAAAAGCTAAAGTTTTCTGTACTGTTTACACCATATGTGCCTTGAATAACAGGAGATGTCCTTGAGACATTTCCATCTTTACTTCCTATCGTCAAAGTACCAATTTGATTATAAACTCCATAATAATTACTTGCTATAATAGTACCACCCGTTATCGTAATTGTTCCAGCAACTCCTGCATCAAGAGAATTATGAACTGCTGCTCTATTATTAGAAGTATTGGTAATTGTTGGATTTCCGCTAATTTCAAGTGTTCCACCATTGTTGTATATTGCTTGTTTTGAACCAGTCGCATTAATCGTTCCACCTGTCACATATAGTGTTCCTGTTGGCCAAACATTAAGTATTCCTTGCGTAGTAGAAGAGGCAAATGTTCCGTTAGAAACAGTAAGTGTTCCATAGATTTCAAAAAGTGGAATCACGGCTCCATTATTAATGGTATAATTTTGCAAGTTTAATACAACATTTTTATCTTCTGGCACAACAACACGACCATTATAACTATTTGAGTTTGCAATATCAAAAATAGCCGTCTTATCTAAAGTAACATTTTGTAATATAGTAACTGTAACCGGAACATTATTGGCTTGCACTTCCGCATATATTGCCTCATTGATTGTATGGTAATAATTACCATTTGCTTCTGCTACATAGATATCTACTACCCATCTAGCATATAAATCATAATTTCCAACGGTAGATATTGTTGTAATAGCTGTCCCTGTAAAAGAACTGTTGTTGTACCATCCTTGAAATGTGTATCCGCTTTTTGTTGGCTCTAATAGAGTTATTGGCAAATCACTAGCAATAAAACTACTGATTTGTCCGCTTGCTTGTGTTCCACCATCTAATTCATATGTAATCGTATATATTGTAGCTTCAGTAGCGCCATACCCAACAGCAGTCCCATTCACTTCCATATGATAACGCATAAAAGTAAAACCATGATTTGCTAAAAAAATATATATCATTAAAATTGTCATAAGTATGATAAAATATTTCCATTTTATCTTAGCCAATTTTTTCAACTTTTTTACTCCTATCCATTTCTTATTTTAAATATCCTGATCAATTGTGATAACAGGATTTACATTAAATTCTTCTCCATCCGTAATACTAGCATTATTGGGGATACCGCAATAAATTCTGTATCTTCTAATAGAACTACTTGTTAGTGGCTGCTTATTAGATAATTCTATACTTCCACTAATCGTAGCAGTTGTTGTATTAAAAGTTTCTGTACTATCAGCCATTGTATTGTTTCCTGTATACAATTCACATCTCAAAACTGTGCTACCACTTGGTAAAGGATGATTACCAGAGGTTAAATCTATATCAATAGAATATGTAAGGGATACTTCTGTAGATGATGGATTAATTTCTATATCAAAATAACATTCATCTCCGTTTTTTCAAACTGGTAGATCCATCACTAGAATTTAGTAGTGGCATCGCATTCGATAATTGACTAGAACTATTTGTTATTTGCTCATTATTAATTGCAATTGACCAAGTAGCAATCGCAAGCTCCGTATTTCCAACTGCACTACTAATGAATCTTGATAAGGTATAAACCGCTGTAAACATTAGAAATATAAGAGTCAAAAGTCTAGAGTAAGGTTTAACACTTTTTCTACTGTGAAATTTATAATGCTCTTTTAAAGTCATTTTCCTACTCCTTTCTTTTTTCATCCACTCAAATCTATACATTTCTCTAATGTACACATTTGAGTGGAAGAATCATTCTTCCTCTCAAATAATTGATTACTCAATATGTTGTGATGCAGTTCCTGTAATTTCCATTTCTAATGTTGTTGCAGCAATACCTGCAGCAGTATCTTCTTCGTTGTCAGCATCATCATCTGTGTTTTCCCATTCAATGTAAACTCTTACAGTTACGGCTTCGTTAGCTGTTAATGCCTCATCTTGGTCCACTAATTCAATAGTTCCTGTATATTTATCATTAGCATCAATTGTGATTTCATCCCCATCTACACCATTTTCAACGTAGCAAACTTTTAGAATATCTAGATTTGATGGAACTGTACCTGTTGATCCACTTTTTACAGTAATATCACCAAGTTCAAATGCAAAGTCAACTGAAACTTCAGAATCTGTTGGATCAATAACAAAATCAGCATATAATTGTGAAGCTGGTGCTATTTTTCCATCTACAACATGGTCATTTTCAACTTCTTCAAATGTTACTGTAAATGTATCAGTATCATCTGTAATATCATCACCATTAATGGTTACTGCCCATTTTGCAATTTGAACTTCACCAGTTCCAGATTCTGTATTCGTATATCTAGAATAAGTTCCTCCAATGATAGCAACTAAAACAAATATAACAAGAACGATTAGTGTCCATTTTTTAGCTGTACTTTTTCTTGTATTCATCCTAAGTATCCTCCTTTCTTCTGTATTTCTTTTTACTTTTAAAAATAAAAATATATAGTGAAAATAGCAAGTTTATGACTTACTATTTGTTA
>Ga0310690_10009329_pt1 | contig 12307 bp, 6 predicted proteins | sample AusTroGonzalo_MG_2_FD_207661 | JGI IMG/M metagenome (GOLD analysis project Ga0310690, IMG submission 207661) | Bovine rumen microbial communities from tropical cattle in Woodstock, Queensland, Australia - Gonzalo_04 (v2) (version 2) | ecosystem: Host-associated > Mammals > Digestive system >...
AAAGCCTTTTTGAGGAATCATTAAGGTTAGCCACATATTCCTTTTCTTTCTTTTCCTTAACGGCATACTCAAGCAGTTTCACATAACCTTGCATGGACAGAAGAGGCGCACGCAAATCATGAGCCGCAGAGCTGAAAAAATCTTCCTTTATGCGCCGCAGCTCCCTTTCAAGCGTTATGTCATGAAGCGTAATAAAAACGGACTGGGCTTCCGTTTTGGCATACACAGGCCTGGCATTTACAGCATAGCATTTTTCCTCATCCTCATAAGAAACATTTATAATTTTTTCTTCTGAAGAAGTTTTTTGAAAAAGCGAAAGTATTTTTTTCTGCCGTTCCTCTGGGGGAAGCTCTTTATCTCCGCCATTCAATATTTTCATCGCGGCATCATTTGCATACATTAGAGAGCCGTCTAAACCGCAAAAGATAATGCCATCGCTTATCAGGCTTATTAACAGCTCCAGCTTATGCTTCTCTTCAAATATTTTTTCAAGATGTATGCCATGATAGCGCTGCAATTCCTTCATCATCACATTGAAAGAATCTATTAAATCAGATAATTCCTTAAATTCAGAATGCACAGAAATAGGCGTTTTAAAATCTTCAATGGCAATGCGCTTTGATGCGCTTACAAGCGCTTCAAGCGGCTGCCCTGCCTTCCTGGCAAAAAACAATGCAGAGAAATACAGCGCTGTCGCTACGGCCAGAGCAAGGAAAGCCATTAACCAGCTCATGCGGTTAAGAGAAGCAAAAGCTTCCGCCTCTTCCCTCACAGCTATAAGCCGCAGATTAGTGCCGCGCACAGGTTCCGAAAACACTATATACAATCTGGAACCATTCTCTCCATAAACGCGCATAAGGCCTTCGGCCTCCGTCATGGCTTTTATGGTATCTTTGGAGAATTTTTCCAAAGCCTGCGCAAACAATATTGAATTTCCATCATTGTCCGCCAGAAGCAGTCCGCCAGAAGCAAGCTTCTGCTGCTCCAGCTTATCTGCCAAGTCGCGCAGGCTGACAATTGCAAAAATATATCTATCCGAACCGAAAGGATACACTATGCGGCAGGCTGGTATATTGAACATATTTTCAAAATCCCCGGCGGCAGGCCGGCCTGTGCGGCGAGCTTCAAGAAATAAACTATCCCCCTCCGGGCTGGCATTGCCAAAAAGCCTGACAAACTCTGGATCTCCTCCGCTTTGCAAAGCATTGCCCTGTCTGTCGGCCAAAGCAAAAAAAAGAAATTCTGGATTTTTGCCAATAATGGAAAAAAGATCTTCCCTAGAGATATGCCCGGAATCAGGTATTTCCATGCGATCAAAGCGGCGGGAAAGATCCTGCATTTCGCGTTCCGCCATGAGAGCGGACAGCTGCACGACATTTTTCTGCAAGGTCATTACGCTATTGCGCGCCTGCGCCCTATAAGACGACAGAAAAAAAGCCGCCAAGCCTATTGGAATCATAACGGCGCAGAAGAGGAGAATAAGCAGCTTATGAAGCAGCCTCATGACATGTCTCCATTAGCATAATTATTTCTATTATTCTCATTAGCCATGCAATTGGAAAAGCTGGAATTTCCGCCAGCAATATCTTTTGAGCCCATGCCAAAACTGCCTGAAATAGAGGTTTCCTCTTTGACTGAGTTATTGGCAAACTTGGCAATAAGAAAATTAATAACAGCATTGGCATCACATGCGAAACCTCGCGCAGATATGCCGAAAATAGACGCTTCGGAATCCGTATTAACAGCTATTATGCGGCGGGAACGAATTCCGCATATATGCAGCGGGGCACCGGAAATTCCAAATGCGGCATATAAATCCGCGCGCATTGGCCTGCCTGATGCCCCGGCGACAGAGCCTTCAGGCAGCATAAACATCTCTGCCGCAGGCCTCGTGGCAGCCATGCGGCAGCCTATGCGCCCAGCCAAGGCCTTAAGCAGCTCAAATCCTTCCGAATTAAGGCCGCGGCCTCCGCCTAAAATAATCTCTTTGGGAGAAAGGCTTTTCAAAATATCATAAATGATCTCGGCTGTCTTTTCCGGCGGCAAAGCCTCCGCGATACAGCCTTTCTGTGATGCAGATAAATTTATTTCACTTAAAGGCTTATTAATAGCTAAACCGGAATCCATTGTTTCAGAAGAATTGCTTAAATGCCCGTTAAGAAATGAATTAAGGTTAATGCCGATGTCTTCCGCAGACCACATATAGAAAGGCTTGCTATATGCGGCCTTTAAGTCTTTTATTCCCATTAAGCCGCTAAAATTCTTGAAAAAAGACTCTTCTGCATCAGAACGCTTATCAGCTAACGCGCTGGACGCTGCGCATAGAACCGCTGGCAGACTTATCTCCTGTGCATGGCCGCCATCCTTGCTTAAAATAGTGCCGCCGCATATTTCAAAATCTTTCCTCATTACAACAGGAAGATTAATTTTTTCAGCTAAAGCCTTTGTAAAATCTGGAGGATATGCAGAAATCAGTATGTCTGCCTTGCCAAGCCTGCCTATAAGCTTAACCATAAGCAGTAATTCCGCCTGCAATGAAAAATCATTGAGAAAATAATGAGGCATTTGATGACCGCTGCAATTATTGCCGCTTGCGGAAGCAAAACATTCAAGGCAGAGCAAATAAATTCCTTCGCTTGCGCAGCTGGCAAGCGCTGACGGGACAATGCCGCCGCCAAAATCACTGCCGAGAGAAACGGCGGAGATCCGGCATGAGCAATGACTCTTAAGCTCATGAGCGAAAGACATTGCCTTCCTGGCAGCCAAAGAAGCCTCATTACCGGCAGAAAGGCTTAAAGCATAAGACGGAAAAAGAACATGCGCTTTCACAATCCGCCTCCAGAGACATATTTTCTTATAGATTCAGCGGCAACATCAAAGTCGGAGGAATTGCCTTCACATAGCTTTAATATTTTATTCATATCAGGCAAGCTCAGCTTACCGCAAATTTCCGGGCTAAGCCCTGCAAGCAGAGCGCTGCCTTCAGAGAAAAGCTTCATCAGGGCCTGACGGGCAAAAATACGCGCAAGAGCCTGCGTTCCTGAAATATCCAATGGCATGGAGGCTGACAGGCATGAAAGCTGGCAAGCAATGCCATCGCCTTTAGCAGACAGACCGCCCGCAATGAAAGAGAAATAAGCAGACATTTCCGCCCAAGATATAAGCTCACCCAGCTTAAGGCTGGCATACTTATTCCTTGTAAGCTTATGCGCGCGGCATGCGGCAAGAATTTCCGTAAGCAGCTTTAACGAGACAGAGGAAATATCGCAGCCGCTTTCCGCAGATGAGCCGATAAGTTCAGCCTTGGAAAGATAATAATTCCAGCCGGTTTTAAGCATTTCCTGCCAGCGGCTGCGGCAGGCTGACAGCTTCAGAATTTCGCACGGGCCTTCATAAATCAGCAGTGAGCGGCAGTCCGCAAGGCGTTTGCCAACTGGGAAATCACGGCTGAGGCCTGCCCCGCCGCATGCCCTGGCTGCCGCAGAACAGGCCTCCAGGCAGGATTCAGCCGCAAAAGATTTAATTATGGCAGCTTCCGCAGATAACTTAGCATAAGCATCGCCATAAATGCTGCCAGAGCTGAAAGCGGTTTCAGCAGATAAATGGCTAAAAAGGAATAAGGATTCAAGATAAAAGCGGACGGCTTCCATCCTTGCAAAGAATGGAATTATCAGGCTGTTCATATAAGCCGGATTATCGGCAAGGCTTCCTGCAGAGGCATTGCCGCCGTTTCTTGCAAGCCCATAGGCTGCCGCCTCAGCAAGGGCGGTTTCAGCAGCGCCAAGGGCAGCGGCACCTACGCCTATTCTGCTTATGTCAAAAGCCCGCATGGCCTGAGCAAGGCCATGACCTTCCTCCATGCCTATAAGATTATTTTCAGGAACTTCCGCATTGTCAATGTAAAGCGAGGCTGTGTCGGAAAGATTAAGTCCATGCTTGCGCTCATGAATGCCTGATTTTAAGCCGTCAGATGTTTTATTCAGAATAAAAAAAGATGGCCCGCAGGGAGCTGAAGCCAGCACAACATAAAAATCCGCTATGCCGGCATTGGTTATCCACTGCTTTGCGCCGCTTATTCTGTAATAGGCAGCATTGCCGTTTTTAATAAAACGGGAGGCCTTTGCGGCAAGCTGGGCCATGGATGAGCCGCCATGGGATTCAGTTGCGGCAAAAGCGCCTATCAGAGCGCCTTCCCTAATGCGGACGGACATGCGTTTTTTCTGCTCATGCGTGCCGCTTTCAAAAACAGGAATTGCCGCAAGCATTGATGCCATCGCGCCGGTGGCAATGCCAAGATCTGCCCGGCCAAGCTCCTCGCATGCGGCGCAAAGGCCTGCAAGGCCAAGCTCCATGCCGCCATATTCGCCAGGAATAAACAGCATTGACAGCCCCAACATGTCAGGGCTTAAAATCTCCCGCAGAATTGCCTCCGGGCATCTGTCATATTCAGACTGCTGCTTCAAAAAGGAAAAAGGCAGCCTGCGGGCTGAATATTCCCTAATACTGTCTCTTATGAAACTGACGGCTGCCTGCTGCGGAAACGGCATCTTATTACTTAATTAGCGCTAGAATAACAATGGCACTTTGCCAAAGGCATTCTTACTTAGCCAAAGCCAGATAGCCGTTTACCTCTGCCTTAAGCCTTTCAGCAAGTTCCTTGTCTTCAAGAGAATCGGCATTTATGTAAACATTCTCGGCAGCGCATTTCACAGCAGCCTGCAGCTCAAATTCCGCGCTCTTGTAATCAGACCTTACTGCTGAAATGATTTTGCTTTCGCAAAGTTTAAGTCCGGCAAGGGCTTCCGAAGCCAGCTTTGCTGTTTTCAGCGGCACTTCTGCGGCATATTTCAAAGCAGCCTGCATCTTTATTTTTCTTTCAGGATTTTCTTTTGGAAGCTTTCTGGCTTCAGTGAACAAATCATAAGAGGCTGAATCATCTGCAACCAGTTTCTGAAGCATGGCCTTATGTTCAATAAGCCTGGAACAAAGCTCAACAAGCACAGGCCTGTTTGCCTCTATGAGTTTTTTGCTGCGCAAGCTCACTCCTATGGCCATCTGTCCCAAAGCGCAACCCATTGCTCCGCTTAATGCGCCGGCTGAGCCGCCGCCAGGGGTGGGATCATCGCTGGCAAGAGCGTCCACTACAGAATTTGCGCCTGCCTGCCAGCTGCCAAGCAGTTTTAGCAGCTTGGTCTCCAGCACCTGCTCTTCCTTATTAAAGCAAGAAACATTCAGGCTTTCAGTAACATAGTCGGTAAGAGCATCCTGCGTTGTAAGTCCTATCAGCTCAGTATCAGTTATATGAATGTTCTTAGGCTCTATTTCCTTATTTACTTCATCTAAAAGCCTCTTAATGGAAGTGGTATGATAATCTGTTATAACAGTTGAAATCTGAGCCTGATGCTTGGATTCAAGATGTATTTCCTTGCCGCGCACGCAAGGCAGTCCTCCGGAAGAAGCTCGTATCTTGCGCGTAAGCGCCTTAGCGAAGTCCATGTCTTCGGTATCAAGGTTTATGTTGAAATTCACAATCTGATGCCTGGCGCCTACGGCAATTGCTCCAGCAGTAGGATGAATATGATTCGGCCCGAAATCAGGAATATGGGCTTCGTCCTTGCCGATAATTTCGCGCAGGCCCTCGAATTGGCCTTTGCGCACTTTTGCCAAATTGCGGCGTTCCTCGCGCTTGGCCGCGCAATCATACAGATAAACCGGGATATTCAGTTCGCGGCCTATTCTCTCGCCAGTTATTTCGGCAAGCTTTATGCATTCTTCCACAGTAGTATCCATTATCGGAATGAATGGCGCAACATCGGTTGCGCCCATGCGCGGATGTTCTCCCTTGTGGAAGTTCAAATCTATCAGTTCCGCAGCCTTTTTGGTAACGGCAAACATTGCTTCGGAAGCTGTTTCAACAGGGGCAATGAATGTCAGAACAGTGCGATTGTGATCGGCATCTTTCTCAACGTCCATTATAAGCACGCCAGGCACGCCTCGCGCGGCATCCACAATCTTATTTATCTTAGCTAGGTCACGGCCTTCGCTGAAATTAGGCACACATTCAACAAATTTTCCCATGTCATATCTCCTGTAAAATAAGCCCGCAAGGCATAAATACCTTTAAGGGCTTTAATAATTTAATTATAACAAAAGATAAAAACAAAAACAGATATATGCTCCAAAAATCTCTGCGGATATGCTCTTGCTCTAAATATAAATACTGCATTCTAAATAAATAACATCAGCATTTCCTTGCTGCGCATTAAGTTAAATTTCTCAAAATTATTTTCATAAGGCTCTGTTAAATGAAAGCATTGATATGGCATGCTTTATAAATGCAATACAATGGATTTCTCAGTGCTGAACTTGTGTCACAATCTCATTAAACCGTAAAGATTCCTTAAATAAATTCAGCATCTCTGCGGCTTAAAGAGGCCATGAAACAAGTTCAGTCCGACGCAGTAATATTTCGTCCTTTATAATTACATTGTATCAATACTTTTCTTTAAAAGAGCCTAAATTGAACAAGCAGCTATGCTTCAACCTTGGCAATGCTGCTGCCAAACCTGTCTTTTGACACGATTATTTTATGCTCTATGCTGTGTTTTAAGGCTGAAACATGCGATATTATGCCTACCAGCCTGTTCCCTTTAGCAAGCTCCATAAGTATTCTTTTTGCATTCTCCAAGGCAGAATCATCTAGGGATCCAAACCCCTCATCCACAAACAGCGTGTCAGTCTGAATGCCTCCGGCATATTCCTGTATTACTTCAGAAAGGCCCAAAGCCAAAGAAAGAGATGCCATAAATGTTTCCCCTCCGGACAAACTATTGACGCTGCGCTCAGTGCCATTATAATGGTCAATTACGCTTAAATCAAGTCCTGACTTTGCATTGCTCGAAGCAGCATCGCTGCGTTTAAGCTCTAATTTTCCGTATGTCATTTGAAGCATATTTACATTTGCCTTGGCCAAGGCCATGTCAAAATAGCTCATGAGAGCGTATGTTTCCAATGTTATTTTACTTTGCCCGTTCACATCACCGTTTGCAGTTTCTGACAAAGCTTCCGCCCAAGCATATTTCTCATGCAATTCTTGCGCATGGGCAAATTCTGATTTTACATTCTTAAGTGTCTTTTCATTCTGCAATATTCTGCCGTTTATGAAAGAACGAAGCTCTATGGCTGTATTTACTCCTTTTTGCAGTTCTGCTTTTTGCTTTGCGGCCTCCTGCAGTTCTTTTTCCTCATTGCCAGAAAAATCTCTTTGGTTTTCTTCAATTTGCCCTTCCAGACGGTTTATTTCCTCTTTTATGGCATCATGTTTTTTTTGTGCCGTTTCTATTTCCTTTTCAATTTTATTTTTTTTCTTTCTGATACAATCCATCGCTTTTTCGGCAGATGATTTATCCGGATATTTAAGGCCTTTTTTTATTTCATCAGCCTGACGAATTATATTTTCAATATCAGCATTTAGAGCGGCAATAACTTGTTTAAGCAAAGAAATTTCAGCCTCCATGGCCTTTTTTTCATTTTCACTGTTTGGAATTAATACTTTTAATTCTTTCATCCTGGCCAAACGTTTTTTCTCATTTTTTATGCTGGCTTCCACATCAAGCAGCTGCTTATCCAAAACATCTTTGCGTTTTTCCGCCTCCTTTGAGGCTACTTCTATGCTAAAGCTGCCAATAAATTCCCTTATTTTCTTTTCAGCTTCATTTTTTGCCGCAATCAGTTCTGCCTGGATTTTAGCAAAAGCATCCCTTTTGGCGCTTACTTTCTCATATAGATCTTTAGATTCTTTTTCTGCCCTGCTGACTGTTTTCTCATCTGGAACATTCCCCGCTTTCACAGCTTTTTTAGGATGCTCTGAAGAACCGCATACAGGGCAAGGCTGTCCGTCTTCCAGCATTTCAGACAAAATGCCCGCATAACCGGCAAAAAAAGCCTGCCGCAATGTCTGAGCCTCATTATCCTTTTGACGGAATGTTTTTTCCAGAAGGAACAGCTCTTTGTTTAAATTTTCGGAATTTATTTTAATCTTCTCCAGGCCAAGAATGTCTTTTCGCAAATTTTCAATGTTCCTTTGCTTTTCTTCAATTTCCTTCTTTTTATTTTCATTCAATATAACTTTTGCTTCAGAATCTGATAAGAAATCCTGCTCTTTTTTCAAATTTTCCAGCCTGACTTCAAGTTCTTTCAAGTTCTTTTCTTTTTTGTCAAAAGAATGATTGTTTTGTTCAATCTCTCCCTGTTTTACAGACAATCTTTCTAATAAATTCTGCATTTCTCCATATTTTTGCATATCATGCTCTATGGCATTTGCCTGTTTGTCAAGATTCTTTATTTCAGGCTTATTGCTCACGGCATTTTCCAGGCTTTTTTTTGCTTCTTCAAAAAGAATATTCTCCTGATTTAGTTTTTGTTTTGCGGAATTATATTTCTTCTTGGTCTCAATAAGATTTTTAAGTTTTCCTATTTCATCATTCTTTTTTTCCAGCCTGGCCTGCAAATCATTGCTGCTATGTTCTGCGGCTTCCGCTTCTTTTTTGTCCCGGGCTATTATTCGCATTATAAGGCCCGGAATATCAGCACTGAGATTTATTTTTTCCCTAGCCTCTTTCGCCTCTTTTGAGAGTTCCTCATATTTATCATCGCAATTTATATCATTAACATATCCTTTCGCTTTTTCAAATGATAAATTAAACTGATCTTTTATTGTCTTAATTTTTTTCTTAATTTTTTCCTGAAATTCGTCATATATGCCAGTGCCGAAAATTTCCCGCAATATTTTCTGTCTTTCTTTTGTCTCGGAAAGAAGAAGTTTCTGGAAATTGACTTGCGCAAGCATGACTATCTGTCGGAACTGTCTTTCATCCATTCCGAGCATTTCATTGATTTTAGTTTTTATTTTTTCTTTTTCTGATATTGTTTTCTCTTCGCCATGATCCGTAAAGGAAAAATTAACATAGCCGTCCTGCTCTTTTGTATATGTTCCGTTTTTTTTCTGCTTTTTATGCCCTCCAGGGCTGCGCTTTATGCGGTAATTTCGCCCTCTGTGCTCAAATTCCAGATCCACAAATGTTTCATCTTCAATACCGGCATAATTTGAGCGCAGCATTTTATCACTGCGTGTCTCTCCGCTGGGGCTGCCGTACAAGGCATAGCATATTGCATCAAATATCGTTGTCTTGCCAGCGCCAGTGTCGCCAGCAATAAGGTAAATTCCATTGCCGCCTAATTTTGAAAAATCTATTTCCTGCCTGTCTTTATAAGAACAGAATGCAGACATTATAAGTTTTACAGGTCTCATTATTTAACCTCCTTTTGATTTCCGCTTATTTCCTCAAATATTTCACTGGCAAATTCACGCTGTTCCTTACTCATTTCCTTGCCATTAATCATTTTGTACAGTTCATCCAGCAAATCCATATTGCTTTTTCCGCGCGCATTTTCAGCGGATTTCATTTCCGCATTATTTTTTGTCCGGTCATTATCATAGTCAAGCAGCATGGCATTAGGGTAAACTGTGCGCAGAAGGGGCATTCCATAAGGAATGAAATTCTCATCAGTAAGAATTATACGCACATAGTCATTTGTGTCAGTATTCTCATAATTTTCACGCAGCATTATGTCGCTGTATTTTCCCCGTATTTCCCGCATATCATGCAATGGCTTAAGCGGAAGTTCTTTTATCAAAATTTCAGCACATTTCCCTGCCTCTTTATCGCCTATATCCAAAAGCGTAACAGTTTTTATATGGTCTTTTTCGGAAAATGAATATTTCAGCGGCGTGCCGCAGTAGCGTATTTTTGGACTGCCGGCATTCTGCGGGCCATGCAGATGACCAAGCGCCACATAGTCAAAAGGGGCGAAAACGGATGCGTCAACATTGTCAGCGCCTCCGACTGAAATAATATCTTCGGATTCGCAGCGCTGTGCGCCGGTTACGAACTGATGCGTAATCAGTATATTGCGGCAATCAGGATTTATATTCATCCGTGAAATGGCTGCGCGCACGGCATCGTCATAAGTTTTTATTTCCGGGTCTTCAGAATTATCCGAAGCATTGTTTTCAGCCGCCAGGCTGTCCCCATTCTTCACAGCCTCATTTCCAGCTGCCGCAAGCGCATGACGGAATTCCGGAAGACGCACAAACGGCAGCATATAAAACGCTATGTCCCCGTATTCATCTTTCAGCACAACCGGCTTTATGTTACCATTGTAAACAGGGGATATGTAAACCCCGCTGCCTGCCATTATTCCGCCGCCGAAAGCTATTCTTTCCGGCGAGTCGTGATTGCCGCTTATAATGAAAATGCTGCCGCCGTACTTTGAAAGCAGCGCAGAAAGGCTGTTAAGGAAAAAATCAAACAAAGCAACCGCATCAGCGGAAGGCACAGACTGATCATAAATGTCTCCGGCTATAAGCACGGCCTGCGGCCTGTGCTCCGCGGCAATTTCAAGAATCTGCGACAGAATATGCCGCTGGTCCGGCAGCATTGAAACATTATGAACCTTCTTGCCTATATGAAGATCCGAAAGATGAATAATTTTCATTGTATATTCCCCCTAAACATGTAAACAAAAATACAACTGATTCAAATATAAAAAGTAAAAAAAACCGCTGACAATAAAATACAAAATATGATGAATTAAACAATTAATGCTTTCATTAAAATACAAAGTATTTCATTATAATAATCCAAGCTGTTCATTTTCCATATCTCCGTTTAAACAAAAATACGATTTTTCTAAAATTGCTCTTGCGGTGTAAAAATCAAGCCGTCTTCGTCTTACTCCATTTCTCATATTTCCTTTAAAAGGAGATAAAATTATATCCTGAGTCTGTTTCCGCAACTCCTGAAGATTTTCATTGCATAAATCAATAAATCTCTGCCTGTCTTTTAAAGGAATGTTAACATCAATTACAGAAAGCAGCCGTGAGCTTGTCTTTATCCCTTTTGCCCAGTCATAATCAAATTTTTCCTTAAAATCAAACCTTATCATATTTTCAGGATTTGTTGTGTCAACCGCTCTTAAACCGAGCCATGCATTCATAACATTAAACGAAACTTTAAGCGTTTTATGCACAACCGGACGAAGAGATTCAAGACCCCCTAAATCTGGTGCTGATTCTGTATTTTTATATACCTTAACTTTAGAAAGATTCTTTTCTTGTTTATCAAAACAAACCACACAGACAGGAGTATCAGTATCTTTAAAAGGATTCTCTTCCAGAATTGTAATAGAATGCAGCCTGTTTTTTTGTGAAAAAGAAGAATTAATAAAAGTCTCAGGGACAATGGCGACAATATAATCCTGCGCTTCAAGCATTCTTGCAAGAGCAATAAGATACAGATCATCGTACTTAGAGTTTTCAAAATAATGCTTAACCTCTCCAAGAAGTTTTTTTCTTGCTGCTGAATAGTTTGAAAGATAAGGCGGATTAGTAATGATTATTGCATTATCAATATGCGGAATCTTATATAGCCCATCATTAATTTCCCAGCCAAGTGAAGGATCTATATCCAAGCCTTTTGTTCTCGTGATTCCATACAGCGGAGCACATTTTAAAAGGTCTCCCCCGCCTGCATAAGGATCGTATGCGATATTGCATTTGCTATTCTTAATAAAGTCAATAATCTGCGGCTTTAACCAGTAAGCAGTTTTTGTAAAGAACTGTCCTTTTGTTATTTTTTTCTTGTCAGCAGCAAACATAATTTTCTTATCAGAATACTATTAAATTTTTTGGTATCAACACTTGTTATACCGCAAAACTTACCAAATGTCAAGCATGTATGCATTTATAAAAAAGGCCTGTGATTTTTATACCACAGACCTTTTAATGAATCGCTTATGCCGTTTTTATTTCAAAGGCTCGAAGTCGGCCGGGCCGTGTTTGCACAGTGGACAGACAAAATCCTCCGGCAGGTTTTCGCCTTCATAAACATATCCGCATATTTTGCACACCCAGCCTTTTTTGCCTTCTGTCTGCGGTTTTGGCTTCACATTTGCAAAATAATAGTCATAAGTCATTGTAGGTCTGTCGCTTATAACGCGGGCTTCACTTACGGAACATATAAACATTCCATGCGTGCCAAGGTCAACATACTGTTCCACATCAAGAGACATGAAGGAATTTATGTATTTTGACAGGAACACAAGCCCGTTGTCAGAGCGGAGAAGATTCTCCTCACCGGCGAATTTGTCCTTGTTTCTGCCGCTGACGAAACCAAAACGCTCGAATACGGCAAACGGAGCCTCCTCAGAAAGGCAGCAGAGATTCATTTTACCGGTATTCTTAACC
>Ga0310690_10009331_pt1 | contig 12305 bp, 10 predicted proteins | sample AusTroGonzalo_MG_2_FD_207661 | JGI IMG/M metagenome (GOLD analysis project Ga0310690, IMG submission 207661) | Bovine rumen microbial communities from tropical cattle in Woodstock, Queensland, Australia - Gonzalo_04 (v2) (version 2) | ecosystem: Host-associated > Mammals > Digestive system >...
ACTGCTCCGCAGCGGCGGCGGGGTCGGGGACTTCGGTCCCGGCCATCTCGTTTTCGGTTTCGCCGTTTCGGGAACGGTGAGTTTCGTCGCGCTGTCGTTTCTGGTGAAGCTGATCCGCAAGGGGCGTTTCTCCTGGTTCTCGTATTATCTTTTCGCACTCGGCGCCGCGGTGATTGCCGGAAGCATCCTTTCGACGGTAAAGTGATTTGAAATCATCCCATCATCAACGGAGGGGGTTCTGAGATGAGCAAACTGTTTTTCATCGGCGCCGGCAAGATGGCGAGCGCACTCGCCGGCGGAGTGGTCCGTGCGGGAGTTCTGCCCGCGGCGGAGATCGGCGCCTTCGACGTCGATCCGCGGGCGGCGCATGCGTTCACCGGCGCGACAGGAGTCGCCTGCGTCACCTGCGATGAGGCTGCGGCGCTCGCCGGCGCCGAAGCCGTGCTGCTGGCGGTGAAACCGCAGATGCTGACGGCGGCGGTCGAAGGGATTCGTTCCTGTTTCGCCGGCAAGCTCGTGATCTCCATCGTCGCCGGGGTGTCGATCTCCCGCCTCGAAGCGCTCACCGGCGCGAGCCGCATCATCCGGGTGATGCCGAACACTCCGGCGCTCGTCGGCGAGGGGGCGGCGGCTTATGCGGCGGCGCCCGGCGCGACCTCCGCCGACGAAGAACTGGTCGGGAAGATCCTCGGCGCGGTCGGCATGGTGACGAAATTTTCTGAGGGGCTGCTTGATGCGGTGACCGGACTCTCCGGGAGCGGTCCCGCCTACGTTTTCGAATTCATCCGCGCGCTCGCCGACGGCGGTGTCGCCGAAGGTCTGAGCCGCGACGCGGCGCTTCGTCTCGCCGCGCAGACGGTTCTCGGTTCGGCGCGGATGGTGCTCGAAAGCGGGGAGCATCCTTCGGTGCTGAAGGACCGGGTGACCAGTCCCGCCGGGACGACGATCCGCGGTTTGGAGGTCCTCGCGGACCGCGCCTTTGCCGCTGCGGTGACGCAGGCGGTGCGGGCGGGAGCGATCCGCTCCAGGGAACTCGGAGGCGCAAAATGAATCTCTACGGTGTAACGATTCCCTCCGGGGTGCTTTCGGTGGTGATGCCCGCCTACAACGAGGCGGCGACGATCCGCGGCATCGTGAGCCGGGTGCTGGCGCGTCCCGAAGTCGGAGAACTCGTGATCGTCAACGACGCCTCCACCGACGGGACCGCCGAAGTCCTGACCGAACTCGCCTCCGCCGATCCCCGGATCAGCGTGCTGCATCAGGAGCGCAATCAGGGGAAGGGGGCGGCGCTGATCCGCGGATTCGGCGCCGCGACGCGCGAATTCGTGATCGTGCAGGATGCCGACTTCGAGTACGATCCCGACGAGTATCCCGTGGTGCTCGCGCCGCTGGTCGCCGGACGCGCCGATGTCGTCTACGGTTCGCGTTTCATGGGCAGCGCCGGTCCGGTGCGCTACTTCCGCCACGAGATGGGCAACAAGGTGCTGACCTTTTTCTCGAATTTCTTCTCCGACATCCATCTCTCCGACATGGAGACCTGCTACAAGGCGTTTCGCCGCGAAGTGCTCGCCAATCTGATCCTCAAGTCGGAGCGTTTCGGCATCGAGGTCGAGATCACGGCGAAACTGGCGCGGTCGCGCTGTCTCAGGCTCTGGGAGGTCCCGATCTCCTATCAGCCGCGCCGCTACGACGAAGGCAAGAAAATCGGCTGGCGGGACGGTGTCGCGGCGCTGATCCACATTCTGCACTACAACATCTTCATCGGTGACGGGGCATGTTTCCGCCGTCCGTGGAGCGAAGTGCTTGCGGAGCGCGGCGGAGAAACGAAGACGGGAACCCGTTCCTGAGTTCCCGGGCCCGCGCCGGGAGGCGTCGACGGCTTGAAAAAGCCCCGACGCCGCTGTATATTTGTTCCGAACGTTGCAAGAGCAACCAACCAACCCAGCTTTTACGGGGAGCAGAGCAACATGAGTACTTTTGTCGGGATCGGTCTCGGACCGATCCAAACCGGGATCTTCCTCGCCGGAGCGAGCAAGGGCGGCTTCGACCGCATCGTGATCGCGGAAGTCAACGACCAGCTGAAGCAGGCGGTCAACGCCGCGGGCAGCGTGACGATCAACATCGCCGCCGCCGACCGCGTCTATCAGGAGACTTACGACAAGGTCGAAGTCTACAATCCGTCAAATCCCGAGGAGCGCGCCAAACTGGTGCAGGCGGCGGCGGAGGCTTCGGAACTGGCGACGGCGCTGCCGAGCGTCAAGTTCTACGGTCCCTCCGCGGAGTGGATGCGCGAAGGCTTCGCGCTCCAGCCCGAACGCGAACGTTTCATCTACACCGCCGAAAACAACAACCGCGCCGCCGAATACATGGATGAAGCGCTCGGCGTCAAGTTCCCCAACACCTGGTGTCTCAACACCGTGATCGGCAAGATGAGCGGTGTCCAGCCCGCCGATCAGCTCACTCCGCTGGCGCCCGCCGCCGCGGTCGGACACCTCGTCGAGGAATTCAAGACCATCTACATCTCGAAGTGTCCCGGCATCGAGAAGCGCCGGGTGCAGTCGCTCTATGTGAAGGACGATCTGCTGCCCTTCGAAGAGGCGAAGCTTTACGGGCACAACGCGGTCCACTTCCTGCTCGCCACGCTGGGCAAGACGAAAGGATGCGAATTCATGAACCAGATCGCCGAGTATCCCGAACTCATCGAGGATGCCCGCCGCGCCTTCATCGACGAATCGGGCGCCGCGCTGGTCAAGAAGTACGCCTCGCTGAACGATCCGCTCTTCACGGAGAAGGGGTTCGCCGATTATGCCAACGGACTGCTGGTCCGCATGACGAATCCCTTCCTCAAGGACGCGGTCGCCCGGATCACCCGCGATCTCGAACGCAAACTCGCCTGGGAAGACCGGGTGATCGGCACGATGCGTCTGGCGCTGAGTCAGGGCGTCACGCCCGCGCATTTCGCGGTGGGCGCGCGGCTTGCCGCGGAGGAATTCGCCGCCGGGAGCGATCCCCGTGCGAAGCTCGCCGAACTTTGGCCGAAGCCGTGGGGCGACGAACATGAGACGCTCTGCCGGCTGATGAAGTTCTGAGCCGGGATCCCCCGGGCGGAATACGAGACGGCGGCGCCGGTGTCGACACCGGCGCCGCCGTTTTGCATGCGGGGCATTCACGGGGGGAGGGGAGTCACGCCAGAAGGAACGCCAAGGTCCCGGCGATGATCCCCGCCGCCAGCAGAATGGCGGCGACGATAGGAACGGATTCCCGCCAGATCGTTCCGGCGCTGCGCGGAAGTTCTTCCGTGCACTGCGGCGCGGCGGCGGCGTGGATGGCGGAGATCCTGCCCGCCGTCTGGTGGTAGCGGAAACGCAGATCCGAGAGAAGCCGCTGCTCCGCATCAGGAGCGGCGGAGAGCTCCGCGGCGATGGCGTCGAGGGCGCTCAAATCGTTGCGGAGTTCGGTTGTTTCGAGTTCCGCCTCCTGAAGTTTCCGGGCGAGGGCCGCGCGGTCGCGGGCAAGGTGTTCTTCCAGATCGCGGCGTTCTTTGGGATCGGCGGCGGGAGCAGCGTGATCCCGTCGGATCGTGGCGGCGCGCAGGGGATCGATCCCCGCCTGCATCGCCGCGCGGGTCGCCTTGAGGTGGTCGCGCATATCGACCAGGTTCTCCATGACGGAGCCTTCGCTTTTCGGGATGGTCATTCTTCCGTTCTCCTCAAGATCCGGTGCAACGGGAAAATCCGTTCCCGCCCGCCGGGGCAGGGCGGGGAGCCGATCAGTAGCGCAGCAGCATGGAACCCCAGGTGAGTCCGCTGCCGAAGGCGGTCAGCAGCAGGAGGTCTCCGCGTTTCAGTCTGCCGTTCCGAACCACTTCGTCGAGGGCGATGCCGATCGTCGCCGACGAGGTGTTCGCGCAATATTCGATGTTGTCCACGACGATGGAGGGGTCGATTTCGAGCCGTGCGGCGACCGCCTGCGTGATCCGGCGGTTCGCCTGATGAGGAATGACCAGAGCGAGGTCGGAGGGACGGTACCCCGTTTCTTCGAGGATCTGACGGCTGGCGGAGACCATGCTGTTGACCGCGAGTTTGAAGGTCTCCTGACCTTTCATCCGGATGCAGTTCTGACGCTGTGCGAGCAATTCGGGGGTGAGCGGCATGCGGCTGCCGCCCGCGGGGATCATCAAAGTCTCCGCGCTGCGGCCGTCGCTGGCAAGCGTCGCCGCGGGCAGCGGATCGTCGTCATTCCCGTCGTCGGTGCGTTCGAGCAGCACCGCGCCCGCACCGTCGCCGAAGAGCACGCAGGTGTTGCGGTCGCTCCAGTCGATGATATGCGAAAGTTTCTCGCTGCCGCAGACGATCGCATGGCGGTATTTGCGGTTTGCTTTGAGCATGGAGGAGGCGACCGCCATCCCGTAGATCAGTCCGGAACAGGCGGCGCAGAGGTCGAAGCAGAATGCGTTTTCCGCACCGATCAGATTCTGAAGGCAGCATCCGGTATTGGGGAAGACGTAGTCCGGTGTGGTGCTGGCGACGATGATGAGGTCCAGTTCCTTGGCGGAGACTCCCGCCGCGTCCAACGCCCGTTCGGCGGCGATCTTCGCCATGGAACTGGCGGATTCCTCCGGCGCGGCGATATGGCGTTCGGCGATGCCGGTGCGGCTGCGGATCCACTCATCGGAGGTCTCGACCATTTTTTCGAGATCGGCATTGGTCAGAATGCGCTCCGGCAGATAGGAGCCTGTCCCGGCGATACGGATACTCATGATTCAACGCGGACCTTCCCCTCGGCGCGTTTCGCCCCGGGAGAGGATTTTTTTCATTTAGTTTTTTGTCGGATTCAATTCGGGACCGAGGATCTCTTCGGCCTCTTTGATCTTGGCGACGATTTTATCGTTCAAACCGAAGGTGACGCATTCTCCCGCGACCCGGATCGCGTTCCGCACCGCCTCCGGCGAGGAACCGCCGTGACCGATGATGCAGATGCCGTTGATGCCGAGCAGCGGTGCGCCGCCGATGCGGTCGGAGGAACCGAATGCCTTGAGTTCCACGAAAGCGTTTCGCCCCATCAGCGCCCAAACGGTGCGGAAGGAGTTCTTGGTCAGCACGCGCTTGAGCCAGTAGATCGTCGAACGCGCCAGACCTTCGGCGCTTTTGAGCAGCACGTTGCCGGAGAATCCGTCGCTGATGAGGACATCGGCGGCGCCTTCGAAGATCGCGTCGGCCTCCACATTGCCGACGAAATTGAAGGGGAGTTTTTCCAGCATGTGGAAGGTGTGCTTGGTGAGGTCGTTGCCCTTGACGTCTTCGCCGCCGACGCTCAGAAGCCCCACCCGCGGACGCGGATTGTTGAAGAGATACTGCGCGTAGATCTCGCCCATGACCGCGAACTGCACCAGATTTTCCGGCTTGGAGTCGACGTCGGCGCCGGCATCCATCAGCAGGAAGCGCCCTTTCTGGCTCGGCATGTTGGCGCCGAGCCCCGGACGGGAGACTCCGGGCAGGGTCCGCACCAGAACCTTGGTGGCGGCGACGGTGGCGCCGGTGTGACCGGGCGTGACCATCGCATCCACCTTCTTCTCTTTGAGAAGCTTGGCGCAGACGGTGATGGAAGAGTCTTTTTTCGCCCGCAGCGATACCGCGGAGGGTTCGCTCATTTCGCAGACGGTGGGAGCGTGGACGAGTTCGATGCGCGGATCGCCGGCGATGCCGTATTTCTCGAGATAAAAAAGCACCTTGGGGGTGTTTCCCACCAAGGCGTAATGATAATCAGGGAAGTCGATCAGCGCGGAAACCAGTCCTTCGATCACCACCCCGGGGGCGAAATCTCCGCCCATCGCATCTACGGCGATCTTCATGGAATCTGCTCCGCTGGTTGCGAAAATTCAGTGTCTTGTCTTCAGTCCTTGATGTCGAGGATCTGCTTGCCGTCGTACTTGCCGCAGGCGGTGCAGACGCGGTGCGGGGCGAGCGGAGCGGAGCAGTTCGGGCAGTAGGTCGCCTGCACTCCTTCGTAGAAGTTGGCGGCCTTGCGCTGACGGCGCTGCATGCGGGAGGATTTTCGTTTCGGAACAGCCATTTTCTTAACTCCTGTCTATGGGACTTCGAATCAAAATCGATTTTACGTTCTCGAATATATCTTATGCCATTCTCTTAATATAGCACTCCTTTGCGCGGTTTGCAAGACCGGAAAAGCGATTTGCCGCGAATCCGTTCCCGGAGCACGTTCGGCGGTCGCCGCGGCACCGCCTGCCGGAGCGGTCAGCGTCTCCGCTTTTCCGACGGGACCGCTTCGAAGACGACGCTTTTTTTCGGCCGTTTTCCTCCGAAGTCGATCCGGGAGACATTCGCCTTGGAGTCGATCAGCAGCGCCGAGGCGTCGGGCGCCGAAAGCGGCAGCAGACGGAAATTCGCGTTGCGGTTCAGCGGCTTGAGTTTGCCGGGAGAGACCGCGGGAGCGGGATCGCCGAAGGGCATCGGGCAGGGACGCAGGGAGTGGCGCTGCTGTTCCTCGAAGAGCAGGAGCGACGGGCTGCGCAGGAAACAAAGCAGTTTTCCGGTGCGTCCGCCGAGCTGCCGGACCGCGCCTCCCGCGAGGATCAGGACCGGTTTCCCCGGCTGGAGCAGCGCCGCCTCGTGTTCGCCGTTGAGCGGGACCGCCGTTTCGGGGGCGAACCCGGCTGGCAGCGGCGCATGGAATTCGAGTTCCGGGAGTCCGTCGCCGTCCATCCGGTAAAACTCCGCTCCGCCCGTGCCGTAGAGGACGAGCCTGCGCCGATCCGGGATCCAGAGCGGACGCGGCGAGGAGAGACCGCTCCTGAAGCGGCGGGGCGGTCCGTCAAGTCCGGCGGCGGGGAGGCGGCAGAAGAATTTGCCGCCCGGTTCCCCGTACCACAGAAATCCGCCGCCGACGCACCAGCCGGTCGGGGGGAGGTCGGTCGGAGGGGAAACCGCCGACACCGCTCCGGCGGGCAGTTCGATTTTGAGAAATGCGGCGGGAGAATGGAGTTCCGGCTGTGCTTCCTGTCTGGCGAAGAGTCCGCTGCCGGAGTGATCCCAGCGGATCCCGCTGATCCGGCGGTTCGGCAGGTCGATGACGCGGATGATCCCGCCGTCTGCAAGCGCGAGAAACACGAGCCGGGTGGAATTCGGCGCATCGCTGCCGCCGATCCGTTCGACCAGCAGCAGGGTGCTTTCATCCGGAGACAGCGCGGCATCCGCGAGGTCGGCTTCGGCGAGCGGGGAGGTGTCGCGCGGCGAAGGCTCCCACTTGAAGCAGACCCCGGATTCCGCCAGCCGGGCGGCGGCGGATCCGGACGGCAGGGCCCCGGAGCGTGAAATGCCCTGAAGACGGAGCAGTTTGCCGGTCGCCCTGACGGAGATCGCCGCGTCGGGGTCGGGGTTGTGGATGACGGGGACCGCAGGATCCGCGGAGGAGTTCGATCCGGAGACCGGCGAAGCCGCATGGAGGGCGAGGCAGGGCAGGAGCGCGAGGAGCGCGATACGCGGCAGAGGTCTCCGGAGTCGGCGATGTGGAGAGTCGGCGGAATCCATGATGAAGTCCTTCCGAATTGAAGTTTTGTCTGATGGATACTATATTAATAATAAAGCATCAAATGGAGTGAAGTGCAAATGCCTCCCAGAAAAAGTTTTCTCGACCGGCTCAGTTCCCGATTCGACGATCTCGACGCGGGGAGCCGTCAGGCGTACATTCTGCGTCTCGCCCGCGACCGGGGATTTTTCGAAACGGTCTTCAACGCGGTAGACGAGGGGATCATCGTGCTGGACCGTCAGCTGAAGATCCGCTACTGCAACCGGGCGGCGAAGGAACTGCTCGCGCTGCCCGAGGATCTGAACGGGCTCCGCATGTCGCAGCTGCTTCAGGGGGTGGACTGGCGGCGCATTCTCGAAGAGGACGAGGAGGAGTGGAGCCGTCTCGCCCGTCAGGAGGTCGAGATCCTCTATCCCGAGCGGAGATTTCTGCAGTTCTATCTGGTGCCGATGCCGGAGGCGGCGGATCTGGCGGTCGCGCTGCTCCGCGACGTCACCGAAAGCCGCGAACGCACGATCAGCGAAGTCGAGAAGGAGACGGTCAAGGCGGTCTCGCTGCTTGCGGCGGGGGTCGCCCACGAGATCGGCAATCCGCTCAACAGCCTCTACCTCAATTTGCAGATCCTCTCCGAGGCGCTGACGCCGGGCGCCGCCGAGGACGCCCGGCTCCCGGCGGACGAGGTCGCGCGGATGGTCGGCGCCTGCAAGGATGAAGTGGAGCGTCTCGACAGCATCATCACCGGGTTTCTCTCCGCGATCCGTCCGGGGCGTCCCCGTTTCGCGCCGGTCGATCTCCGGCAGCTTCTGATCGACGTGCTGGAATTCATGCGTCCCGAGATCGAGGCGCGCCGCGTCAAGGTGAACTTCGACTGGGCGAACGGTCTGCCGCCGGTTTCGGGCGACGCCTCGCAGCTGAAACAGGCGTTTTACAACATCATCCGCAACGCGGTGCAGGCGATGACCAACGGGGGGGCGCTGGCGATCTACGGCTACCGGACCGACGATTTCTGCGTGGCGGAATTCGCCGACAGCGGCAGCGGGATCGGTCCCGAGGCGCTGAGCACGATGTTCAACGCCTTCCGGAGCAACCGTTCCGGCGGCAACGGCATCGGCACGATGATCGTCGAACGCATCTGCCGCGAACACGGCGCCGAGTTCGGTCTGGTGACCGAACCGGGGCGGGGGACCGTTTTTCAGGTGAAATTCCCGCTTGCCGAGCGTCGGCTGCGGATGCTTCCGCCGCCGGAACGCTGAAGATCACCGGATTCACCGGAATTTATCCCGGTATCGGCTCGGCAAGGACCCCTTTCTGCTTGCGTACCCGGGCAATTCCCTCCGAGGCGAACCGGATGGGCGGCGCTCCGAGTGAAAAGCGACGTGCTTCGAAGACAAGTCCTCACGCTTCGCACTCGATGCCGTCGGGCAGGACGATCTTCTTCTCCGTCCCGCCGCTGTGCCGGACGACGGAAACCTGAATATTCCCCAGCGGGGTCGGGACCGTACCGGCAATGTCCGTGTCGGGAAGTTCCAGCGGATCGAATCTGACCCGTTTCCACCCGGGCGCGGTCCGGGTCACGCCGAGGAGCAATTCGGAGAAGTGGACCAGCGGATGGGCGCTCCAGGCGTGACAGAAGCTCCAGCTTCCGGGAACGGTCTGTTCGAGAAATCCCTCCGGAGTGGTGGAGCAGCCCGCGGCGGTGAATTCTCCCCACCAGCGGCGGATGCAGTCGACGACCTCCCTCCGGTATCCTTTCTTTTTCAGCGCTTCGAAGATGTAGTACATGAAATAGGCGCTTGGCTGGAGCTTGCCGCCGCGGCTGCCTCTGACCAGCGGCAGCAGGATGTCCCGCAGCCAGATCCCGTGCGATTCCGGCAGCAGATCCGTCAGGATCGCCAGCGCCGCAGCGTGGGGCGAATGGGAATCCACGGGGTTGCCGTCCCAGTCCAGCCCGTCGTACAGCATTCCGGTCGCCGGATCGTAAAGGCGTCCGACGATGGCATCGGAACATTCGTCGATCCATTCGGAGAACTTCGCCGCCCGGACGCGGTCTCCGGCGGCTTCGGCGACGATGCGGATCCTGCCGAGGCTCCAGAGCCAGATCAGATTGAGCAGAGTCGGAACGCCCTGCTTGAAAAGGGCGGGACACCAGTCGAGAAAAAGCCAGTAGCGGCGGTCATAAGGAATAAGACCGTCGCCGCGGAGCCGGATCTCCTCCCGGAAATAACCGCATATCGAATCGACCGTATCGGAGAGTTCCCGGTAGAGTTCCGTGCTGCCGGTCTGTTCGTAGTGCGCCCAGAGGGTGACCAGCCACATGGCGGAATAATCCGGCAGGATGCAGTTGTGCCCGACGGTGGGCGCCATGGCATAGGTCAGTCCGTTGGGGACCCGCTGTGCGGCGATCTGGCGCAGCCCACGGGCGAGGACCCTCGGGTCGGCGGCCAGCCGGAAGGTATTCTGCGACTGCACCAGGGCATCTCCCCACCACTGGGCGTTTTCCCGCCAGGGACAGTCGATGTAGGAATCCACCGTGCAGCATCGCTGGGCATGGACGCACATCTCCCAAATTTTGTTCAGTTCGGGATCCGAAGCGGAGAATTTCCCCTGCACCTCCAGCGGATACCAGGTCCGGCGGCAGGAGAGTTTCACGCTCATCCCGGAGGAGCGGTCGGTCCAGAGGATGACGTAACGGAATCCCCAGGGCAGCGTGGTTTCGTGTTCGTTGCGCCCCTCCCGAAGCAGGAACCGGCCTCCGTAAACGGTCACCGGGCGGTCGGGCACGGCAGGAGCGTGATCCCGCACGCATTCGCAGACCAGATAATCCAGCACGCCGTCCGCATCGGCACGGTCGATCGTGAAATGGAGCATGCCCACCATCTCCTCGCCGAAGTCGATCAGCTGGGCGGTGATGCCGTTTTCGAAGACGACGGTGTTTCCCTCCGCCGGAGCGGCTTCCCAGAGAAAAGACTGCGCCCGGTAACTCTCGAAAATATCGCGGATCTCCCGGTTCCCCGTCGGGGGCGTGTGCCGCGATACGGAGACCCTGCCCGCCGCGGGGAGCAGATCATGGGTCAGCAGGGGGATGGAGCGTTCCTCGAAATCATGCCAAGGCATGCATCCGGCGATCCGCATGTGGTCGGCGGTATTTTCGGTCCATGCGCTGTCATCGTAGTCCGGATCGAACCAGCGGTCCTCTCCGGAACGGAAATCGTAAAATTCCTGAAACCCGTACTGTCCGGAACCGCGGGCGACGGCATGGAGACAGCCGGGAGCTACGCGGATCTTCCAGGTCTCGTCGGTGGAAATGTCCACCCCTCCCACGGTCCCGCCCAGCAGGAAGCCGAATTCACCCTCGTAAGTGTAGGTGTAGTTGCCCATACCGAAGGTGTAGAGCAGCGCGGCGATGACGTTCCTGCCGGGGCGGAGGCAGGACGCGATGTCGATTCTGTCGAAAGGCCAATGGTGCTGAAAGCCCCGCGCGGGGCCGAAGTTGACATACCGACCGTTGACGTAGAGCGCGTATTTGGCATCGGCGGTGACGGCGATCTCGGCTTTTTCCGGGACGGTGTCCAGTTCAAAACTTTTGCGGCACTGGAAGCGGCGGTCCCGGGGATCGCGGTCGGGCAGCCCCGGTCTAAGCCAGAATGAATGCGGGAAAACGTCGCTGTAAGTGCGGGCACTCCGAAAAGCGGTCATGGTTCTGTTTGTCCGGGTTGAATTGTTGGATCCATGCTGTGCAGCCCGACAGTTCCGCGGACCGCACACGCCGAGCTCTGCGCCGCATGACGTTTTTCCTCAGGGGCGCAGGAGGTTCGACGACTTGTTAATATAGCAATCTTTCGTCGCCTATTCAAGGTCGTTCTCCGACATCGCCTGCAAGAACCGTCGCAAAACTCCCCTGAAAAAAGCAATAATTTCCTGCAACACAAATAATTATACCACAATGTACTCTGTTTTTGCCAAATAGTAATTGCTTTTTTCCCTCCTTGCAAGTAAGTTTCAAGGCAGGCAGAATCATTCGACCCGGCAAATGGAGAAAAACGATGAGAAAAAATCTTTGGCAAATCATATTGTTGCTGCTCGCGTTCACCGTATCCGGAAACGAGAACAGTTCGGCGGTTTGGAACAGCGGAAATAATTTTTCGGGCTGGAAACACTTCAGCAATGCCACCGGTATCGTCGCCAATGGAGTGATAACGATGACCGACATCCGTTTCGATTGCCGGATATCCAACTACAAAATCAATTTCGACCCGAAAAATTACGATACATTCACCTACACCTACCGGGCATTTGACGGAGCGGGCAAACGGGGCGGCGAGTTGTACTTTTCACATCTCGGGGAAAAATTTTCCGATAAACGTTCATGGGTTCTGCCGCCGATGGTTGCAGATGGCGAGTGGCACACGGTTTCGGTCACACCGGATGATTTCACCTCTTTCCGCACCGGCGGGATGATCACCTCTCTGCGTTTTGACCCGACCAATTCCGCCGGAGGAAAAATCGAAATAAAAGAGCTCAAATTCGAGAAACGCTTCACTCCTCCGGAAAAAATCATTTGGGATAAAAACAACTTCGCGTTGTGGACATACTCTTACAATACCAAAAAAGAGATCGTTGACGGCATATTGACTCTGACTGATATCAAAAAAGATTGCAATATCGGAATAAAAAAATTGAAAATCGACCCGAAGTTGTACAATACATTTACCTTCACCTATCGTGCAGAAGGTACCGGCAAAGGCGGCGGACAGCTCTAC
>Ga0310690_10009332_pt1 | contig 12304 bp, 7 predicted proteins | sample AusTroGonzalo_MG_2_FD_207661 | JGI IMG/M metagenome (GOLD analysis project Ga0310690, IMG submission 207661) | Bovine rumen microbial communities from tropical cattle in Woodstock, Queensland, Australia - Gonzalo_04 (v2) (version 2) | ecosystem: Host-associated > Mammals > Digestive system >...
TACGTGGCTTATACCAACGAGACCACCAGCCCGGATTTTGACCCGCTGGACACGGATGTTAAGTTGAAAGAGACACTCGATACCTACGACACCAAGGAGGAGCGGGACTCCATCAAGAAGATGTCGAACACCGTACATGAGTCCACTTCGTTCTCGGTGAGCAACTTGAAGGTTAATATCCACTCCAAGAAACGCGATATGTTCTACGACCCGGCGAACTTCTCTATCTCGGCATCCTACAACAAGCAGAACGAGCACTCGCCGGAGATGGAGACTAACCTCACAACCGACCATAAAGGTTCGTTCCAATATGCCTATAATTTCAACCCCAAACCCTGGGAACCGTTCGGCAAGGTAGAGAAAGTGAGCAAGGTGAAGTTCCTCAAGGAGATGAATTTCTATTACCTGCCGCAGTCGTGGGGTTTCAATACCAACATGCACCGCACGTTCAGTCACATGAAAATGCGTGACTTGGTGGGTTCGTCGGCGGAGGCGATGGATTTGACGTTCAGCAAGGACTTCACATGGGATCGCAATGTCGATATCAAATACGACTTTACCAAGAACATGAAGTTCAGTTTCCAGACAGCGATGAACGCCATCATCGACGAAGGCAAATACACGCCGGAGATACTGAAAGGCCAGTATTTTGATGCGGAATTCAACCATGACAAGTACGAAGCATGGAAAGATACAATCCAGCGTTCGCTGGCTAAATGGGGTTCGCCCTATACGTATCAGCAGGTGTTCACCGCGTCCTGGAACGTGCCGTTTAACCGTATTCCGGGTTTGGATGCGTTGACGGCGAACGCGTCCTACAACGCCAACTACAACTGGACCCGTACGGCTTCAACCACGACCGGTGTGGACAGAGGTAACACTGTGAGCAGTCTGCAGAGCTGGCAAGTGGACGGTAGTATCAACTTCGAGACATGGTACGGCAAGTCCAAATACTGGAAGAGTATGACGCAGCGCTACACGGGACGTAATAGCCGCCGTAGTTTCAAGCCGAAGACCTACACCCAGACTGTAGCCCTAAAGAAAGGTGAACCAACTGAAGTGACCCATCGTCTGAACAGCGAGTTGCTCAATGTGCAAGTCAAAGATTCGACGGGCAGGACGATACCTGTCTCATTCAAGGCGGACGGGAATACGAAGATGATTCTTACGCCCAAAGCGGACTGTGCGAACGCCACTGTCACCGTCACTACACGTGACCCGAACGAGCAGACGCCGGCGCAGATTGCCGGAGATATGTTCGCTTATCTGGGTACGATGTTCCGTCGCCTACAAGTGACATACCGCGAGACCAATTCAATGACCTTGCCGGGCTTCGAACCCGAGGCTGGATTCATGGGACAACGCAAAGTGAACGGCGTTTATGCCCCGGGCTTTGACTTTGCTTTCGGTTTTATCCCGAACAACCTGATAGAGAAAGCTAAGACACAAGGCTGGCTGTCCGGCGACACGTCCATCGTACAACCTGCAGCCCGTGCCCACACCGCTGATTTGGACATCAAACTGACTCTCGAACCGCTGCCTGGCTTCAAGATCCAGTTGAACGGTAAACGCTATATGGCATCCTCGACATCCATCATCTACAGTTACGACTACCTGCAAGAGAACACCACAGGTTCATTCAACATCACCCAAGTGGCAATGACCACGATGTTCAGCAAAGTAGGCAGTCAGGAGGAGAATTTCAGCAACAGCGCGTATGACAAGTTCCTGGAGAACCGCGAGTTGCTGACCGGACGCGTGCAGAGTCAGTACAACGGTGTGACCTTGCCGTCCGAAGGATTTATGTCGAATATACCACAGGGCACTAAGTACGACCCCAATAAACACGGTCGTGTCAGCAGCAATTCTGCAGACGTGCTCGTGCCTGCTTTCCTTGCCGCATACACCGGCCGTAATGCACGCACGATGGACATGAACCCCTTCCTGGGTATCCTGAAGATATTGCCGAACTGGTCGGTGACTTTCGACGGGCTCGGTAAACTGCCGTGGATTCGCGACCAGTTCAAATCCGTCACTCTCACGCACGCTTACACCTGTAAATACGCCATCGGTTCCTTCGGCAGTTACTCCACTTGGGTAGGTGCGGACGGCAACAATAAGATGCTCGGTTTTGTGCGCGATGTGACGAATGATGCGCCGAGACCGTCCTCCTCCTACGACATCAGCAATGTAACCATCACTGAAGCCTTCTCGCCACTAATCGGACTGAACATGACGATGAAGAACTCGTTGAGTCTCAAGACCGAATACCGCAAACAGCGTAACTTGGCGCTCAATGTGACGAGCGTGCAACTGACCGAAGGACACACGGACGAGTTCGTCATCGGAGGCGGCTACACCATCAAGAACCTCAATTTCATTGCCAAGAAGAAAGACGGCGGACAGAAGAAAGTGAGCAACGACCTCAAACTGCAAGTGGATGTGTCGTACAAGAATGTGAAGATGTTACTCCGCAAGATTGAAGAGGGTATCACGCAGGCTTCGTCCGGTAATAAAGTGTTCGGTATCAAATTCTCGGCAGATTATGTGCTGAGCCAGAAGATCAACCTGCAGCTCTTCTATGACCACCAGAGCACTACTCCATTGATCTCATCCTCTTATCCGGTCAAGGCGGACAATGTGGGATTGAACATCAAAATCATGCTCACTCGTTAACGGTGAGCGGTTAGGAATTATGGGTTATCGGATAGGTATCATTGGTCCGGAGAGTACGGGTAAGAGCACCTTGGCGCGCTATCTGGCGAAACGGTATAATGGAGTGTTGGTGCCCGAATACGCCCGCGAATATGTGGAGCGGAAAGGTACGACGGAGGTGACGTGGGACGAATTATGCGAGATAGCACGGCATCAGATAGAAGAATTGGAAGAAAGTCAAAAGTCGAAAGACAAAAGTCGAAAGACAAAAGTCGAAAGCCTTTATTTCTTCGACACTGAACTGATTGTTACCAAAGTATGGTTTGAATATGCTTTCGGGCGCGTGCCCGAATGGCTGAATGAAAACATCCATCGCTATCCGATGGATGTCTATTTGTTGACCTACCCGGACTTGCCGTGGGTGCCCGACCCTGCCCGTTCAAATGGTTCAGATGCGATTCGCAAAGAGTTGTTTGACCGCTACGAATCAGAGATTCAAGCCCTGGACAAACCGTATTACATCATCCGCCATTGCTTCGACAGGAACTGAGCCGTCATTGTTCAGGTGCAGGACAGGCAGCAGAGTTTGGATGTCATATTCTCCCTGTGCGTATATACGCGCGCGTACCTTATTTATATTCTCCGGTGTCGCCTCGCCGTGATAGTCGCGCGCAATCGTGCGAGCAATACGAATCTCTTCAGGCGCATCCACTATGATAATCTTTTCACAAAGCGCATTCATTCCCGACTCATACAATATCGCACTCTCGATAAAATCAGGTTTTTGAGCAAGAATATCCAGAGCCACCTCAGGGTGAACGATATTATTCAGTCCCTCCAACAAGTCCGGATTTGCAAACACGCGCTTCGCTACATAAGCAGTGTTGTACTGACCGTTCACAAAGGCTTCTTCGCCGAGCAAGGCGATGATTTTCTGCTGCACCTTCGGATTCTCGGCAATGATACGTTTCGCCTCGCGGTCACAGTCATACACCGTGTATCCGCGTTTGGCGAGTACGCGTGCGACGGTGGACTTGCCACTTCCGATACCTCCTGTGATACCTATAATCATATTCAGTCTATATTCTATCAGTGAAACGGTCTATACTCTATCAGTGAAACGGTCTTTTTTCAGAACTGGAAATATATGAACGGTTGCATTTCTGCGGTGACGAACTGATAAATGACGATGATAGCGACGCAGACGACGATCACCATGAGCCACAAAGGCATCGCACTGAACCAGAGTCGATAGCGTCGTTTCCAATTCGTCGGTAACCAGTGGATGACCATACCGCATACGAACATTGCCACCACATACCGATACGCCCAGAGGAAATCCGGGATGATGGCATTGCTCCATGCGCCACCAATCTGATTCACCATATTCTTCGCTGTTGCCCACGCCACTTCATTGGCTGTAGCCGGGTCGAGATTGCTGCTCGAACGGAAGAAGAGACGGGTGAAAGTGATGAACGTGAATGTCTGGAGGATGGCCCAAGCAGTTGCCAATTTATTGCTGATGGCTGATAACTGACGGCTGATGGCTTTATCTGCTGTTATCAGCCAATAGACATATCGTATCGCCGTCCCCAGCCAGATAATAGCCACCCAGACAGCAAAGAGTCGCCACACAGGCAGATTGGTCTGATAATCCAGCACGCACAGACCGGCAGTCAGAAGGGTGATGGACAGCATGCGGATGTGCCAATTCATTTTCCGCCAGATTTTCTCTACAATCATTCCGATACCGTTGATACCGCCCCAGATGATGAAATTCCAACTCGCGCCATGCCATAGACCGCCGAGCACCTGTGTGATGAACGAGTTGAGATTGGAGTACAATAATTTACGCTTGGCTGTTAGCTCTTGGCCCTTGGCTTTTAGCTTTTTGTCTATGATGCCAATAGCCAATAGCAAACAGCCGACAGCCACAATGATAAGCCACCAACCGGTGAGAGCGGCAGAGACAAAAGCAATGAGACTGAGCCAGAAATAGGTACCGAACCCGATTCGTCTGTTTCCTCCGAGCGGGACATACAGGTATGTTTTCAGCCAGCGGCCTAAGGACATGTGCCAGCGCCGCCAGAACTCCTGCGGACTCTGCGACTTGTACGGCGAGTTGAAGTTCATCGGCAGATAGAACCCCATCAGCATCGCCACACCTATCGCGATGTCCGTGTATCCCGAGAAGTCCGCATAGACCTGCAAACTGTAGGCAAAGAGCGCAAACAGGTTCTCAAAACCGGAAAACAGAAGCGGGTTGTCAAAGACACGGTCGATGATATTCACTGCCAGATAGTCAGACATGATGATTTTTTTCGCCAAGCCATTGATGATCCAGAAGACCGCGATACCGAATACACGGCGACTGAGATGAAAGGGTTTATAGAGCTGCGGGATAAACTCCTCTGCCCGCACGATAGGGCCTGCCACCAACTGCGGAAAGAACGACACGTAGAAGCCGAAGTCAAGGATATTCTTCACGGGTTGAATACGTCCGCGAAACACATCCGCTGTATAGGAAATGACCTGAAAAATATAAAACGATATACCCACCGGCAGGATGATGGTATCGACGGAGAAACGTCCTGCTTCTGAAAATCCGTTTCCTATATACGCGAAGATATCAAAGACGCGGAAACCTGTTCCGAATAGGTCGTTGATCATGTTCGTGAAAAAATAGGCGTATTTGAAATAGGCGAGGAGTCCCAAATCAATCACTACCGACAGCACTAACCATAATTTGGGTATCCGTGGCCTTTCGACTTTCGACTTTTGACTTTCGACTATTCTCCTGGCAATCAGCCAGTCGGAGAGGGTGATAAAGGCTAATATGAGCAGGAACAGTCCGCTTGTTTTATAATAAAAGAACCAACTGACGAAAAGCAAGTACACATTGCGCAGGTGAAGTTTCTGACGGCTGATAACTGACGGCTGACGGCTTAGTATCAACGCAAAGAGGGCATATACCAGCGCAAAGAACGCCCAGAAGTAAAACTGGGTGAAGAGCAGCGGGCTGTTCTCATCAAAGGCTAATATGTACCGGAGAGTATCCATTCTACAATTGCGTTTCCTGCTTTTCGTGCACCGGCACGCGTGAAGTGTACGCCGTCACTGCCCGCCAGTCCTATTTCGCGCCAGTGGTTCATACTGCCACCACCGCCCATCCAACGATACAGACTGAAATAGGCGATATTCTCTTCCAAGGCCATCTTACGCAATAGCCGGTCCATGTAGGGCACCATCGGATAAGTGGTCCATTCGCCGTCTGTCTGCGTCAACATATCGCTGGGACCGATAAACAAGATAGACGCCTCCGGTGCGCATGCTTGGAGATACTGCACTTGTTGCCGAAGACCTTTGACGATGGCAGCAATAGTGCCCGGATTCTGATTGGATGGAATGGCATTGCCGCCGTACTGGAGGATGATGAGCCGCACATTCTGTTCGCGATAGAACGTGCTTAACTGCGCGCTGTCCATCTTCGCAAAGACCGTCCCAATACATCCGCGCATCGGAATATTATCAACGATAACCCCCGTCTCACTTTGTTGCGAGAGTCCATAGACTGCCCCTCGGCCGGTGAGTTGCACGGTATCGCCGGAGAAAGTGTAGTGAATCGATGAGTCGGCAAACACCCGCCAGGTGTCGTAGTGCGCCGAGGCTGCTTGCGGTTTACAGATAGCCGTGATATCTTCACTCCCGCTGACCAAACTATCGTTGAGCATCGCCATCTGCCCCATAGGACCGTATAGACCGTCCGCCCGTTGGTCGCGCTTGAAACTATAGACCATATAGCGCCGTGGCCCTTGCTGCGGTGTGACGAAGCGTCCATTCATCCGCAGTTCCTGACGTACCGTCAGAGTGGGTATCGTCTGCACCAAGGGCATCAACCCCACTCCACGGCCACCATATTGCTGCTGGAGTTTTTCGCGAATCTGCATCGTGATGCGGTCCTCTTCTATCTGACTGTCGCCATAGTGCAGCACGCGCACTACACGCTCACCGGTCGAAGCCAATGAAGCGTAGAAGGACTGCAGGAAAACGCGGCTGTCTGTAGTTGAATCGACAGATACCTTGGGAATAACCGGTTTGGGAGGTGCAACAACCACCGTGTCCTGCTCTTCAAAGACCGGAAACTCAACAATCGTATCTTCCTGTACGACCAAGTCGGACGACTGATGGTGGAAGGCCAACAAGTCCAATTTGGCATCCGGGAAAGCCCAATAGAGTGTCCCCAAAATAGCCATCACTGCGGCAATGAACAGAAGAACTTGATACGGCCGCATATTATTTTTTCCAGAGTGCCCGGCTGAAGAGCAACAAAACGGTGAATATCTCGAGACGTCCGATCAGCATCACGAACGTAGCAGCCCATTTAGCCGCAGCAGGAAGAGCCGCGTAACATCCGCTGGATCCCCACTGACCGATAGAAACGCCCACATTTCCAATCATAGAAACGGCGATACCGATAGACTCGTCAAAACCAATTCCACAACCGCAGAAACAGATGGATGCCGCCACAATAATCATCACATAGAAGAACATGAACGCCACAATATTACTGGTCGTCTGCTCGCGCAGGGTATGACCGTTGAAACGAATAGGGATGACCGCGTTGGGGTGAATACGGCGTTGGATTTCCGCGTGGGCAGCCTTGGCAAAAATTGCCAAACGCACCCATTTCATACCTCCGGCTGTTGAACCCGAAGCACCGCCGGTGAACATCAGGAAGAACACAATCATCCACAATACAGGCGGCCAAATCATGTAGTCAGCGGCCACATACCCTGTACTGGTGATAGTGGCGATAGAGGTGAAAAGACCGATACGGATACTCGACCACATACCGGTATGATAGAGCAGTCCCGCCGCCAGAATGACACCGGCAATCAAACATGCCGCCACATACCAGCGCGTCTCCTCGTCGTGCCACAAACGCTGCGGTTTTCCACGGAACAGATAGATTAGTTGGGTGAAGTTGATACCCGAGAGCAACATAAAGACGAGTATCGTCCATTGAATGGCAGGGCTGAAAGCGATGACACTGTCATTGTGTGTGGCAAAACCACCAGTAGAGATGGTACTCATTGCGTGACACACAGCATCGAATTTACCCATTCCGAAGAGCCACAACAAAATCCCTTCACCGACCGTCAAACCGATATAAGTGATCCACATATGTTTGGCAGTGTCGGCAATGCGCGGACTGAGTTTCTCATAACTCACGCCCGTTACTTCGGCACTGTAGAGCTGCATTCCTCCGAGTCCGAACATCGGCAAGATAGCCACACTGAGCACGATAATACCCATACCGCCTATCCACTGCGAGAGCGAGCGCCACAGAAGGATTGAATGGGGTTGCGCCGCCACATCCGTAAAGACCGTCGAACCAGTAGTGGTGAATCCTGCCATCGTCTCATACCAAGCGTCCGTTAAGTCAGGCAAAGTGCCGCTGAGCCAGTATGGCAACAGGCCAAATAGCGAATAGACAACCCACACCGCCGCCACAATGACATAGCCTTCGCGCTCGCCAACCTTCTTCTCCGCCTTGCGACCCGCCAGAATCATCCACCAGCAGCTGAGCCACGTGATGGCGCTGCTGACGATCCATGCGCCAAACTCCGCCTCGTGATACCACCAGGCCGTGAACGTAGGGATGAGCATAAAGAGCGCCTCGAGCATCGTGAGGACACCCATCGTCTTGAATACTATGCGCCAGTTGAATGTTCGGGTCATGTGAAGAATCGCTCTAAATTACGTATGACGTGGCTCTTGCAGAAGACTACCACGAGGTCGCCGGCAATAATCTGCGTCTCGCCGTTCACCAGAATACCTTCTTTAGCCCGCACAATACCGCCTATATTGGCTTCATCGGGCAGATCCAGATCTTTCACTTTGCGGCGGGTGATGAGACTATTCTCTTTCGCGTAGAACTCCACTATCTCGGCGTCGGCACTGGTCAGGTTGTGTACACCGCGCACCGTTGCGTCCAGCAACATCTGGTAGATATAACTGGCGGCGATGGTCTTTTTGTTGAGCACCGTACCGATATCCAGTCCTTCTGCCATCGGGATATAATCGAGATTCTCCACTTCGGCGATGGTCTTGCGCACACCAAACCGTTTAGCGGCAAGGCACGCAAAAATATTGGCTTCGCTGCTGTCGGTCACGGCTACAAAAGCATCCGCATCTTGAATACCTTCCTCCTTGAGCACATCCATATCCGTCCCGTCAGCATTGATGATTAGCGCGTCCGGCACTTTCTCACTCATGATGTTGCACAGCTCACGGTCTTTCTCGATGACCTTGATATTCATCTCACCCGTCAGTTCAGTCGCCGCTTTACGGGTGATACGTCCGCCGCCGAAGAAGATGACATTCTTGATCTCGCGTTTGGGTTTCCCGAGTTCCTCCCGCATAAACTCCATGTTCTCTTTCGGGCACACGCAGTAAATCAGGTCGTTCACCAACACGGTGTCGCCGCCGCGGGGGATGATTGTCTCCTGTTCCCGCTTGATAGCCACGATACGGTATTTGCCGTGGTTATAAACACCCGAAGCAAACGTTCTGCCGAGCACTTTGGCCGTCTCACGCACCTTGATGACACATAGTTCCAAGGCGCCTTGCGCCAAGTGCAGGTGGTACCGCATCCAGTTGGTGCGCAGACTCTCTTCTATCTCGTTCGCAGCCAGCACCTCCGGATAAATCAAGTGGTTGAGACCCATCTTCTCAAAGAACTTCTTGTTCTCCGGCAGCAGGTATTCGTAGTTGTCAATACGCGCGAGGGTACGTTTGGCGCCTAATGAATTGGCGATGAGACACGCGGTCATGTTCTCCGTCTCGTGCGGAGTAACAGAGATAAACAGGTCGCAATCCTTGACACCTATATCCCGTAAATCCCGGATAGAGGTCGGGTTGCCTACCTTGGTCAACATATCGTAGTTGGCACTGAGGTCACCCAGACGCTCCTGACGCTCGTCCAGAAGACTGATTTCCATGTCTTCACGACTCAGCAGTTTCGCCAAGTGCGTACCTACTTCGCCTGCACCTGCAATAACGATTCGCATAAACCCTCCTTGTCTAATTTAAGCATATGATAGAGCTCTTTGGTAGAGCCGTGTTCTACAAACTGATCTTTCACGCCGAGGCGTATCACGTGCGGCGTGTAGCCGTGGTCGGCCATCCACTCCAAGACTGCACTACCCAAACCACCTGCAATCATACCGTCCTCGGCGGTGACGATGGTCTTGAACCGCTTGCCCACTTCGTGCAGAATCTCCTCATCCAGCGGTTTCAACCACCGCATGTCGTAGTGAGCGATGCTGATGGCTGACGGCTGATGGCTGACGGACTCGATGGCTTCTGCCATCGGATTGCCGATAGAGCCGATAGTGAGGACGGCGATATCCTTTCCATCACACAGTTTCACACCCTTGCCATAGCTGACAGCTGAAGGCTGAAGGCTGAAGGCATCCATCGGGGTGCGTCCCCTTGGGTAGCGAATTGCTACGGGGCCATCCAGCGTCTCGGCCAGTTGCATCATCGCCTGCAAATCCTCCGCCGTACGCGGGGCACAGATCTGCATATTTGGTATCGGTCGCAGGTACGCTAAGTCCAGCAGACCATGGTGCGTGGCACCGTCATTGCCTACGATACCTGCGCGGTCAATACAGAACACCACATGCAGGTTCTGCAATGCCACGTCATGAACGATGTTGTCATAGGCGCGCTGGAGGAATGTGGAGTAGATATTGCAGTACGGCAACATGCCTGCCTTGGCCAATCCTGCACTGAACGTCACCGCGTGCCCTTCGGCAATACCCACATCGAACACGCGATCCGGCAGCTCTTTTTGCATGATACTCATCGAGCAACCCGAAGGCATCGCCGGCGTGATACCCACTATCTTCTCGTTCTGCTTCGCCATTTCCAACAGTTTCTCGCCGAACACCTCCTGCCAAAGAGGCTGAATTCTGACATCTGAATTCTGAATTCTCTCGCCAGAGGCAACGTCAAACTCCCCGGGCGCATGCCAAACGGTCTGGTCATTCTCCGCCGGAGCGTACCCTTTTCCCTTCTTGGTGATGATGTGCAGCACTTTAGGACCACGGTGGTTCTTGATCTCGCTCAATATGCGCACCAGTCCAATCACGTCATGACCGTCCGTCGGACCGAAATAGCGAATATTGAGACCGGTGAAGATATTACTTGGCTGGCGACTGAACATCGCCTTGAGATTGTTGTTGCGACGCAAAAGAGCCTGTCTTTTCCGCTCGTCCACCAGATTCAGTTTAGCCGCCAATTGGTATAGGTTCCAGCGCCATTTATTATAGGTCTCGCTGGTCGTCAGGTCCACCAAATACTGCGTGATACCGCCCTTGAGCGGGTCTATCGCCATGTGGTTGTCGTTGAGCACCACGAGCAGGTTGTTCTTGTCCATCGAGGTGTTGTTCAGTCCCTCGAACGCCAGACCGCCAGTCATCGCTCCGTCACCGATAATGGCTACCACGTTGTGGTTTTTGGCCATTGGCTGTTGGCTGTTAGCTTTTTCTGAGCTAACGGCTAATGGCCAATGGCTAAGAGCTATATCCAGTCCCAGCGCAGCGGAAATCGAGTTGCTCGCGTGCCCCGCAATGAACGCATCGTACTCGCTCTCTGCCGGATTGGTGAAAGGCGAGAGACCCTTGAACTGACGGTTGGTATGAAAACGGTCACGGCGACCAGTCAGGATCTTGTGTGCGTATGCCTGGTGCCCTACATCCCATACTAACTTATCCTCCGGCGTGTTGAAGACATAGTGCAGCGCCACCGTCAACTCGATGGTTCCCAAGGAAGAGGCTAAATGACCGGGGTTCTTGCTCAACGCTTCGATGATGAACTGCCGCAATTCCCCACATACGGCGGGCAACTCATTCGGGGACAGTTTCTTCAAATCCGCCGGCGAATTGATATGATTGATATATTGGTATTCCACAGTTTCTTATATCCTTTCGCGTATGCGCATACGTACGCAATTTAAAATCCGCGGCAAAGATACAAAAAATTCTCAACATATGCAAATAAAATTCGCAATTTGTTCAAAAAAAATTCGCAAAGTAGATTCAGAAAATTCGCAAAGTAGGTTTTAATAACACCCAAAATGAAGTTTGGCACGGTATTTGTTAGGATTAAAGTGAAAGATGAAAAATGAGAAGTGAAGGGAGGAAAATGAAGGGTTAATAAAATAAGAAAACACACTGATTCCAGTGTTTCATAATAGAGATTGTTTGTTATATGTGAAAAAAAGGTTCGTCGGGAGACGAGCCTTTTTTAGCTTTCAGAATTCAGCCTTCAGCTTTTGTCTTTCGACTGATTTCTGATGTCTGACGGCTGATGGCTGATGGCTGACGGCTGATCTTATTCCGTCACTTTGCGGTACTTGCCTTCGATGAGGAGCATACCGGGCAGAATCTCACCGCCGGCTACTTTGGTGAACGTGGTATAAGGCAATTGCGAACCGTCGGATTTCTCAATAACGGCATTGTATCGATTGTCCCAGATCTTGCCTTTCTTGGGCTTGACGGTGGCGATATACTTATAGGTCGTTTTGCCACTCTCCGGGTTATAAATACGCTGAATAACCTGGAATTTAGAGGCATCGGTG
>Ga0310690_10009333_pt1 | contig 12303 bp, 14 predicted proteins | sample AusTroGonzalo_MG_2_FD_207661 | JGI IMG/M metagenome (GOLD analysis project Ga0310690, IMG submission 207661) | Bovine rumen microbial communities from tropical cattle in Woodstock, Queensland, Australia - Gonzalo_04 (v2) (version 2) | ecosystem: Host-associated > Mammals > Digestive system >...
ATCTCTACAGAATAGCCACAATATTGCATCAGTGTAGCGACAGCCGTGTTTTGCTCTGCGGTCTCACCGCCACCATAGTTGTCCAGCATATTCTCCCAGTCGAAGGTGGTCGCTTCGAGGGCTGACTGATAGGCGCCATAGCCGTCCTGATAGCTTGGGATGGCTTCCGTCGCAGTAACTGGCCACTTATGATAGTTCATCACCTGAGCCATCGCCGTAGCCACACAACCCGTGACGGCCCTCTTGCCTGTGACATATTCCGGACAGAGGTCGTTGTAGGGTGCACGCTGAGCCCACGTCGTTGTGAGCAACGGTGCGATGGCCTCCTTTTCGTGCGATCCGGCACGTGTACTGAAGGTAACCGTTGGCAAACGGGAACTGTCGTGCTCTTTCAGCCACGCTATCTCATCGGCGTAGCCCTGCAGCCAGGCACGCATATCGTCGGGCATATTCTCCGGATCGAGTTTCCCACTGTCGCTAAAGCCAAGGATGGGTAGGGTGCGGTCATCGTTGCTGACGATGATAAAACCGCCAGCTTCACTCATACTGAATACGTAGAGCCCGCAGACCTGTCCCTGCAACTTGAACTCTGATTCGTCGAATCCTCCTTCGAAATGACCGATTGCAAACCTCATGGCATACGCCTCAGCCATTTCCTCTGACACCTCATCGGCCCAAGCATTTGCTGTGCTCAGAACCATCAACAACCATGCAAATAATAGTCTTCTTTTCATGAGTGCAAAGATAGTATTTTTTTTCGATACTACCAAAAGAAAAAGCATTTTTCTTACAACCCTTAAAGGTATAGTGTTGACTCGCAAGTGGCAGATATGGCGGCGTATGGCGTCATTGACGATATTATGTAAGCGAATTATTTGGGTTTTACAATAAAAATATGTACCTTTGCAGCAAAAACAACAAACAACAAGGAAAAATGAGAACGCTAAAGTTGATCATGATGATGCTGATGATGGGAACTTCTGCAGCAATGGCGCAGAAGGGAATGAAGATGGATCTGTGGCCCAACGGGGCGACATATACCAGCAGTGACAAGGAGGACAAGGCGGAGATGACCGTCTATCTGCCAGACGCGAAGAAGGCAACGGGCAGGGCTGTGGTTTGCTGTCCTGGAGGAGGCTACACACACCTGGCAATGGACCACGAGGGACACCAGTGGGCTACATTCTTCAACAACCAGGGTATCGCACTGATTGTGCTGAAGTACCGTATGCCCCACGGCAATCCGATGGTACCTATTTCCGACGTCGAGCAGGCCATCAAGACGGTACGTAGAAACGCAGTGGAATGGCACATCGATCGCACTCAGATAGGCATCATGGGTTTCTCGGCAGGTGGTCATCTGGCCTCAACCATCGCCACACGCTCTACTGGCGAGGCTGCACCGAACTTCCAGATACTCTTTTATCCAGTGATCACGATGGACCCTGCGTTTACACATAAGGGTTCGCACGACAACCTGTTGGGCACGGACCACTCAAAGAAAGAGATGCGTCGCCTGGAGGCCGACTACAGCAACGACCTGCAGGCGAACCGTACGACACCACGGGCCTTTATCGCCCTCTCCGACGACGACAAGGCGGTGCCTGCTGCCAACGGGTTCAGTTACTACGAGCATCTGTATAAGCATGATGTGCCTGCCTCGATACACATCTATCCCTCAGGCGGTCACGGCTGGGGCTATCGCGAGAGCTTTGCCTACCACTACCAGATGATCTTTGAACTGAAGGGCTGGTTAGAAAGTTTCTAGCCACAGATTTTTTTGCCACGGAAGAACACCGAATAACACTGATTTTTCCGTCGCCAGCGACGCAATCAGCCAGGACGCATAGGTTCAGCAATAAACTATTTCCGTGAAAATCCGTGTTTTTCCGATGCAAAAATGAAAAGAGGCAATCCAAAGGACTGCCTCTTTCCGTGTGTCGACACTTGGGACATATTTTGTGAAATCCGAAGAAATGGCAAATCTATAATATTTTATTAAAGTGCTGAATATCAGCATAAATCATTAAATCTAATTTTTGCATCCAATTTCGGGAAATTTCAGAAACTTTCGGGAATTTCGGGAAATTTTCGGGAAAATGTTTGGCGGTATAGAATATATTGTCTATCTTTGCAACGAGTTTAATAAATCATTTAGTTATGGCACAGATAGAATTAAGATTAAGCACGAAAATCCAAAAGGAAACTGGATTTAGTGAAGTAATGGTTTGCTTGCGTTATTCCCATAAGGATTTGAGCGCAAGGAGTGAAGTGTTTGTTAATCCTGATTTCTTCGAGTATTACATTGATCGCAAGAAAACCCTAAATCCCTGCCTTCCATTGCCCGAAAACAAAAACACGGCAACAATGGCCAAGGCAGTAAAAAACGGATGGGTATTGCGTAAAAGTGGCTTTATTGTCAGCAGTTCAAAAGCAATGCCGACGGAAGATGTTAAGTATCACAATGAGCAGGCCAAGAAAATGGATGCTCTTAAAGAAACCATCATTACTGCCTACAATGAGGCCGCAGACAAAGAGAGCCTGACAAGTGACTGGCTAATCAGGATTGTGGATAAGTTTAACCATCCTGATAAATACGAAGTGAAGGTTAAGGTTAAGACCTTTGCAGAAATGGCAGAAGAATATTACACAATCCCACACGGGAAGCGATTAACCGCGTTATCTAACGACCAGCAGAGAGCATATAAAGTGCTTATTCGAGCAGTGGCAAGATATGAGGGATATGTGCAGTTTAGCCAAGATGAACACTTTAAATTTGATGTTAATACCATTACCCGCAAAGATATTGAAGGATTTGCCGACTATCTGAAAAATGAAAAAGATTTGTCGGAGCGTTACCCTTCTTTATATAAGAAATTGATGGTCAAATATCCGTTGGCCATTGGTGACGGTCATAGCGTATTACAAGGACGTGGAGAAAACACAATAAAGAATATGTTGGATAGGCTTAAATCGCTTTTCCGTTATTTTGTGGCAAAAGGATATACAACCAACCGCCCATTTGAAGGATATGAGATTGGCGCAGAAAAATACGGCACACCCGTTTACATTACAATCGACGAACGCAACCAGATAGCGGATGCCGATTTATCTGCCATTTGGGAGGGTATGAGCAAAGAAGAGAGAAAGCCCGCGAGGATGCCGTTAGGAACTCTTTTGCAGCAGCGTGATATATTCGTTTTCCATTGCCTGATTGGATGCCGCGTTAGCGACTTGATAAAACTTACAGAGAAGAATATTAACGACGGGATATTAGTTTATACTCCTCACAAAACGAAGGATTCAGGAGAGGAACAAGTGCAGCCCCGCATACCATTACACGAAAAGGCATTGGCACTAATTGAGAAGTATAGAGGAGTGGATAGTATGGGTAGGCTTTTCCCCTTCATTTCCCCACAGAAATACAATATTGCCCTAAAGATGATTTTTAAGATGGCTGGAGTGACCCGTAACGTGGAAATACGTAACGCCCTGACTGGAGAAAACGAGATTGTTCCCATTGATACGATAGCATCAAGCCACATGGCACGTCGCACCTTCATAGGGAATGCTTACCTAAAAGTTCAAGACCCTAACTTAATCGGCAAAATGAGTGGTCATGTAGAAGGGAGTAAGGCGTTTAAGCGTTATAGGAATATTGAGGACGAAACATTGAAAAGCGTTATTGATCTAATCGGATGATAGGAGGCAAGGATATGACAAATTATGAACTGGATAAACTCGCTAAAAGTGTCGCGGGAGAAATAATGCGAAAAGTGGAAGAAAACGAGGAACTTTTGGATATCATGTTTCCGCCAAGGTGTATGGACATTAAAGAAGCGGCAGAGTTTCTTTGCATCCCCATAGGCACATTGCGACAGAAAACAAATAGCATTCCCCATTCCCGAATTGGAAAAAGATTGGTTTTTACCGACAGAGGATTGATTAGATACATGAAGCGAGAACAGAAGGAGGCAAAAGCATGAAAAGAGCAAGACATTATATAGAAACCATCCGTAAGAGTTACGGCAAATGGTTATTGTGGTTAGAAGAAGATGAGGCCAATATTAATCAGAGTAGGCAGCATTTTCTGAACTGGATTAAGACAATAACAGAAAGGTTGCGAGAATTGGACGCGCAGGACGTTAAAGATGCCATATTGGAGCATGAAGATAGTATAGGGTTGAGGCTTAAACGCCTCGACGAATATAAAATTCTGCCAACTATTGAGGAAATATACAGAACCCAAGGAACAACCGCCCAACTACCTGATGCCGAAGTAAACGCAGCCATTGACAGATGCCGCCAAATGATAGAGGCTAAAGCCATCGACCTGATTAGGGTAATTAGAGAGTGCGAGGAATATATAAAACCGAAGCATCCAATTATTATCAAGGCATTGGCCGACCCGCTTTTATGTTCCTATTTCTACGACAACAAAGAAGTATTGAAAGAATATACAACCTACTGCCTTAGTGAAGATGCCAATATTAAACTCAAAGCCATGAGAGCAAAGGAACTGGCCAACAAAGGTAAGATTAAGATGGATTACGTCAGGAAACCATTGCACGATGCTCTTAAAAATATCGGGCTAAACGTCGGCAGTTATCCACAATGGAACGCAAGTATAAACTTAGTATAACGCAAGCAAAAGCAATCCGAAATAGGGTTGCTTTTTTTGTTTACCATATTACCACAATATTATTGCAATATTAACCATATTTCCCGTTACAACCATTTCTTATTAGTTCTACCTTTGCATTGCCGATGGGCGAGTAACGCGCGACCCAAAGGCCGACCATGAGCGACCCGAGAGCGTTAGGGATAAAGCGGATTGGTAGAAAGATATGGGTATAACTCAAATGATGCAGGCAGGCGCAAACGTGCAAGTTGTTGTAAGCGTCGCAGACCTGAAAGAACTTTTTAACCAGTGGCAGGATGAGCGCGATGCCATGCAGCCAGCACCGAAGGAAGATAGATTGCTTTCGGCAGATGAGGCTGCAACCATCCTGAACGTTAGCAGTGTGACATTGTGGCGATGGGCAAAGATGGGCTATCTTAAACCCGTTAAGGCTGGCCGCAAGGTACATTACTGGCAGTCTGCCATTGACAACCTATTAAAGCAAAAGGAGGGCTAAGTATGGAAAAAGAAAGAGTGACCGAAGCCACCCCAACCAATGACACTGCAAAGGTAGGCAATATTTCGGAGAATACCAAGGAAACTGCAAAAAAAGTGCAGTATAATCCCCTCGACGATTTGCGGCAAAGACTTGATGCCGATGCCGACGAAGCAGCACAAGCCGGAGAGCAGGCCGACACTAAGGAAAACCGATTTAAGGCTTTCTTAGCGCGTGGATGGTTTAACGACCTCGACGATAATATTACCCGCCCTAATTTCCGCTTTAACATCATGGGCGTGGATTGTGTGCCCTCGGGCGAGATTATTGCCGTAGCAGGGAAAGCAGGTGCAGGTAAATCTACGACACTGGCCATCCTGATAGGCATACTTATAGGAAAAACGGAATTTGCAGGAATAAGATGCCTAACGCCCTGCCATAAAGTTTTATGGGTTGATACAGAAAAAGGTGCATATAGTTGTCGGCAGAAAATGAGAAATTTCCGTAGAGTTGCAAACCTTGGAGATGTAGACCAACTGGCAGACATCGGTATATATTTCGTAATGATGAGCGATGTTAGGACGGAAGATAGATTGTATTTCATTTCTCGACTGGCCGCAACAGATCAATACGATGCCATTGTGATAGATGGAGTTTTCGACCTGACGGAAGATGCTGATAAAGAGTTTTCGGAAGTAACAGACCTCCTTAGACAACTGGCATATACTGGCGCATCCGTTTTTGCCATGTTGCATACTAACAAGGCAGAAAGTGACGATAATATGCGTTACGCCCTCGGCACAGAACTGCAAAGGCTATGCACCACCCGTTTTACTATCAAGTTCGACGAAAAGACGCGATGTCACATTATCAAACATGACAAAAGCAATGATAGTGCGCTTGCGCCCGAAGTAACGTTTGTTTTCGACAATGATGGCAGGGTTATCCCGAAATCCCACCGCGAGGAGATTGACGTTAAAAAAATCCTGCAATGGGTTTTTATGGACGGTCAGCCGCGTGACTGGAATAGACTAAGGGCAGACTTTAAAGCCAAATCGGGAGTATCAGCAAGCGAGGCTTTTAGTTATTGCCAGCAAGCCCAGCAGGATGGATATATAAGAACAGAGTTAGATGGCAAGTTAAACTTAGATAAGGATTACTTTTAGGGGCTAACGGCGGGTGGGGATATATACTAACGTATATATATATCCCCGCATACGTCGTGACGTATTACCCGCTTAACACCCCGTAACTTTTCAAAATTGGAGTTATGAGATATACATTTGACCAAAACGGAACTGCCTATTATCTTCATGGAAGAAAACACGCCTGCCCCTCATGTGGACACCGCGACACCTTGCAACTATACGTCGGCAGGGATAGCGGAGAGCCGATTAACGACATGGTGGGAAAGTGTGACCGCCATTATAATTGTGGCTATGACTATCCGCCAAAGTCTTACTACAAAGACCACCCCGAAGAACTGCCACCCGCCAAGGATGGAAGAAGATACGCACGACGTGACCAGGAGCCACAGAAGCCGCCCGTAATCATTCCCAAGGATTATTTGGTTAAATCCATCATCCCCAAGGCTGAAAGAGGATTGTGCGACTTTTTAGATTTCCTTCTGCAAATGTTTGAGCCTTCGGAGGTGCAACGAATAATAAATACATATTACCTCGGGTATTCTAAGAATAAAAATGTTATTTTTTGGCAGATTGATTGCAAAGGTCTAATAAGGGAAGGTAAGTCTATGAAGTACGACCCCCGTACGGGAGAACGTGAAAAAGCATCATGGGCTACTGGCGATAGTTATTGGATTTTCTCAACCCTCCAAGCGCGTAAGGTATTACCAACCCCTGCCAGTTCCACCAAGTGCATCTTTGGTGAGCATCTTCTACGGGATGCCGATAGCAGCACTAATGTAATGATAGTGGAGAGCGAGAAAAATGCTATCTTTGGTGCATTGGCTTTTCCTGATTACACATGGCTGGCCGTAGGAAGTTCGCAGGACATCGGGAAGATTTGGAAGGTTAAGGACATCTTAGCGAAATGCCGAAGTGTGATTGTTGTACCCGATGCCGATGCCTTGCTGGATTGGGGCGAACATGTTGAACGCCTGAATTTGAAAAAGGCTAAAGTATCTAATCTTTGCGCTGGCCATGCTGGAGGATGGGATTTGGCCGACATCATCCGTGATAGGTATATGCAGCATCCACAGACTTTCACGTCCACCCAGCCCAAACCCACACCACTGCCACTATCGGAACCCGAAGTTCCTGCCATAGTTGAGGCTACCACCAAAAGGAAATGCAGGGTAATCCGTATATCATTATTCCCAGATAGTCACGACTATCTTAGCACATACGACAACTTACAACTGCCTCCTGATTTCTTCACGGAGCGACTGGAGGCAACACCATTTTAGTATTATCAATTAAAAGTATTAGTTATGACAGAAAACGACAAAAACTTGATTGCTGGCCTTGCATTTGAAGCAGCAGCAAAGGAAATCGGAGCCGACATTACTAAACTTTTGAAAGCTATTAAGACGGAATACGGCAGGGAAGTGTTTACGATGAATGAACTTGTAACCATCCTGAAAAAGTGCGATTTCACAGAAAAAGAAATATCGGCCATTATTCAGGATGGTTTAAAAAACAGAAACATTGGCAGGGTATCTTTCAGAAGAACGAGCAAGCGACCTGCAAGAAATAATATAATAATTATTTTATGAGAAAAGAACGTATCACACAGAAGCAAGCGCAAGCCGTTTGGGATAGCATCCGCAATGATATACGGCTGGCCAAGTTCAACGATGCAGGAATAGAACTGCCTGCCATTGATATGGCAAAGTTATTCCGAGGACGTAAGAGCGCAACATGGCAGGACATTGATGCCCAAGTTCAGGACATCATTAACAGATGGGAGCCACCAACAGACTAACGGCAGTATCTTCCATCCTCACAACACTGCAAGCGGATATTGGCAAAGTATTGTTAATATCCGTTTGGTGTATGTTACAAAATCCTAAAAGTAACACAAACCTAACGGATGTTTGGTGTATGTTACGATATTTTTTGTATCTTTGCAGTGAGTTTAATAAATCATTGTAATTATGAAGCAGTTTATTTCCTACACAAGAGTTTCAACCCAAAAGCAGGGTTTAGGACTGGAGGCACAGACCGCCACCATCGAGAATTATGCCAAGGCCAACAATGGCAAAGTTATTGCATCCTATTCCGAGAAGGAAAGCGGCAAGGAAACCATTAACCGCCCAGCCTTGCAGGAGGCCATTGCAAGAGCCAAGAAGGAGGGAGCCGTTTTGTTGGTTGCAAAACTGGATAGATTGAGCCGTGATATTATCGACATCTTCACTTTGAAGAAAGACACCGCCCTGACGTTTGAAGTTTGCGACATCGACGCGAGTGACACAATGACGTTAGGCATTTTTGCCACCCTCGCACAGAAAGAGCGCGAACTAATCAGCAAGCGCACCCGCGAAGCCCTTGCAGCCAAGAAAGCCGACGGGATAAAGTTAGGCAATCCCAATATAACGAACCGCACCAAGGCAGGCTTAGAGCAATCCCGCAAGGCTGGCAGAGCATCGGCAGAAGCCCGAAAGGATGCAGCCTATAAGAACGATGCCAACCGCAAGGCATTTGCAGCCATCCAAGGCCGTGAAGGTAGTTTGCAGGAACTGGCCGACTATCTTAACGATGCAGGCTTTAGCACCTCGACTGGAAAGCCGTTTGGGAAGATGCAAGTTAAGAGGATATTAGATAGATACGCACCCCTTCACAATCTTCTGTAAGAGATTAGTCCATAATTGGACGCATCCAAGCCCTGCCTAATGGTAGGGTTTTCTTTTGCTACCAGCCGACGCAAATATGCTTTTGCCAACATAACCCCCATGCCCCCTTTTGCAAAGAGGCAGAGCCATAGTGACCTTGCGTCGAGATTTTTATATTTTTTTCGTTATTTTGTTTCCATTCCAAAATTTTGTTGTATATTTGCACCCGAAAGGCTTAGTCGTTCCGAATCACCACCTCAGAAAGAGCAAGCCGAACTACGATAAAAGCGCAGCGCATAGGGCGCAGCGTTTTCGTATATCGTAGAGTTTGTGGTGAACTTGGAACGGCGCGGAAATGACCTGCGCCTTTTTTCTATAAGTTGGTGCTGAATAGTAGTAACATAAAAGTAAGAGCAATATGAGAAAAATTCTATTTTTAGCATTCGCTTGGTTACTGACATTAGAGGTAACGGCGCAAACAGAAAGTAATTCTATTATTTTCAAAGTGAATGACGATGGTTTTTTTAAGACTGAAACAGGAACCAACTACTTTGTGATTCCGTTTGCAGGCAAGAAAGCACATGATCTCTACAACGATATCCTTTGTCGTATAGCCAGGTCGTTTAAATCGCCTGAAAATGTAACAGAAAAGATGGTAGAAGATAGAACAATCATCGTCAATGCCCAAGTGGATGAACTTGTGGAGGCTTATGGTGGAGTGAGAGAATGGTTTGATTTTTTCTATAGGTTTGAGTTTAATTTCAAGGATGGAAAACTGAGGGTAAATGCACCTGACATAATTGGAGGCAGAATCCGTATGGGTTCAAGAAATCTAAGAGACGCTTCTTTTTACCCAGATAACTTTGTTTTAACACAACTAATAAAAGACGATAAGTCTAAAGTTCCAGTGTTGGAGAAATATCTTAACGATATTCTAACCTATATCGTTTGGGGGGATGCCGAAGACGAAAATTGGTAAGTTTCACCTCATTAACATACAACCAACTAATAAAAAGAATATCTCGAAATAGGGGTGTAGCAACATGTTACACCCTTTTTTATGCCCATTTACAATGTGTTCTTACGTTTTTTCTCACTTTTCCGCAAAATAATTTGGAGGATAACGATATTATGATTACTTTTGCAATGTAAAATATTTTTATTTATTAATAATAGTTTGAAGTTATGGCAATACATCAAGAAGGAACACCAGCACCGCCACCAAGGGAATACCCTGAAGGATGGCCTCACTACATCACAGATGTTAAAGTAGAAGATGGTACTATGCGCATTAAAACCATCCCAGTTTAAACCATCAAATGTAAAGAAAGATGATTGAAGTTACAAAAATTCCCAAACAGATCGTTATCGAGCGCGAGGCACGCGACACCGATAGCGAACTAAGAGCAGACATCATGCGGATGCAGTCTGCCTATTCAGAGTTGCGGGATATGACAGATTATCATTGTCCCGAAAGACTGGAAGAACTTACAACGGATGCCATCGACCACCTGACAGAAGAGCGTATTAACAAAGCACTGGCAGACGATACCCTGCTACCTTCAGAGATAGAGCAGCGTATAGAAAAGTTCAAGGCATTGCATCGGGCAGTTGTCAGACAGTTAAACATCATCCGTAAGGTAATCGACAAGTGGCCTGATGCCGCATTTGTCTATGACCCCGCAGTTAGGAACATCACCCCAACGGCAGACCTTGAAGCCGTTATCGAAAAGAGATGCCGCAGGGAAGTCCCCGCCATTGCATCACAGCACGGCAGACTGATTGCAAACGTCAAGCAGGCAGTAGAGAAGTTGAGGCTATTCGAGCAGGGCGAGAACGTCGCTAAAATACGGCTGGAGCAACTATTTTCCCTTGATGCCAATTCATTGGCGGGAATGTGGGCAGATGGTAGTATCAGAAGGCCGATTGTATCCGATGAGCCTTGGATGAGAAGCGCAGTATCAATGAGAGAATTTCAAGAAAAAATGTATTTATAAAAAAATGAAATTATGGAAAAGTTAGATGAAGTATTGGATTTGTTGCGCACGGCAACACCCATGTTGCAGGAGTTTATTGCATGGAAGCAGCAGGAGGCCGAAAGAGAGAAGCAGGCAGCCTTTGAGCAGTCAGAGAGTGAGAAAGAGTTTGCCAAATGGCTAAAGCAGAGGCAGGCAGAGGAAGCCCAGCAGCAAGCAGATGCCGAAGAACTGAAAAAGGATTTCTACGGAGGCGAGCGATGGCAGAAAGAACACTTGTTTCCAAAACCCTATTAAATGGTAATTAGAAAGTAGTTGTCAGACACAAGAAAGAGGTGCGGCCAGTTGTTTTGGCTGCATACTCCTCTTGTGTTCCTGCAAATTAATCAAGAAAATATGATATTACGAAATAAGAGAATAAGCACAAAGAGCGATGTAGTGCAACTTTCAGTCAGTTTTGGCGCACCTGACGTTAAGGGCTGGCTAAAGTATTACGCATGGCTATGTGCGAGAGATACGGAAGAAGGCAGAAGAAAAGCCCAAAGCATACCACAAACCGAGATTGATATGCGGTATTGGTTTGAGCATGAGCCTCGCGTACTCGCTAATTGGGAAACAAAATGGAAAGAGCAACTTTCCGCGTGGGCATGGGCTACGGCTATAAGATGCGGATATTTGGTGCAGTCAGTTACACCAGGCAAGGAAAATGAGTTTTATCTTGCGGATTGTCTGTTTAGTAAATGGTGCAGGCAAACATAGTAGAGATAGACAACGCGCACGCGCGATAAGAGGTGGCTCTTCACATAGAAAGTTAAAAAATAAATAGAAAATCTGCCAAATCCGAAAAATAATAATTATCTTTGCATCCGAATTGCCTTTAAGGTGATTTATTAAACTCAAGTGGGTGTAGTTGTCGAGAGATAATTGCACCCACAATCATATATTTTCGGGAATATTTCGGGAATTTTGAAAAAGAAAAATCCCAAAACCTTTTATTTATCGAGGTTTCGGGACTTTTACCAGTGTCGACACTTGGATTCGGACCAAGGACCCCCACCATGTCAAGGTGATACTCTAACCAGCTGAGCTATGCCGACTTCTTGTTTTGCGGGTGACAATGTCAGTGCAAACCGAATGCAGAAAGCTTGCTTTTTGCTGAGGTGCAGCCTGACATCGCACATGAAATTTTAATTTCGGGTGCAAAGGTACAAAGTTTTTCTGATATGTGCAAGAAAAAAACGATTTTTCTTGCACATACCAACAAAAAGACCTACAGCAGTTTCTTGATTTCAGCCTCGAGATCCTTGATCAGCGCGGCACGCTTCACGATGTTGTTGTCGCGGTCGATGAGGAAGTAATCGGGCACAGCCTGAACGTTATACATCATCAGACGACGCGAGTTGATACCGTCAGCATC
>Ga0310690_10009334_pt1 | contig 12302 bp, 9 predicted proteins | sample AusTroGonzalo_MG_2_FD_207661 | JGI IMG/M metagenome (GOLD analysis project Ga0310690, IMG submission 207661) | Bovine rumen microbial communities from tropical cattle in Woodstock, Queensland, Australia - Gonzalo_04 (v2) (version 2) | ecosystem: Host-associated > Mammals > Digestive system >...
ACGAGCTTTCCAACAAGAGACTTTTTGTCGTCGATGCTTTCTGCGGCGCCAACAAGGACACAAGGATGTCCATCCGCTTCATCATGGAAGTCGCATGGCAGGCACACTTTGTCCGCAACATGTTCATCAAGCCCACTGCAGAGGAAGAGAAGAACTTCAAGCCTGACTTCATCGTCTACACGGCTTCAAAGGCCAAGGTCGACAACTACAAGGAGCTGGGCCTCAACTCAGAGACAGCAGTCGTCTTCAACATCACCAGCCGCGAGCAGGTCATCCTGAACACATGGTACGGCGGAGAGATGAAGAAGGGTATGTTCTCGATGATGAACTACTACCTGCCCCTCAAGGGAATCGCTTCAATGCACTGCTCGGCCAACACAGACATGAACGGCAAGAACACAGCCATCTTCTTCGGCCTCTCCGGAACAGGAAAGACCACTCTCTCGACAGACCCGAAGAGACTGCTCATCGGTGATGACGAGCACGGTTGGGACGACAACGGCGTCTTCAACTTCGAGGGCGGCTGCTACGCCAAGGTCATCAACCTGGACAAGGATTCCGAGCCGGACATCTACAACGCAATCAGAAGGGATGCCCTCCTTGAGAACGTCACGGTGGACAAGAACGGCAAGATCGATTTCGCCGACAAGAGCGTTACCGAGAACACCCGTGTTTCCTATCCCATCAACCACATCAAGAACATCGTGCGCCCGGTTTCAGCCGCACCCGATGCTAAGAACGTCATCTTCCTTTCAGCCGATGCATTCGGCGTCCTGCCTCCTGTCTCGATCCTGACACCGGAGCAGACAAAGTACTACTTCCTCTCTGGCTTCACTGCAAAGCTTGCCGGAACAGAGCGCGGAATCACCGAGCCCACACCGACATTCTCAGCTTGTTTCGGACAGGCCTTCCTTGAGCTGCATCCGACAAAGTACGCCGAGGAGCTGGTCAAGAAGATGGAGAAGAGCGGAGCAAAGGCCTACCTGGTCAACACCGGATGGAACGGAACAGGCAAGAGAATCTCCATCAAGGATACCCGTGGAATCATCGACGCAATCCTTGACGGTTCGATCCTCAAGTCCAAGACCAAGAAGATCCCGTACTTCAACTTCGAGGTTCCCACATCACTTCCCGGAGTCGATCCCAACATCCTGGATCCGAGAGACACCTATGCCGATCCCTCACAGTGGGACGAGAAGGCAAAGGACCTCTCCGGCAGGTTCATCAAGAACTTCGTCAAGTACACAAGCAACGCAGCCGGCAAGGCTCTGGTTGCCGCTGGTCCCCAGCTTTAATTCCCTACGGATACAAAATAGGAATACAGGCCTTCGTGGAAACACGGAGGCCTTTTTCATGCGCGCTGGTAGGGTTTGCTCGATCTGGTCGATCTGGTAGGCGTGCTCGATCTGCAAGACATGCAGGACCGCAAAAAAAGGGAGCTCCGTGAGGAACTCCCTTTTCCGTCTTGAAAGACTGGCTCTTACAGAACCCTGAATGCGCTGCGGCCGGCATACTTTGCGATGTCGCCCAGTTCTTCCTCGATCCTGAGGAGCTGGTTGTACTTTGCAAGTCTGTCGGATCTGCTCATTGAACCGGTCTTGATCTCTCCGGTCTCGAGGGCAACGACCAGGTCTGCAATTGTGCAGTCCTCGGTCTCACCTGATCTGTGTGAGACAACAGAGACATAGCCGTTTCTCTTTGCGAGGTCGATGGCCTCGAAGGTCTCCGTGAGTGTACCGATCTGGTTGACCTTGATGAGGATTGCGTTTGCAACACCCTTGTCGAGACCCATCTGGAGTCTTTCGGGGTTGGTGACGAAGAGATCGTCTCCGACAAGCTGGACTCTGTCGCCGATTCTGTCGGTGAGCATCTTCCAGCCCTCCCAGTCGTCTTCAGCCATACCGTCTTCGATGGAGATGATGGGGTACTTGTTGACCCAGGACTCCCAGAGGTCGACCATCTGTGCTGATGTGAGCTTCTCGTGGGTTGTCCACTTGAGCTCGTAGAGACCTGTCTTCTCGTCGTAGAGCTCTGATGATGCGGGATCAAGGGCAATCATGAAGTCGCCGTCTCTGCCTGCTGTGTAGCCGGCCTTCTTGATGGCTTCCATGATGACCTCGAGAGCCTCTTCGTTGGACTGGAGGTCCGGAGCGAATCCACCCTCGTCACCGACACCGGTGTTGTATCCCTTGGCCTTGAGGACTGACTTGAGGTTGTGGAAGACCTCTGCCGTCATCCTGACTGCCTCTCTCTCGCTTGTTGCGCCGATAGGCATGACCATGAACTCCTGGAAGTCGACCTTGTTGTCGGAATGTGCACCGCCGTTGAGGATGTTTGCCATCGGAACTGGGAGGACGCAGGCGTGGAATGCGCCGAGGTACTTGTAAAGAGGCAGTCCGAGATACTCGGCTGCAGCGTGTGCTGTTGCCATTGAAACTGCAAGGATAGCGTTTGCACCGAGCTTGCCCTTGTTCGGGGTGCCGTCCAGTGCGATCATTGCACGGTCGATTGCGACCTGATCAAGGGCATCCATTCCCTCGATTGCCGGAGCGATGATGTTGTTGACGTTGTCGACAGCCTTCAGGACTCCCTTTCCGAGATAGCGCTTCTTGTCGCCGTCGCGAAGCTCGACTGCCTCGTGGACGCCTGTTGAGGCTCCTGAGGGAACTGCTGCACGGCCGAATGAACCGTCTTCGAGGATGACATCGACTTCAACAGTCGGATTTCCGCGTGAGTCAAGAATTTCTCTTGCAATGATCTGATCAATATTGCTCATTGAAAATCTCCTTAAATGATTTGGCAGTTTCAAAAAACTGCCCTTATATCTTTACCATAAAGGGGTAAAAAGTCAATTGATTGATAGCACCGAGGAAAACAGGGCATCAAGCTCGGGAATGGCATGCCTGAGGTTTATGACCTTGCCGTCCTTTATGTAGCAGTGCTTGGATGACGCGGTTGCCGCCAGCGTTCCGGTGGTGACGTCGGTGAAAGTATACGAAATCTCCTGGATGACTCCGCTGTAGCGGGTGACGGAGACCTCGATTTCCACGATGTCGTTGAAGTTCACCGGGTTCTTGTAGCTGACGGAAATTCCGGCCACGGGGGAGTAGATGCCCAGGTCCTCGACCTTGTCATAGCCGTATCCAAGGCTCTCCATGAAGGCGATGCGTGCTTCCTCCATCCATTTGACATAGTTCGAATGATGGATTATCCCCATCTTGTCCGTCTCGTGATACTGTGCCTTCCGTGTGTATTTGAACAATTTTCCCTCCCTGGATCCAGAAGGATTATATTGCTTATTTGACAGAAGTCATAGTACTATATATGGGTGATTTACGACCTTCAGAAGGGAAGCCTGCTCAAAAGGGTTTCCGCTTTCATTCTTGACGCAATTCTTCTCGTGATAATCGCAGTCGGCTTTGCGTTTGCATTCTCTGCGATATTCCATTACAGCACATACAGCAACCTGTACTCCAGCAAGATAGACAGCTATGCGGAGCAGTTCGATGTCGACTTCGACAAGGTTGTCAGCCAGTCCGAATACGATGCACTCTCCGAAGCCGAGAGGGCCAGATATGACGATGCGGTGGATGCCATGAACAATGACCCGGAGATCCTCAGGGCCCTGAACGTGATAGTCAGGATGATAATAGCCATGGTGTCCGTGTCGCTCTTTTTGGCCTTCATGGTCATCGAGTTCATTTTCCCGCTGATATTCAGGAACGGGCAGACCCCCGGCAAGAAGATATTCGGTCTTGCCGTCATGCGCACCAACGGCGTCCGGATCAGGGGGATATCCCTGTTCATCAGGACCTTCCTGGGCAAGTACGTGATCGAGACGATGATTCCGGTACTCATAGGTCTGCTGATAATCTTCAACGCCATCGGAATCATGGGAGGCCCGGGCATCCTGGGCCTGATAATGGTCCTGATCCTGCTGGTGGCCCAGATAGTGCTGGTGGCTGTATCCAAGACGAATTCCATGATCCACGACTTCGTGTCGGACACGGTTGTGGTGGACATGGCCAGCCAGATGATATTCGACGACGAACAGTCGATGCTTGACTACAAGCAGAGGAAGGCGGCGGAGGAAGCTGCCAGAAGTCCTTATTGAAATAAAAAAACGGAAGGGTAGAGGTATGAAAGTCGAACTACAGAATTTGACAAAGGTTTTTCCCAGCAGACACGTCAAGGGTGAGGAGGTCGTGGCCGTAAACAACTTCACGTTCACCATCCCCGACGGGAAGCTGGTCGGTCTTCTCGGACCGTCGGGATGCGGAAAGAGCACCACGCTCTACATGATCTGCGGTCTTCAGAAGCCGTCGGGCGGAAAGATTTTCTTCGGCGAGGACGACGTCACGCTTCTTCCTCCCGAGAACAGGGGAGTCGGACTTGTGTTCCAGAACTACGCCCTGTATCCGCACATGACGGTGAAGCAGAACATCCTGTTCCCGCTTCAGAACCTCAAGGGCGACGACAAGCTTACAAAGGAGCAGATGCTCGAGCGCGCATATGAATGCGCAAAGATCGTCCAGATAGACGAGCTGATGGAGCGCAAGCCCAGCGAGCTTTCCGGAGGTCAGCAGCAGAGAGTCGCCATTGCCCGCGCACTGGTCAAGATGCCGCGCGTCCTGCTTCTGGACGAGCCTCTTTCAAACCTGGACGCAAGACTCAGGCTTCAGACAAGGGAAGAGATCAAGAGGATCCAGAAGGAAACCGGAATCACCACAGTGTTCGTCACGCACGACCAGGAAGAGGCCATGAGCATCTCCGACATGATCGTGGTGATGAAGAAGGGCATCATCCAGCAGATAGGAAAGCCGCAGGATGTCTACAACAGCCCGGCCAACCTCTTTGTCGCAAAGTTCCTCGGAACACCGCCCATCAACGTGTTCAACGGATGCATAAAGGCCGGCAAGGTCTACATCGGACAGGAAGCCGTGCTGGATGTCCCCGGAATCGCCGATCAGGAGATCCACGTGGGTATCAGGCCGGAAGGATTCGTCATCAAGAAGGACGGACCGTTCACATGTAAGATGAGCAACGTCGAGGTCATGGGAAGGGATGTCAGCGTGGTAGCAACCAACGAGGCTTCCGAGAACCCGATTATCCGCGCCATCATCGATGCCGACAGTCCCGTGGATGCCGAGGCAGAGACCGTCAGGTTTGCAGTCAAGCCCAACAAGATCTTCCTCTTCAACAAGGAGACGGAAGAGCGCATCTTCGTCGACAAGAAGAAAGAGGTGAAGTGACATGGGAAGCAGCATGGTAGAAAGCAGGCATCCCTGGAAAGCCTGGATTTATCTTTCCCCGGCCCTTGTCCTGCTGCTTGTGTTCACGGTCTGGCCCATCATCAACACGGTGCGCATGGCCTTTCTGGTGGACTACAGCGGACTCAAGGCAGTCGGCGGAATGACGTTCAAGTTCGGAATCGGAAACTTCTCCAAGGTCCTGAAGTACAAGAAGTTCATACAGTGCATGAAGAACACGGTCATCATCTGTTTCATCACCGTTCCTGTATCGACTATGCTTGCACTTCTGATCTCGGTTGCACTGAACTCCATCAAGGGACTGCAGAAGTTCCTGCAGACGGTGTTCTTCCTTCCGTACGTCACCAACTCGATAGCCATAGGAATGGTCTTCGCGGCCATGTTCAACATAGTCGGAAGCTTCTACGGCACTGAGAACGAGCTCATAGTCACGGCCGGAATCGTCAACAACGTGATCGAGTTCTTCGGCGGAAAGCCGGTCAACTGGATCAACTACGGTTCCACATACGCGGCAAACATCGCCGTCATGGTCATCTACATAGTATGGAACGCGCTTCCGTTCAAGATCCTCATCCTCCTGGGCGGCCTGCAGAGCGTCAACAAGCAGTATTACGACGCGGCAAAGGTCGACGGAACATCAAGACGCAGGATATTCGCACGCATCACGGTACCCCTTCTGTCGCCGATGATCGCATACGTGGTCATAACGGGCTTCATCGGAGGCTTCAAGGAATACACCAGCATAGTAGGTATATTCGGTGAGGCGATGGGACCTGCGGACGATGCAGGAAGGCTGAACACCATGGTCGGATTCATATACGACTCGCTTGCCAGCAACAACCAGGGAAGGGCCAGTGCCGCGGCACTGATACTTTTCGGGCTGATACTGATTGTCACGCTGCTTCAGCTGTACGTCAGCAAGAAGCGCGTTCACTATTGAGGAGGTCTCCATGGCTGAAAACATCGAGATCATGCATCAGAAAGACATGCAGAAAGAGACCTCCAGACAGATTTTCCTGGCCAACCTGGTCAAGGTATTTGTCTACGTGTTCCTCATCATCATGGGAATCATAGTCCTGTTCCCGTTCTACTGGATGCTCAACTCGTCTCTCAAGACGCTCACGGAGTACAGGCTCAGCGTGCCGACCTTCTTCCCCAGGGCGGTCATGTTCAGCAACTACGCCGAGGCGTTCCAGGCAGCCAGCCTGGGCAGGCTGTTCATCAACACGATGATCGTCGGACTCATCTCCACGGTCCTGTCGCTGGTGATCACCATCCTGTCGGCATTTGCCTTTGCACGTCTTGAGTTCAAGGGCAAGAACATCCTCTTTGCGGGACTTCTGGCCACCATGATGATTCCGGGCGAGCTGTTCACCATCACCAACTACACCACGGTCACGAACTTCGGATGGATCAACACATACACGGTCCTGATAGTCCCGTTCCTGGTCAGCGTCTTCTACATCTACCTGCTCAGGCAGAACTTCCTTCAGATTCCGAACGAGCTCTACCTGGCGGCCAAGGTCGACGGCACCAGCGACTTCAAGTACCTGTGCAAGGTCATGATCCCGCTGTCGCTGCCCACGCTGATTTCCATCACCATCCTCAAGATGATGGGAGCATGGAACTCGTACATCTGGCCGCGTCTGGTTGCCAACGACGCCAACCACAGGATGGTGACCAACGGACTGCGCAACGCATTCCGCGACACCACCGGCGACGTGAACTATCCGGTGCAGATGGCAGCCGTAGCGCTGGTTTCGGCACCGTTGTTCCTGGTATTCATCTTCCTGAGGAAGTACATCATGCGCGGCGTAAGCCGTTCAGGTATAAAGGGTTAATCCAAAGACTTGTAATGTCTAGAAATAGAAAGGAGAAATAACATGAAGAAAAAACTTCTGGTTGCACTGCTTCTTGTTGTGACGCTCTTTGCTGTATTCGCCAACGGTGACGAAGAGACAGCAGCTGTCGCCACAAACGCAAAAGCTTTCCAGGTTCCTGCAGCAGGTTATGACGGAAGTGATGTCACCATCACCTTCTACCATACCATGGGCACCAACCTGAGCACGGTTCTTGACGAGTACATCAAGGAATTCAACAAGCTCTATCCGAACATCCACGTCCAGTGGGAGGCTATCGGTTCCTATGATGACGTCAGAGACCAGATCAGCACACAGATCTTCGTCGGAAGCCAGCCCAACATCGCTTACTGCTATCCCGACCACGTGGCCCTCTACAACATGGCCGGCGCCGTGGCTACTTTGGACAACCTGATCGACAGCAAGATCGAGGTCAAGAGAGCCGACGGAACAACCGAGATCCTGGGACTCACGTCCGAGCAGAAGGCAGACTTCATCGAAGGTTACTACAATGAAGGAAAGCAGTTCGGAGACGGACTCATGTACACCATGCCGCTGTCGAAGTCAACAGAGGTCCTGTACTACAACAAGACCTTCTTCGATGCAAACGGCATCAAGGTTCCCACCACATGGGCAGAGATGGAGCAGGTCTGTGCACAGATCAAGGCAATCGATCCCAATTCCATCCCGCTCGGATATGACTCGGAGGCCAACTGGTTCATCACGATGTGCGAGCAGTACAACAGCCCGTACACAAGCGCCAACGAGCCCCACTATCTGTTCAACAACGAGCAGAACATCGAGTTCATCAAGATGTTCCGTGACTGGTACCAGAAGGGTTATCTGACAACCCAGAAGCTCTACGGTGCATACACATCAGGTCTGTTCACATCCACAACCGGAGTCACGAGCTACATGTCCATCGGTTCATCCGCAGGTGCCACATACCAGAGACCTGCAAAGGGTGCTGACGGAAATTATCCGTTCGAAGTCGGAATCGCAACCATCCCGCAGGTTTCAGAGAGCAACAGAAAGGTCATCTCACAGGGACCCAGCCTCTGCATCTTCGAGAAGGCCAACGCCCAGGAAGTCGTGGCATCATGGCTGTTCGTCAAGTATCTGACCACCACAGTCGAGTTCCAGGCCGAGTTCGGAATGGCATCCGGTTATGTTCCCGTCATCAAATCCGTTGCACAGAACGAAGTCTACGCAGACTTCCTTGCAAGCGCTGACGGCGGCGACTTCGTCACGGCTCTGTCCGCAAAGGTCTGTCTGGAGCAGGAGGATGCATACTACACATCACCGGCATTCAACGGTTCCTCCACAGCCCGTGACCAGGTCGGAGCACTGCTTCCCAAGTGCCTTACCCTTACTGACGACAACCAGATCAGGAAGGCATTCCAGGAAGCAATCGACGAGTGTGAGTACCACAACTGAGATTGAAAGGGTCTGAAATGCGGAAGTTCAATGCTGCGGCGTTGCTGCTGATCTCCACAATCCTTATCGCATCGATTCTCTTCGCCGCCGACGGGGTGGACTACGCCTCGCAGGTGAAGCTGAACATGAACTCGGAAACGGCCAAGCTGGAGGTCACCGTCGAGACATTCGTCGACGGTGACACAACCCACTTCAACGTGGATTCCCCGTTCTTCCCGTCCGGAATCGTAAAGGCCAGGTATCTGGGCCTGAACACTCCGGAATCCACGGGAAAGATAGAGGAGTACGGAAAGGCGGCCTCCAGGTTCACGCGATCCAAGCTGGAGAACGCAAGCTCCATCATAATCGAGTCGGATGACGGTAACTGGAACCCGGATTCATCAGGCGGAAGATACCTGGTGTGGGTCTGGTACCGCAACAGCGACAGGGAGCCGTACCGCAACCTCAACATAGAACTTCTGCAGAACGGACTTGCAAATGCATACTCGACTGCCAACAACCGCTACGGAACCACGGCGATGGCCGCCCTCAACCAGGCCAAGGCCCAGAAGCTGAACCTATATTCCGGACAGAAGGATCCTGACTTCTACTACGGCGATGCCATAGAGCTTACGCTGAAGGAACTCAGGCTGAACGTCCTGGAGTACGAAGGCAAGAGCGTGGCCTTCGAGGGTGTCATCACCATGAACGACGGTGCCAGCGTCTACATCGAGGACTACGATCCGGACACGGGACTCTACTACGGGATCTCCGTGTTCTACGGCTACAACCTGCCGGGCAAGGGACTTGAAATCCTTTCGGTGGGCAACCGTTCCAGGATTGTGGGCAAGGTGCAGTACTACGAGACCGGGGGCATCTATCAGGTTGCAGGTCTGACCTACAAGCAGATGAAGCCCAAGGATCCCGGGAACATCCAGAAGATCAGCAGCGGACATCAGGGCGCCTACGTGCTCACGTCCGCAGAGCTCTTCAATTCAGATGTCACCATTCATACCGATGACGGAGAGAAGGTGTTCCCGTACGCATATCTGGCGCTGGATACTACGATCGAGATGCATGATCTGAAGGTCCTGAATATCAAGACCGAAGACAATCCAGGCAGTTCATCTGATGGAGCCATGACCATCACCTGTGAAAGCAACGGCTTCCAGGTGATCGTCAGGACGGCCGCCCTGACCGATTCAAGCGGCAAGCGCATCACTCACGAAGCGTTTGACGGAAAGACAATCAACGTCAGGGGAGTCGTGAACGTCCATCACGATTACTACGAGATAAAGGTCCTTACATCAAAGGACATCACTGTTACCAATTGAATCAAGGAAGGAAAAAATGAAGAAATCCATTATCATCCTGTCAATCCTGGCCCTCATGCTCGTCTGCGTGCTTCCCGTCATGTCGATGGGTCTTGCAGAGGACATGATCAAGGCCGGATACATACTCCCGGGCTATGAGTCATTAGCCGCAGAGACCAGTCTTCTCAACGATGCCGCAGAGTTCGTCAGGGCAAACTATGACAAGAGCTCCAAGTCAAACCCGGCACCGAGGACAACAGCAGACTTCGAGGTCTATGACCAGATCTCCATCAAGGGCCAGACCTTCAGCATCGAGTGGTCAACGGATACTCCGTATGTCGTTGCAGAGCCCAAGGGAGACCACATTGTCCTGATCAACATCGCCGAGGATGCACCGGAAGAGACAATCTACAACCTGATTGCTGTCGTTTCCGACGGCAAGGACAAGATTACCCTTGCAATGCCCAAGACACTTCCGCAGGGATCCACGGATCCTTCATTGGAGGAGATCGTCCTTGCTGCATATCAGCTTGCAGACGGCGAGAATCTCCCCAAGGAAGTCAGACTTGCAGGTTTCATCGTCGATATCCCCACAGCCTACAGCGAGCAGTACGGCAACATCACCGTCAATATCAAGGTCATGGCAATGGATGAGAACATCATCCAGTGCTACAGACTTTCCGGCGACGGCTGCGCTGACCTCAAGGTCGGTGATCTCATTACCGTCGAGGGAAAAATCAAGAACTACAAGGGAACCATCGAGTTCGACAAGCCGGTTCTGGTGGGCATGGGTGACATCCCCGATCAGAGCGCAACACTTGATGCAGCATTCCTGCTTGCAGACGGCGAGGCTATGAAGGGAACACAGGTTCTCGTCGGAACCGTCGAGTCTATCCCCACAGCCTACAGCGAGCAGTACGGCAACATCACCGTCAATCTGGCCATAGGCGACAAGATCGTCCAGGCCTACAGGCTCACCGGCGGTGCAGACATCGTTGTCGGAGACGTCATCACTGTCATCGGAAACATCAAGAACTACAAGGGAACCATCGAGTTCGACAAGGGCTGCAGATATGTCACCGGCGAACTCTACAGATCGGTCAAGACACTGCTCAAGGCTTACGAACTTGAGGACGGCAAGGCTCTTGATGGCACAAGAATGGTCAAGGGAACAATTGTCGAAATCCCGAGCGCATACAGCCCGGACTACGGCAACATCACCGTCAACATCCAGACCGGCGGACTTGATGACCTGAAGATCCAGTGCTACAGACTCAAAGGCGGCGAGGATCTTGCAATCGGCGACACAATCACCGTCAAAGGTATCATCAAGAACTACAAGGGTACAATCGAGTTCGACAAGAACTGCATTTACGAGAAGTAAGGTACTATAGTCTACCGACTTCCGGAGGCCGTTTCCGCATTCCGCGGGACGGCCTCTTTTTTTTTCAATACGAATTTGGATCTTCAATGTTTCTTCAATGATTGAACGTGAGAATGACTCACGAAAAGCAAAACGATAAGCCGATAGAGGTAAGGAATATGAATAAAGCAGAAAAGAAGTTCAGACTATATGCTGTTTCGGTCATCGGCATACTCCTGACCGTCCTGCTTGCTGTCATCAACGGCGTGAGTTTTACCATGGCTGCTGCAGATGCAGACAACATTACGCAGACCATTGCAGGAAGGAAAGGATCTTTCGAGCGCAAGGAAGACGCTTCGGGGGCATCAGCAGCTCCGTTCATGCAGGGTTCCTTCAGAATGGGTCCCATGGGTCCTGATTCTCCGGAGACAAAATCATCGGTGCGGTATTTCACGATTGCTTTCTCCGACAACGGCAGAAGCGTCGAGACAGTTGCATTCCAGATTTCGGCTGTCACGGAACAGGAAGCAAGGCAGTGGGCATCGGAACTCATGAATGAAGAAACCGGATGGACGCGGGGAACATACCGCTACAGGGTCTATAAAGATCATGGTGTTACCTATGTCACCGTAATAGACCAGGGCAGGGAGCTGCTTTCCGCATACAGAATCCTGATAATTTCGGCAGTAGGTGAGGTTCTGGTCCTGATCATCGGATGGTTCGTGCTTCTCTTCATCGGCAGAAGGATATATGCGCCCGTCGAGGAAGCCGACAGGAAACAGAGAAATTTCATCAGGAACGTGAACAGGGAATTTCGTGATCCTCTTGATGCGATAGACGTCAATACCGATCTTGCCGAGCGCAGATACGGTCCGGACGAACAGACCCGCTCTACGCACCAGCAGATTGCCAGACTGAAATCTCTGGTGAACAGGCTGGGGAAAATCGGGATTCTTGATGATCAGGATATGAAGCCCGCCGAAATCATCCTGACGGAGTATCTGAAGACCGCACTCGACAGACAAGCGGATGAATTCACTGCCCGAGGCATCATGGTTTCCGAGGAAATAGAGACCGATGT